>Ga0209777_10003344_pt1 | contig 19960 bp, 18 predicted proteins | sample FrelakmetHBP12HB_FD_187147 | JGI IMG/M metagenome (GOLD analysis project Ga0209777, IMG submission 187147) | Freshwater lake sediment microbial communities from the University of Notre Dame, USA, for methane emissions studies -HBP12 HB (SPAdes)... | ecosystem: Environmental > Aquatic >...
CGCCGGGCCGACCGGCGGGTCCCGGACCAAGCCGGTGGGGCTGGTTTACATCGGCCTGAGTAGTGACAAAGAGACAATTGCTCGCGAGTTTCGGTTCTCGGGCACGCGAAGAGATGTAAAACAGCGGGCCTCACAGGCGGCATTGGAGATGCTGAGGCTGTATTTGGTCTAGTGCTCTGGCCGCGCACGGACGGCGGCCGGGTATTGACATAGACACCATGAACTTCATCCGCACATTCGTAGCGATTTCGATTGCCCGGGACATTCGGAGCAGGATTTCGGACGTCCAGGAGCAAGCGAAGAAGCTCGCCCCCGATGTGAAATGGGTCAAACCCGAGCTGTTTCACATCACGCTGAAATTCCTGGGCAACGTCCGCGAGGACGAACTTGCGCGGGTCTTTGTGGCCATCGACGAAGCGGCCGCCGGACATTCGCCATTCGATCTCTCGTTTTCCGGGATGGGATCATTCGGATCGAGAGTGGTCTGGGTGGGAACAGCGCAGGGACGCGATGAACTGCGCGCGCTGGCAAAGTCGGTCGAGGACAGCCTGGCGCGGGTCGGGTTCCCGCGCGAAGAGAAGGCGTTCAAGGCCCATCTAACGATCGGGCGGGTCAGGGAGAATCGCAGGCTTCCGAGCGAGTTTTCTAGTGGAATCGAAAAGATAGACGCGAGCGATTTGGGCTCGCAGCGGGTCGAAAGCATCGTTGTGATGCAAAGCGACCTGCAACGAGACGGTCCGGTGTATTCGCCGATGAGCAAGAGTAAGTTCACTTAGACAGCAAAAGGCAGGTAATCCTTATGGACAAGGCAAAAGCGCTGGACATGGCCCTGGCGCAGATTGAGAAGCAGTTTGGTCGTGGTTCGGTAATTCGGTTGGGCGAGAAGCCGCGCGCGGACGTGGAAATCATCTCCACCGGGTCCATAGCGCTCGATATGGCGCTTGGGGTCGGCGGGGTTCCGCGCGGCAGGATTACAGAGATATATGGTCAGGAATCGTCCGGCAAGACCACGCTGGCGTATCACGTGGTCGCCGAGGCGCAAAAGGCCGGCGGCGTGGCGGCGTTTGTGGACGCGGAACACTCGGTGGACGCGGCGTATGCTTCGCATCTCGGTGTGGACGTCGACGCGCTGCTGGTTTCCCAGCCGGATACCGGCGAAGAGGCGTTGGAGATCATGGACGCCCTAATCCGCAGCGGCGCCGTGGATGTGGTCGTATTGGACTCCGTCGCGGCATTGGTTCCCAAGGCCGAGATCGAGGGCGATATGGGCGATTCGCACATGGGATTGCAGGCCAGGCTTATGAGCCAGGCGCTGCGTAAAATCGGCGGGTCGGTATCCAAGTCCAACACCGCCGCCATCTTCATCAACCAAATCCGCGAGAAGATCGGCGTGATGTTCGGTAACCCCGAGACCACGCCGGGCGGGCGCGCGCTCAAGTTCTGGTCGAGTCTGCGGCTGGAAGTAAGGCGCACGGAGACCCTCAAGCAGGGCGGGGAGGCCGTCGGGACCCGTGTTAAGGTCAAGGTCGCCAAGAACAAAGTCGCCCCGCCATTCAAGAGCGCGGAGTTCGACATTATGTTCGGCAAGGGCATTTCCCGCAGCGGCGGAGTGCTCGACATGGCCGCGGACCTCGGGATCGTCACCAAGACCGGCACGTGGTTCACTTACGGCGATCAGAGGCTCGGGCAAGGCAGGGAGAACGCGAAAGCGTACCTCGAGGAAAACCCCCGCCTGCTGGATGAGATCGAAAGCCGGATCAGAGGCAGCGAAATCAGGGTTGCGGCGGCGCGCGATGAGACGGCCGTGGCTGCGTCTGAGTAGGATTGTCGAGGGTCGGCCGACGGCTGACGACTATGATGGGCAGAATTACTGCTATTGAGCCCCAGAAGAGGCGCGGCGACAGAAGGTCGATATTCGTCGACGGTGAATTTGTCGTGGGCGCGCATGAAGACGTGGTGGTCACTCTGGGCCTTTCGATTGGGCAGTTCTTTGACACTGACACGCTTGAGCAGTTGGTCAGGGCTGAGACTGTGCGCAAGGCAAGGGAGAGAGCCCTGAGGTTGATCGCTTACAGGGACCGGACGGTCTCGGAAATACGTAAGCGACTTATCGGGAGCGATTTTCCGGAAGATGTCGTAAATGAAGTAGTGAAACAGATGGTTCAAGCCGAACTTATTAATGATGAAAAGTTCAGCAGGGACTATGTGAAGAATCGATCCGCGGCCAAACCGATGGGCCGCAAGAGGCTCACATGGGAGCTGAGATCGAAAGGCGCCGAGCCTCCCGCTGTGGAGCAGGCGCTGGAAGGATTGGACGAGCAAGCCGAGTATCGACTGGCCCTTGAAACGGCCCAAAAGAAGATACAAAAGGCCGACCGTTCCGATCCGAAAATCAAGAGCCGGCTGAGTTCTTTTCTGGCAAGAAGGGGATTCGGCTGGGAGGTAATCGCCAGGGTCGTTGGCGAAGTGTTAATTGAAGAAGACTAACAGTCAGTAAATCGAGTTTCGCTCTGCCTCACATCCTATACAATCACGGGAGGTGAGGACTCTATGGATCATTTGTTGATTGACGCAGTCGCGAGTATCGCGCTCGCGGCGGTCGTTTTTGGAATAGCCTATTATCGGGTTATCCAGCCCAATCAGAACAGGATCAAGTCCGCGAAGGCGGACCTTGCGACTAGAGAAGAAGAACTCAGAAGAGAGATAGAGGCCAGGCGCAAAGAAGTTCTGCTCGAGGCGAAAGAAGAAGCGTTCAGAGTACGCGCTGAAATCGAGCGAGAGAACAAGGAAAAGCGGGCCGAAATCCAGAGGTTAGAGCGAAGGCTGACGCAAAAGGAAGAGACTCTCGACCGCAGATTGGAGAATCTCGACCAAAAAGAACGAATAATCACGCAAACGGAGACCGAAGCGCAGACCCGCCTGGAAGAGGCGAACAGCCTGGTCGGGAAGCAGAGGACCGAGTTGGAGAGAGTGTCGGGGCTCTCCAGTGACGGAGCCAAGGAGCTTCTGCTCAGGCAGGTCGACAAAGAGATGGAGCGGGAGACTTCCCGCATCATCCGGCAGGCCGAAGAGCAGGCCAGGGAAGAGGGCGAACGCAAAGCGAGGGACATCATCACGCTCGCTATCCAGCGCTGTGCTGTCGATCAGGCCGCCGAAACCACGGTATCCGTGGTGCCGCTGCCGGGCGATGACATGAAAGGCCGCATTATCGGCAGAGAGGGCCGCAACATCCGGGCGTTCGAGACGCTCACCGGCGTTGACCTGATCATCGATGACACGCCGGAGGCGGTTGTTGTCTCCGGGTTCGACCCTGTGCGCAGGGAAGTCGCAAGGCAGGCTCTGTCCAACCTCATTCTCGACGGGCGCATTCATCCGGGGCGCATCGAGGAAATGGTCGTTAAGGCCCAGACCGAGGTCGAGGCCAAGATGAAGGAAGCCGCCGAAAGGGCGATATTCGAGACCGGTGTGACGGGTCTGGATCCCGAGATTCTCAAGCTGCTGGGACGATTACGGTTCCGCACCAGTTACGGTCAGAACGTGCTGCAGCACAGCATAGAGGTCTCGCATCTGGCTGGGGCGATCGCGGCCGAACTGCAGGTCAATGCTCCGCTGGCTAAGAGAGCCGGCCTGCTTCACGACATAGGCAAGGCGGTCGATTTCGAGGTCGAGGGTTCCCACGCCATTATCGGCATGGACCTTCTGAAGCGCTATCACGAGCCGCCCGATGTATGCCATGCGGCTGGAGCGCACCACAACGATATCGAGCCGCGCTCGGTCGAAGCCGTGCTGGTTCTCGCGTCCGACGCGATCTCGGCTTCCAGGCCGGGAGCGCGGCGCGAGACTCTGGAGACTTACGTCAAGCGTCTGCAGAAGCTGGAGACTATCGCCGACTCGTTCGCGGGTGTCGAGAAGACCTATGCCGTACAGGCGGGCCGCGAGATACGCGTGATGGTCAAGCCGATGGACATCGACGACGACGCGGCGGTCAAGCTGGCTTATGACACCGCGCGAAAGATCGAGGAAGAGATGGAATATCCGGGCCAAATCAAGGTCACGGTCATCCGCGAAACTCGCGCCGTCGAGTATGCGAAGTAGGTAACAGTAGACAGTAGACAGTAAACAGTAAACATGGTGGCCCGGTTGGACGATCGGGCCACTTTTGCCAAATCCAGAAAGGGGATAGGAGATAGGAGTTGGGGGTTAGGGAAGGGACCTCTCGCCGCGAGACCCACATTCCCTTCCCCATCCCCTATCTCCCAACTCCCAACCCCTAATCCGTAATGCTTACCATCCTTTTCATAGGCGATATATCGGGCAAACCGGGCCGCGGGGCCGTGGCAAGGCTACTCGGGCCTCTGCGCGACCGGTGTGGGGCGGACCTCGTGATAGCCAACGCCGAAAACGCCGCCGGTGGAATAGGACTCACCAAGCCGACCGCGATTGAACTTCTGGACGCGGGAATCGACGTTATCACTCTCGGCAACCATGCGTTCGCGAAGCCCGATATACACGCCCTGCTCGACCACGAGTCCAGAGTAATCCGCCCCGCGAACTATCCATCGGGCGCGCCGGGCAAGGGATGGCGAGAATACAAGACCGCATCCGGCCGGAGCGTGGCTGTCGTGAACCTCGTGGGCCGAGTCTTCATGAACCCTGTCGATTGCCCGTTTGCCTGCGCGGACGCGATCCTCGATGGCCTGCCGGACACCGTCCGAACAATCGTGGTCGATATGCACGCCGAGGCCACGTCTGAGAAAATGGCTATGGGGTGGCATCTGGACGGCAGAGCATCGGCGGTAATCGGAACACACACCCACATTCAGACGTCAGATGAAAGGGTGCTGCCGCATGGTACAGCTTACCTCACCGATGTCGGAATGACAGGAGTTCACGATTCCGTGCTCGGGCTGGATAAGGACGCTGTCTTGGAGAGATTCCTGACGGGAATGCCGGGCAAGTTCGCGATGGCCCAAGGCGAGGCGACTTTGCAGGCAGCAATCATCAGGATCGATCCCCAAAGCGGACATGCCCTGGGCATCGAGCGGATCAGCGTTCGTGAGAATGAAGTGCTGTGATACTGCCGTTTGACACGGCTTGCCCTGATCTATAGAATTAGAGTGGAAAGCTGGAGGATATTTGAATGCGTGCTATGCGAGTTGTGCTCATAATCGCGGTGGTAGTGTCTGCCGCTGTGGTCGTTGCCGCCGATACGGCCAATGAGGTTTATGTATACAAAGGCGGGCCTCTGAACCAAGAAGGTCTTGTCGCATCTGGCTGGGGCAGCGGGAAAGCCATGGAGACCAGGGAGCACCCGCTTACCGGCAGCTACTCCGTTAAGATCATCACTTCCGGGTTTTACGCCGGCGGCCGGATCGATTTCGCGCAGCCGGTCACGCTCTTTTCCGCTGATGCCGAAAAGGATCGCTACCTGGTCTTTTCGTTTTGGTTCGATGACGTAAAGGTTGTCGATCCGGCGGCGGGGACCAACGACTTCGACATCGAGCGCTATTCTGTCCCGAAGGCCAACAGGATCAGATTCATCTTCAAGGACGACAAGGGCACCCAGACGGCGTTGGAGGAGCCCACGGCCCCGCTCGACCCCGATGACAACTGGGTGCGCATCGCGGTGCCGCTTTCCAAGCTCAAAGTCTCCGCGCCAGGCCAGGGCTACAAGTTGAGCCGGCTGCTCATGTTCACCGACATATCAAGCACCTTCTGTCTTGGGGAGATTAAGCTCACCACCGACACCACGCCGATAAAAGCTGAGATAAACGGGAGTCCGATGTTCGGGGTCAACACCAAGGTTTATTTCATGGGCGCGGCCCAGGCGGGGCTGTCCGCGCTCAATTACTCCTGGGACTTCGATGCCTCTGATGGGATACAGACCGAAGCCACCGGCATGGTCGTCAACCACGTATTCACCAGCGCGCAAGACTACAAGATCACTCTTACCGTCAGCGACATCAACGGGGTCAAACCACCCGCCGTGGTGACTTACAGCGTCACAGTCAATGGCTAAGTAATTCACCCAAGAAGGTATGCATGGCGTCATGCTGAACCTGAAACGAGTTCAGGGTGACGCCAGACCAAACCGCGGTATAAAGGCCGGTCATCATCTCGAATGACCGGCCTTCTGCAATTGGGGCGAGAAATGGGACTTGAACCCACGACCTCCAGGGCCACAACCTGGCGCTCTAACCGACTGAGCTACTCCCGCCATATTTGGCGCCCCCTGGGTGAATCGAACACCCGGCCCACTGCTTAGAAGGCAGTTGCTCTATCCCCTGAGCTAAGGGGGCGCGAACACTACCGCACCGAGCCTTAGTGCTTCATAATTATACCACGAAGCCTTCGATCCCGGCAATCCATCGCGGCTGCCTGAGTGGCTTATGTGGAGCAGCGTACATTAGGCCGGTGATTCAGGCGTTCGCCACAAGTGTTCAGAAGACTGTTCGCTTATATATAGAGTTGAACATTGAACACTTGGGGCCGGGGTTTTTATTCTCTCATGCTATATAGAGGAGAAACTTCTTGGGAAAACCGCCTGGTTTGTTTCGGTGCCCAACGCACTCCCAAGCATCTCGAATCCACAATCACCAATCCAAAATCATTCGTGTGGGTTATACGTCGCCAGTTCGCCCATCCAGGCGGCGGAACAAATGGGCTGCTCGAGGTCCTTGAAGATTCCACCTTCCACAACGAACCTCGCGGCCTGGTCGGCGCTTTCGGCCACGAACGGGTGGCTCTTGGATTCCATGTGGTTCATTTCGTATGTGCAGATCATGCGGCAGGAACTGTCTTCCAGATCGAAGCTGGCGATCTCCACCGCGTCCGCCCGCACGATCCCAAGGTAGCCGACTCTGTCCGTGACGATCCCGGCAATCCGAGGGGTGTTGTATTCGTCCTTCTCGTATCCCATCTCGGTCAGGACCTGCTGCAGTGCCACATCCGGGGCCACATCCGCTTCCAGCTTCTCGAAAATGGGGTCGGTGTGGGAGCCGTTGGAGACCACAACGCCGCTGCCGCTCACGCGAATGCAGTTGTAGGCGATATATGGGTTTCTTTTCATGTCTTCCGGGTCCAGGGGCTGAATCGCCACGCCTATGTCGGTGATCCGGGCGACCCGGTTGGGAAACGATCTCGATGATACTCTGTATGCCACGAATGGCCTATCGGTCTTGCCGACAGTCACTATTCTTCCTACGTACACTTTGCGTATTTCCTCCTGAGGCTTATAGCCGAGCAAAGTGTAGCATCAGGCCCGATGACTGTCAAATCGGGGGGATTTTGGTAAGAGCTCAGTCTTTATGAGTACGATGTCGCGGCTACTCGTCACCCTGAACTCGTTTCAGGGTCTATGATGGGTGGCGATCTCTGAATCGCCACCCCAACACCAATCCGGGATCTCCGAATCCCGCTTCGAAGGCGTTTCGGATTTGGATGGCGCTATCGCGAAACGGAAATCCCAAAACTTAAGCTGCCCGCTTCATCTCCTCGCCGGAGTCCCCATCCGTCGACACCCACGACATATAGGCCTCGTTCGCGGTTCGGATAGCGGGGGCGGCGGCATTGGCCAGCGTGGTCAGCAGCCTGATTCGGGTCTGGGTGAGCTGCCTGTGGTCGGGGAAGTAAAGCGCCAGAACGCCCAGCGTGCCTTCTTCGTCCGTGAGGGGCAGCGAGATCGCGCAGCCGTCATCCCTGGCGATGATCCGCCAGGGAACCAGCTCGACCTCCACAAACACATCTCTGACTATCTGCGCCTCGCCGGTCGCGAACGCCCTGGCCGAATGACCGGTGTGGAAGCCGGGGAAGCGACTCGTCGAGATTATCGGATACTCGCAGCCCATATTGTCGCAGGGCCCGCTGGGTCCGTAGGCGGCCGCCACCCTCAGCGTCCCATTGTCCTTGCCTGCCAGGTAGACACACACGATTCCGGCGTCCAGCTTCTCCCTCAGAGTGCTCGCAAGAACGCTCAGCAGTTCATAGGAATCGCGTGTCCCGACCACCGACCAGGATACCTGGTGCATGGTCTCCAGTTCCTCGATGCGATCGCGGACTTCGGCCTGCCCGGTAGCTGCTTCAATGCCGAAGCCCACAGCCAGCACGACCCACGAAACCATCCCAAGCACGTGGCCGGTCACCTCGACCTCCGTCAGTCCACAGGCCGCCATAGCCCTGTAAAGCAGCGACAGCCCGCACACGACCAGAAAGTATGGGATAACCCCGAGCGAGTTCGTCTCGGGCTGTCGGCGGCAGCATTGGATCAGAGCCACAACCACCGAAATCGCGGCGGCCACCGCCATCACACCCAGTAGACTGACTGCCACGGAGACCGAACCGGCAAAGGGCGCGGCGTCCGCGCTCACACGGGTGCGGATTATGGAAAGCGCGGAAATGAGCGGCAAGGCGGTGCTGAGCATTCCTATGGTGGCAAGCCTGCCTGGACCGCGATTGCGTCTGCCCTGTCGCGTGGTTCCGTCCGCGCGTGTCGATACAAATAACAGCGCGCCGGCTATTATCCAGGCGGCGCTCTCCAAAGCCGAGCGGCCGCTTGACCCGACCAGGACCCCCAGCCCTTGGGCGCACGTCAAGGTCCAGAAGCCCGCCGCGGCGTAAGCGTGACTCCATCGGCCGGTCAGAGCAAATCTGGCCAGGTAACACAACACCCCGGCAAGACCCATGCAGCCCGCAAGCGCGCTGGTCGATATCCCGGACAGCCTGTGCGACAGCCCCGGGCTCGCCGACAGCACGGCCTGCATCGCGATGGAACCGAAGACGAGCGCAACCGCCCAGGCGCACAGGCAGCCCCGTGCCCCTCCAAACACCGCCGCCAAATGCCGGCCCAGCGGCTCCTGTTCCGCGTCTTGATCTGTCGCCTCGTGGTCCCGGCGCAACTGCCCCCACCTCGCCCAAGGATTACCGCGAATAACACGGACGGTCGTTTGCGAGCGAAACCGCCATGTATCCATGTTGAATTGTCGGCTGCGCGCAAGCAATCCATTATGAATGCAGCGGTGTGAAACGGCGCAATAAAACCGGGAGGACTCCGCCGTCCGACTCGCGAATACACTACCATACAAATACCCGGCCTCCAGTTACCGGCTGGGACTCGACAGGAGATGAGCCGTGGACGTGAGGTTGTGCCCCAAGTGCAATGCCAAGAACTGGCCTGACAGGGACGAGTGTGCCCTGTGTAACACTTCGCTCGCCGGAGTGCCGTTGACCGAGGGCCCGACAGGCGGTTCCGCGCAGGCCGCCGCGCCCGCCGGACCACAGCAGAGCCCGCAGCCCACCGTGCCGACGCAGACCCCGGCTGCCCAGACCCAGCAGATGCCGGCCGCCCCGCCCCAGCAGGGCTATGATCCCACGGGCCTGCCGCCGAACGTGCATCCGTATGCCCCGGTCCGCCCGCTCGCTCCGCCGGTCCAGTTCCAGAGCAGCCGGCTTCCGATAGTGATCGGGCTCGCGGTGGTCGTGGTCCTAGCTGTGATAGCAGCCTATATCGGCGCGCCCAAGAAACCCGCCGCGCCCAAGGACCCACCCGAACCGGTGGTGACGGCGTTCCTGGAAGCCAAGAAGTCCCACGACCTGGCAAAGGTGGAGCCGTTCCTGACTGACACCAGCCTTCAGCTTATCAACATGACGTTCAACAGCCGCCAGGCGCGTTCCGCCGGTTTCAGCAAGGCCACCGCCGCGGACATGTACATTTTCGACGCCCCGCCCACCATAAAGGACATGGAGAGTGGCGCCATGACCCTGCGCAACATCACGACCCCGCAGGAGAAAGACGACGCCAAAGCCGTCATCGAGGTCACCATCACCAAGCAGACGGTGATTCTGGGCGCGTTGAGCGATACCAGCGAACTGGTCCTGACGCCCGAGGATGGCAAGTGGAAGATCGACATCCCGGAGACCGTCCGGCACGAAAACCACGCCGCAATGGACCGTTTGTTGGGGGGACCGAGCAAGAAGTGAGCGCCGTTCGCAAGACCTACTTATGCTTTCCCGACGCAAGTATGCTGATTACCAGCCACGCGCCGAAGACGGTCGCGACGGCGTAGCCCAGGATTCCCCACGTGGGCAGGCCGAAGAAAGACTTGCTGCCCTTGCCCGCCGCGACGATAATGGACGAGCCGATAATGGTCGAGCCCACTATTAGCGCGATGGATATGCGGTTCGAGGCGGCCCGGAAAGACTCGGAGATGCCCTCCAGGTTCTGATGCTTGAACTCGACCCGCAGCGTTCCCTCCACCAGCTTGCGCATGAGCCGGTCCAGGTGCTCCGGCAGGCTGAAGAGAAAGCTGCGCGTCGACACCAGCGCCCGATAGAGCTCGTTGACGGTGTTTTCCGAGTGCAGCTCGCTGCGCACGGCCCGGCCCACGTAGGGGCGGGCGACCTCCGTGAAGTTGAAGTCCGGGTCCAGTTGGCGGCAAATGCCGTCGATATTCGCGAACACCTTCCCCAACACCGCGAATGCGACCGGCAGCCTGACCTTGTGCTGAGTGGACGCGTGCAGGACACGCGTCAGCAGCCGACCCATGTTCACCGAGCGCGAGGGCATCCCATAAAACGACCGCATTACCTTGCCCAGGTCCCGCGTCAGGAGCCGGACATCGACTTCATCCTGCGCGATACCCAGGTGCAGGATTTCATCCGCCAGCACCTTGGAATCCTGCTGTTCGAAAGCCATGAGCATACGCACCGCCCCGGCGCGGTTCTCCGGGTCCAGCCTGCCCACCTGGCCGCAGTCGAGAAGCGCGATCTCGCCCTTGTCCGTCACCATTATGTTACCGGGGTGCGGGTCGGCGTGGAAGAAGCCGTCCACGAAGACCTGCTCCATGAACGACGATGCCAGCCTGTTCGAGACCACCTTGAGGTCGACACCCGGAGGAGGGTTGTTGGCAGCCTCCGTGATCTTGCGGCCCTGCATTTCCTGCAGCGCGAGCACTTTGCTGGTGGTGAGCTCCCAGTATACGATGGGGACGTGCATGTAATGCTGATCGGCCAGGTTCTGGCGCAGGCGGTCTGTGTTGCGGCCCTCGCGAGTGTAGTCCATCTCCTCCCGGATGGTCATGGCGAACTCATCGACCAGGTCCAGAATCCCATAAATCCGGGCCCTGCCGTAGTGATGTTCCAGGAAATGGGCGCGTTTGAAGAGGATTTCGATGTCGGTCTCCACGACCTCCTGTATTCTCGGGCGCTGGACTTTGACGATGACGTGCGTGCCGTCCGGCAACCTGGCCCTGTGGACCTGGGCCAGCGACGCGGCGGCCAGCGGCTGTTGATCGAACTCACCGTAAAGGTCGCTCAGCGAGGCATCGAACTCCTTTTCGATAACCTCCTCGATCTGGTTGAACGGCACGGTCGGAGCGGTGTCCTGAAGCTTGGAAAGTTCATCGATGTAGGCCTCGGGCACTATGTCCGGACGCGTCGACAGGATTTGGCCGAGTTTGATAAAAGTCGGCCCGAGTTCCTCGAGCATCTCGCGGACGTGCGCGGGGCCACCCTGGCGCTCGCTCAGGTCGGCGTGTTTGCCAAGGTGTTCGGCCAGCCCGAGGCGGCCCAGCATCCAGCCCCAGCCGTGTTTCGCCAGGACTCGGGCTATCTCTTTATGCCGCTGGAAGTGCCGGCGGCCTTTGCGGAGCATTACTGGGTCCCCGACGAACCCTGCGCGGATTCACCCGTCGCCTCCGGCGCGCGGACGCCTTCCTCCTCGGTCGCGCAGGGCTTGCCGGTCAGCTCCGATATGCGCTTCTCAAGCTCGGCGACCCGCTGTTCGAGTCGCTGGACCCGCGCGGCCTCGGCGGCGCCCATCTGCTGCGCCATCTTCGTGGTCTGCTCCCGAATCCATTCCTGAATGGATCTCTTGCTCTCCTCGGCGCGCTTCGAGACGTCATCGACGAACTTCCTGGCGTCCTCGCTGCTCAGTTCGCCCCGGGCAACCATATCGTCCGCGAACTGCCTGAGCTTCTCGGCGCTGAATTCGGCCGCCCCGATGGAAAAGGCGAGCGTCTTCTTGAGCATTTCTGCTGTGTTCAATTTCGTGGCCTCCTTTAGGAACCGGGTTACAAGTTCAAAGTTAAAGGTTGAATGTTGGGAACTCGGTACGATCAAGCCGTACCTTCGCAAATACAAAGCCCCCTCACCCCAACCCTCTCCCCCAGGAGAGGGAGCAGCGAGTATTAAGACTGCGGCGCGCTTCGGCACCCAAAGCATGCCGAAGCATCGAAGCACTGTGCCGCATGATCATGATTCGATACGGCGAGCCCTATTCCTCCCGTCGCCAGAAAACACGGGCAAGTTTATTGTCCGCGGACCACTTGTACTCGATGTTGCCGTGGTAAGCCCTGTGAAGAGCGCGGCCTAGCCTCTGGGCGAGTTTCTCATCTGTCGTGGATATGAGGATTTCCTCTCCCTCGGTCTCCAGGCTCATCACCCGCTCCAAGGGATTGCCCGACAGGGCGTCATTGCCTTCGTTGCGAATAAGATTGAAGATTTCGTCCCTGTGGCCGCGGACGAAGTCCCCGCTGATCTTGATCACGCCTCCGGGGACTCGGTCCCGCAGTTTCCGACATGCGGGGCAGAGTATTTCGTGCGCGGGGGCATGATTGGTCCCCTCCGGCTCGAGGCCTTTGGCATACCATCGCCCGGACGCGTAGATCGCCCCGCAGTGTTTGCAGAATGTGTTGTCCGGCAAATGCTCGGATTCGGTGTAGGGATCGCCATACGACTGGATGTGGTTTCTGATATGCGCGTGTGGCTTGTTGTTCATGGTCGTATCCCCTTTTTAAGATTACCCGTCCACGGAAGAGCATTAAACTAGGCTCGGCGAGACTGTTCAGTTCCGCGGGACTGATTACTCCGTTAGCGCTGAGTAGGCCGGGTTTATCGGCCGTATCGAAGCGCGGTGGGTGGGTTGACCGTCCTTCGATACGCCGCTTCGCTGGCTACTCAGGACTAGCGCGGTTCTAGATTCCCGGAGAACTAAACTCTCACGGCTCGGCCGCTGCTTACGACCTTGCCGAACAGATCAGTGACCAGCCCACCAGAGCGACCGCCACCAGACCGACCGGGACAAGAGCCCATACCCATCCCAATAGCATGATGGAGACGGCCAGCAGCGCGGCTCCGGCGGTGAATATGAGATAGTATCTGGATGACGCGGTCCTGCCTCCCGCGATCCACTGGTTGAGCGGGCTGCGATATGGCAGATCGGCGCCGCATCTGTCGCACTTGCGCGCGCCTATTTCGTTCTCCGTGCGGCACCAACGGCAGATGGGGTTGAGGCTGTCGCGTTCGTAGCGCTCTTTTTGCCACCTGTCGAGGAGATACTCGCTCTCGATACCCGCCCCCATCTGTACCGCGACCTCCATTTCGTCCACGGCCCGATCGAGGTCGCCCATGTGGTAAAGCGACTGGGCGAGAAACAGCCGCGCCGCGAAGTTGGTGGGGTCGGCTTCAATGGTCGTCATATACTCCCGGCAGCGCGCCTTGTAGAACCGCCGCAGCCCGCCCAGTTTGAACGAATAGCACGTGTACCCCACGGCCCCACCCAGCGGGACGACCGCGAGCAGGAACATCGGAACGCTCTCAGCCGCGAACGCGCCGATCGCGAGGCAGCCGTAGACGACGCCAAGAATAATGGCCTCGGAGCCGTCGATCATCCCCTCCGACCACCAATACATGACCAGAAACACGCACCCCACCGCGATTCCGCCGCCAATTAGATACATGGTTGTCCTTTCGAGAGACTGGCTGTCAGCCATCAGCCTTCAGCCGTCAGTCTTCAGCGGATTCCTCGACTGCGCTCGGCTCAAACCAGCTACTTCACCACCGAAATGTCCATCCTGATATTCGCCCCATACGGCTGGTTGTCCTGCTTGGATTTTGGGTCTTTCGGCGCGTCGGGTGGGCGCGGCATGGTCACCTCGCATTCGACGTGGGAGTTCGTGAGTTTGCCGGTGTCCTGCGTGAAGGTGCTTTGGGCGGTCGCTTTCATGGATGGCGGCGGGGTTGTCGAATTGGGCATGGACACGCGAGTGATTTCCTGGTTGACGGTGACCGTGGCCGGCGCAATTTCGGGCTTAGAGACCGACTTGAGGGTGTTTTTCACCGCGTAGGCCTCTTTAAGCGCGGGCAGGACGATCTTGGTATCCCACGTATCGCCGACGGCCCTGGGCGTGCTCGGGCCGGTGACGTAAAAGAGCATAATCATATTGCCGTAGTTGATGCCCGGGAGCGCGTTGGGAGTGGAGTCGCCGTAGCCGAACACGTCGTCGATGCGAAAATTCTTGTCCAAAAGCGCCGTGAGTTTGGGGTAGAGGCTGGGGGTGATTGTGATCTTCTGGCCTCCCAGGATGACCGCACCCTCGACGACATTGATCTCCATCGGAAGCAGGCCATCGCCCTCGCGCTTCAAATACGTGTGCCTGATCTTGAAGGTCATGCTGGTGTCGACGTCCATCGACTGCTTCGTATCGGGGTTGGGTATCGTGCCTTTGATGCTGATATCGACTCTATAGTTGCGGACCTCGCGGTTGGTCGCGACGTTTGTCACGCTGACTTTGCCGGCGGGCGCGACGTCCTTGGGAGCATCGGCGGCGTAAACCGACCCCGCGATCAGACATGCAATCAGTCCCAAAGCAAGCTTGAAGTGTCTCATGGTCGCCTCCATTCACCGAATCTACGTGGGGCACACTCATGATAGTTCCCAGCAGGCAGGCGGTCAAATTCATGGTAAGAGTTCACTCCCGCCGAGCGATGGGAGGGCGAGGCTCCCGCCGAGCCTTGTACCTGCGAAGTGAAACGGCTCAGGGGGACCTTCGCCCTCCCGTGGTAGCAGCAACGTACCCGTGGTTTCTGAACTGTTACAGTTTAGGTAACAGCTCACGCCTCAATATTATCCAAATCAGGTAATTCGGACAGCACGGCCCATGCCGAACGCGTGGCAAGAACCATAGGCCCCAATAGGGCAGACAGCGTGGCGGGGAACGCCGCGCTTAATCAAGAGTCATGGAGGCAATTGGCACGTGTTCAAAATATGGTCGATAGTCATACTGGCATCCACAATGATGTGTACGGGAATCACGGTGATGTCGCTCGACCGCCGGGGCCCGACGGCCGATCAGCTCGCGTTCACCGGCGTTTGGCAAAGCTCCGGCGGGTCGGGCCAGCGGGCTTTTGTGACATTCGAAAGTGGAACATTCCAGCTTCACATCACCGATTCCCAGCACGCGGTTTTGATGTCGTGTGCAAAAGGCAATATGCTCAATGGCTGCGTGATATTCACGAGCATCTCGCAGGAATGCTCCGCCGATGGGCAATCCTGGCCATGCGTGAAGATAGAGCGGTCCGGCGACACGATCACCATCGACGGCTATGGCCCCTGCCCGATCGTGTTCCAGCGCGCGCAGCCAAGTTAGGCACATTTAGGTTAGAGTCGGCAGCACAAACGGCCTGGGGAGAATGCTCCTCGGGCCGTTTGTGCCGTTGTTTGACGCTCAATGGGCCGACAATTCTGGCTGAACATTTGACACGCCAAACAAAGTGATCTACAATTCATTAGCTATTATGAAGGGCTGTCCTTACTTTGGTAAGGCGAGGAAGGCATTGGAGGCTTGTCATGGCATTTTGTAAAGGATGTGGAAATGAGTTGCAGGACGATGCTGGGTTCTGCCCGAAATGTGGGGCCGACCAGAGCGGTCAACCCAAACCGGCAAACGTGCCGCAGATTCAATTCAACCCGGCGGATTGGCACACGTTCACGGATGTGACCGCCGACCGGGGCCTGCTTCTGAGCGCGATCGGCGCGGCCGTCGCGTTTCTAGGCGCCTTGTGTCCCTGGTTTACCTGGTCTGGTCCCAGTGTGTTGGGCATCAGTGTGTCCGCAGCTTTCAAGGACGAGTTCTGGTGGCTGGTGGCGCTGGCGGCAATCGCGGCGGGCGTATTGGTGTTCAAAAAGGGCACCTTCAAGTTCGCGATGTTCGTCGGCATCGGCATGGCGGCATACACCGTGATAGAGTCCATAAGGATTATGACGTCCACCGGCTCTTCCGCCTTCGGGATCGCCGGCGCGTCACCATCATTCGGCGTCTTTGTCACGCTCGTCGGATCCGGGCTGTTGATATACGCCGGACTGACGGCGGGCAAGGTCACCGACGCTAAGTAATCGCCTCGAACGCAGCCGCATCGACGGTCTGAATATCTTTGATATGCTGACATAATGATATGCTTCGGGACCGCCTTTCGTCCCGAAGCATCTTCCTCCACGCTGACCCCGTCGGGGCACACGCCCGCGATGCATCTCTTGACTACGCCCTCCCCTGTCCAAACCCAAGCCTCTCGTTACGCGTATATGCACGCAACCCAAATAGCGAAAACACGATTGGCTGCCCCGCGAGAGGGGTATAGCCTGGGAGGTATCAACCGACGACATCACCGTGCCGACAAGGCTGTTATGTAATCCGGCAGACATACAGGAGGTTCCACGGTGAGTACCGCGCAATCCTCGATCACGTACCCGGTGATCAGCCCGACGTTGCCCGATCCGGCGGAACTATTGGAGGATATGCGAACTATCTTCCGCTCCGGGCGGGTGACTATGGGCAGGCACGTGGCGGCGCTCGAAGACGATGTCCGCGCGCGCACCGGCGTGAAACATGCGGTCGCGCTGTCCTCCGGGACCAGTGGATTGATGCTGCTGATTCGCGCTCTCGAGCTGCCCACGGGCAGCGAGGTCATCACCCCCAGTTTCACTTTCGCGGCCACCGCCCACGCCCTGCTCTGGAATGGCCTGAAGCCCGTTTTTTGCGACAGCGAACCCGACAGCTTTACCATGGACGCCGACGCAGCAGAGCAACTGGTCACCGAGCGCACATCCGCCATCTATCCCGTCTGCATCTTCGGAGTGCCGGGAGACATCGACGCATATCGGGCACTGGCCGACCGGCATCATCTGGCGCTGCCCTTCGACAGCGCTCAGGGCCTCGGCAGCGGCTACAAAGGCAGGGCCGTCGCCAACTTCGGAGACGGAGAAGTATTCAGCTTGAGCCCCACCAAGGTCGTGACCGCCCTCGAGGGCGGGCTGGTCACAACAAACGATGACACGATCGCCGAGCGTGTACGCCGGATGCGCGACTACGGCAAGACCGACGGCGGCGAGGACATGGACTGGTGCGGGCTGTCGGCCAGAATGACTGAAATCAACGCGCTGGTGGCAAGATGGTCGCTCGCCCGACTCGGAACCTGGATCGCCAACCGCGCGCGGATAATGGAACGCTACCGCGAGCGCCTGACGCCGTATCCCGGCTTGAGGTTCCAACGCATTCCGCCGGACCGCGCGTCTTCATATAACTACGCCATGATCGTACTCGATGGGTCGGTGTCGCGAGTAACGCGTGACGACCTGCACATCCGGCTCGGCCGGCGGGGCATACAAACCAAGCGGTATTTCTATCCCGCGCTGCACCGCCAGACGCTCTACAACCGGATCCCGGACGCGCGGCGGTCCGATTTGGCCGTGGCCGAGAGGCTGGCGTCTAGAAGCTTGGCGCTGCCGATGTATTCGCACATGCCGCTCAATGAAGTCGACGTGGTCTGCGAGCACATCGCGGAGTGCTTCAGCGACGCCGGCGTGTCTCCCGAGTAGACGCGCCAGGTAATCCGTGGAAGAAGGCTTGCATGCCGTCATGCTGAACTCGATTCAGCATCCACGCCTGGGCCCTGAATCAAGTTCAGGGTGACGCACAAAAAGTAGTATGCTTCGGGACTGCTTTTCGTCCCGAAGCACCCGAAAAGAGTGGTGAGAAAAGTGAGCAAATCAATCAGAATCAAACAACGCCGCGCGCCCCAAGCCACGGCCCGGCACATTGCCGCACTGGTCCTGATCGCCACATGCGCGGCCCCGTGTCTCACGGCGGCCCCGGACACCCCCGAGCCCTACAAGGTCGGCCCGGAGGATGTGGTCAACGTGGCGGTGGCGCGACACCCGGAGTTTTCGGGCGAGTTCTATGTGCCGCCCGATGGCAGCGTTTCGCTGCCGGCAGCCGGGTCCATCCAAATGACCGGCAAGACACTATCCGAGATCGCCGGGGCCGTCAGCGTCGGACTGCGTTCGAGGCTGCGAAGCCCCGAAGTGACCGTCACCCTGCGCGCCGCGCGCAGACAGCAGGTCTACGTGCTGGGGGCGGTCGCCAGGCCGGGGCTATATGACGCGAAACCCGAGTGGCCCTGCTCGGAAGCCTTGGCTGCGGCGGGAGGTCTCTCGCCCGACGTAGACCCAGCCGAGTGCCGGATGGCAATACGCCCAGCGGCGGGCGGACCCAGCGAGACCGTGGAGATTGCCTCTGTCCTCCGGCACGACGGCGCCGTGTCGGAGCCGGCGCTGCGCGGCGGGGATACGCTGATGATCGACGCCCCCGAAGTGATGTCCGTATACGTCGCGGGCAAGGTCAAAAACCCCGGCCTTTACAGGCTCCGCAAGGATAAGGCGACCGTCCTCGACGCCCTGACCATGGCGGGCGGTGAACTCGACAACTCCGCCCTGACCCGCATTTCGATTACCCACGGCGCGGGCCCCACCGAGACCTATGACCTCACCGCCGCGATCAGGTCCGGCAGCATAGACGCCGCGCCCAGGCTGCGGCCGATGGACGTCGTGCTGGTGCCTGAAGACACCGGCAGGGTGGCCGTCGTCGGCTCCGTCAACGAACCCGGCGTATTCCAGCTCAAGGGTTCCGACGTGACCAGGCTCATGGACGCGATCGGCCAGGCGAAAGGCCCGGCCAGAAGAAGCAATATCGGGTCGGTGGCGATCGTGCGGACCCAAAACGGCAGGCAGCAACCGATGGTCTACAACCTCGGCAAGTTCCTGAAATCCGGGGACATCACGCAGAACCCCGTGCTCAAGCCGGGCGATGTGATCTACGTGCCTGGGTCACGCAGTCCGGACTGGAGTTCCATACTGGGGTCGATGGCCACCGCGGCGCTCGTCGTCAACCCGTTCCTGCGCTGACACTCTTAACGCAAGCAAGGTGAGAAGAAATGGTGCAGAGAGATTATGGTGACATTCAACCCCGCCAGTTCCCGGGGTCCATGCCGGCCGTCTGGGAGTCATGGCAGGCCGAGCACGAGGAAAGCGACGCGGCCGACTACGTCCGGGCGCTGTGGCGCGGGAAGTGGCTGATAGCGTTGATAACGGCGCTCTTCGTCGGCTTGGGGTTCGTATGCGTCTGGCAGCAGCGGCCCATATACGAGTCCTCCGCGCGGATCGTGGTGGTGAACTCCAACGAAGGCGCGTCCAACGCGCCGGAAAACGATATACCGCTTCTCGCGGATTTGCAGTCCCTGACTCGAAGCCGGTCGGTTAACACGCAGGTGCAGGTGATCTCGAGTCCGGAAGTCGTCGAGGAGGCCTTCAACGCCGTCGGACCGGAGGTCCGAAAAGCGGGCTATGGCCCTGCCGCGTCCCCACCGGATTGGTCTTACAGGATAGACGCCGTTAAGGACACCGATATCATCGTCATCAAGACCAGAGCCTACACCCCCGCAGCCGCGGCTGATTTCGCCAACAGCATCGCCGCGGCCTACTTCGCGCGGGATATGCGCAGCGACACCGAGATCACGCGCAAGGCCACGCAATATGCCGAAACCAACATGAATGCCGCCACCCAAGAGCTCCAAAAGGCCAACGCCGAACTTACGTCATTCAAACAGCGGACTGGGTTTATCTCGCCGGACGCCCAGCTCAGCCGGGCAGTCGAGCGCTCCACGGAACTGGCCATGAGCCTCGACCAAGCCAATGCCGACGCGGCCGCCGGAGAGCAAGGCGTGTTGTCACTCGAACAGCAGCTCGCCAAACAGGGCCAGACCGTCGAAACCAGCCGCAACCTGATGCGCAACCCCCGCCTGAACACTATTGTATCGAGGATCGACGATCTGAACAGCCAAAGGATCGCCCTGC
>Ga0209777_10003345_pt1 | contig 19960 bp, 18 predicted proteins | sample FrelakmetHBP12HB_FD_187147 | JGI IMG/M metagenome (GOLD analysis project Ga0209777, IMG submission 187147) | Freshwater lake sediment microbial communities from the University of Notre Dame, USA, for methane emissions studies -HBP12 HB (SPAdes)... | ecosystem: Environmental > Aquatic >...
TCCATCTCGTTGGCTACGACTTCCACGCCTGTCGATCCTTGCGGCGGAAAACAAGAGGCCACGGCTCCCATGAATATCACCTTCTCAATCATGGTGTAGCGCTTGAACTTATCCAGGATGTTATGGATGCTCATGGCCGGTGTCATCAGTCGGGGCGGAACGCCGGCATCGAGGCAGCCCTTGGCCAGGGCCTGGATGAAGGCGCCCACCTGGTCTGGGGAATCCAGCTCGGCCACTACCCCGGTGGAGCGCACCACGAAGTGCAGATCGGTCTTGATGTTCAGACGTGCCCTATCATGGCTCTCGATGAGGGTGTTTTTCACCAGTTCGGCAATAGACTCTTTGGTAAGAGGCGTCCCGTTGATGGTATGGGCAAATACCTCTTCACCGGCTTTTGGTCTACGCACATCTCTGGTCATCTTCACCGTCTTATTGACGATGTAGGTCTTGCCGGTGTTCATGTCCGTGGCGGTGAGTATGCATTTGGTCGTGGTATTGCCCACTTCTACCGAGGCCACGATGTAAAATGGTTTGCTGTGAAGATCAAGGTAGTTGAAGGGCGGGCTACCGGCAATGCGGGGCGAGGGTTTGGACTTGAAGAGGCGACCGAAGTTCATGGTGAGAGGAAATAGGAGGAGGTGAGATTAAAGCTTTGGGTGGGACGATTCCCGTAAAAAAGGTCACCTAAATAAACGGAGAGATAATCCGTGCAACCCAACAATAGCCTTTAAATAGAATCATCTCCATTTAAAGTCCAAGTACTTTCTGTTCGCGCGCATCTCCTCTCAACAGAAATTCTATCAGGTGAAATGAGCATGGATCAATCAAGTATAGATCAACCAAGTGCAGATCAACCAAGTGCAGATCAACCAAGTGCAGATCAACCAAGTGCAGATCAAACCGAGAAGAAAAAGAATGAATCGGTGAATAAGTCAGGGCGCATGGCCATATTAGAGGAAGACAAAGCAAGAGAGGCCCGCAGGTGGCAGCGCAAAAGGGAGACCATCAAACGGTTCGCTGGGACGAAATAAGATATCATTAGCTTTTACTCATTGGATTAGCCGCAACAGACTATCGCAATCGTCTATATCTATTGAGAATAGAACGGGAAGGCGGCGATCCGCGGCAAATACTGTTTTAATCCTCCCTCCTTTACCCGGATCTCCCTCTACTCAATCCCTTCTAAGATGCCCTTATCACCATTCACCCTTCAATCCTTTATCCCTTCCATGGTCACTGTGAAGACCGCTTCGCCGTCCGGCAAGTTCGGTGAGTCCACCAGTCTGGCGATGCGCTTTTCGCCCTTGGACTTTCGCAGATACAACCTGAAAGTGGACGTATGCCCCAGCACGTGCCCGCCCACGGGCTTGGTGGGATCGCCAAAGAAGGTGTCCGGCTTGCTCATGACCTGATTGGTCACCAGAATCAGGGCATTGAACAGATCGCCAAAACGCATCAGGTCGTGCAGGTGCTTGTTCAGCTTCTGCTGCCTGTTGGCAAGAGTGCCGCGTCCTACGTACTCCGCCCGGAAGTGGGCCGTCACGGAATCTACTATGATCAGGCGCACGGGATATTCCGAGTCCTTGGCCTTCTCCGCCAGGTCCATGGCGCTCTCCGCCAGGAGGATCTGGTGATTAGAGTTGAAGGCTCTGGCCACGTTGATGTTTTTTAAAAAATCTGCCGGATCGCGCTCCTGGCCATCCGGCGCGGGGGGCAGGCCCTTCACCATCTGAGCGATGCGCTCCGGCCGGAAGGTGTTCTCCGTATCGATAATGATAGCAGAACCCTTCAGGCCGCCCATTTCCTTGGGCAGTTGCACGTTTATGGCCAGCTGGTGGGCCACCTGCGTCTTGCCCGAGCCGAATTCACCGTAGAGCTCCACTATGGACTGAGTCTCCATCCCCCCGCCCAAAAGTTCATTGAAGCCCTTGCTGCCGGTAGTGATCTTGCCCACCAGCTTTCTGCGCTCTAGTATTCGGTCTCCCGTCTCAAAGCCGCCCACATCCGCGGCTTCTCTGGCTCCGGCAATGATCTTGGCCGCAGTGGCTTCCCCCACCTCTGCCGCCGCCACCAGTTCGCCTGGAGAGGCAACAGCTATAGCTTCCACGGAGCTAAAGCCCGCCTCGCGCAGCTTTTCCGCAGTGGCCGGACCCACACCCGGCAGATCTTCCAGTAATTTTGTCGGCATCTTCTCAGTTCCTTAGAATATTCCTCAGCTGATCTTCTTTAACAAGGTTATCCAGGCGGGGCGAAAGTAATCCTGGTGCGCCATCCGCAAGACAATTCCAGCTCCTCGTTCCAGCCGCTCTTGGCCAGGGCATCGATCAGCACCGCTTTGTAGCCCAGATCCAGGGTCCGCAAGAGATCAACATGCTCTGCCCAAAGAGCCACTTTGATGCGGCCCGTCTCATCGGAGATGTAGATATTGGCCACCCGTCCGGCTTTCCCGTCATCTCTTTGAAACTCTCGCACCTCTCCCAGACCCGTCACAAAGCCAGAGACGCTGCAGAGCATGCCCGGCTTGAGGTCGGCTATGGGCGTCATTATCTCTGAGAACTGCACATTTTTGCTGCTCTTCAAAACGGTGCTGTAGCTTCCCGTCTGAATCTCCAGCGATCCATACCTCTCCCGGCATGAGCCGTTCCGGACTTCAATTGTCTCGCCCTTCTCGAGCAGCATTGCCGCCTGCTCATCCCAGAGGGTAAGCCTGATCTTGCCCGTCTCGTCTCCCAAAAGCACTGTGCGCACTTGCCCTCGGCCTTTGTCTTTACGCAGGAACTCCCGGATCTCGCCTGCGTCCACAACGACGCCCAGAAGGCTGACCTCGCCCATATCGCTCTTTATCTCCGCAATTTTATAGGGCTTGGTCCTGGGAACTATGTCTAAATCGATCTCCTCAATGCCCCCGCTTCTGCCTAAGGTAACCTCAGTTCCCGCGTAGCCCTCTTTGGCCAGACCCCTTATCTTGAGGCACTGGTCGATCTTCAGATCTCCAGAGCGGACCAGCTCTACCGTCTCATCCCAGAGAGCCACGCGCACAGATCCCGTCTCGTCGGCTAGCGTTAGGTTGGCGACCCGTCCCATGGATCCGTCCGAGCGGGGAAACTCGCGAATCTCGGAGACGCTGAGCACTTTCCCCGTGAAGGTGACATTTCCCGTCTCCGGCCGGATGCTGCCAATCTTGGTGAGCACCTCAGATGCACCCAGGTCGCGGGCCACGAGCAATGCCGCTGTCCTGCTATCGCATAGCCCCGCCATGAGGGCTACCTTCTCCTCTACTCTCGCCTGGAAATCCACCGGTGTTATCTGATCTGCCAACTGCCGGTAAATCTCCTCTATTTGCTCGTCCATCCTTATCATCCATGAACTTTATAGCGCTCTTCCAGGTACTTCAGATAGGGGGCATGGCAGGAGGCCAGGAAGGCGTTACAGACCGTTGCCGGGTCTCCGTCCGCCGCAATGGCTCCGTTTTCAATGAGTATGGCCCGGTGGGAGATCTCCTTGACGAAATCAACATGGTGGCTGACCAGAATTATGGTGGTGCCAAACTCTGCATTGATTTTCTTAATGGCATTAGAGACCTCACGCATGGTGATGGGGTCGATATCACCGAATGGCTCGTCCAGAATCAGGATCTTGGGACGGGCGGCGAGGATAATGGCCAAAGATGCTCTCACCAGCTCTCCGCCGCTCAGTTGCTCGGGCAGCTTCCACATGGCTTCTTGATCAAGGGAAATCAGATCAAAGATCGGCTCAGCATACTTGCGGGCCTCTGTCATCGGAAAACGGGGAAACAGATCTTTGAATATGTCTCTGGTCAGTCCCAGTGACTCAAGGGCGGCTTTAGCGTCCTCTTCCGACATATCCGTCATGGCATAAATGACATCAAGCACCTTGTCGCTTATGCCCAGCTCCTCGGCCACATCCCTTGCATGGTCAATCACATCATTGCCCTTGATGCCCATTTTATAGGCAATCTGATCGAGAATGGTTTCACCAGCATAAAGAGCGAACTCCTGATACATGATGCCTAAAGAGCGGCGCACATTCATTCTATCGGGCGAGTAGTTCATCATGTCTACCCATTTATCACCGTACCGAAAAGACACGACTCCTTCGTCCGGCATCCGAACGCCCTGCATGATCTTGAGAAGAGTGGTCTTGCCCCCACCGCTGTTGCCGATGATTGATGTGATCTCTCCCTCTAATATGTCGAAGTTGAGGTTCTCCATTTTGAGGACATTCAGGACCTCTCCTGTGCAAATCTGGCAGCCTCTCTTCGATATACCTCTCACTTTAATAAGAGGCTTTGCATTGGGCCAGGATGCCAGAGGCTCCATTTTTCCAATTCCTGCCATGAACTGGTCCAGGACCTCTCTAGGCTTACCATCGGCGACGATCTTTCCCTTCTCCAGCCAAATCAGTCTATGTGCTAGATACTCATGAATCTCGGGCAGATGTGATACTACGATTATGGTCAGATCCAGCTCCTTGTTCACGTTCTTGATGGCATCCAGCACTTCTTGTTTGGTGGCCGGACAGGCCATGGTGGCCGGCTCATCCAGCAGCAATATTTTGGGCTTCTTGGCCAGTTGCCTGGCAATAAGAAGCCTCTGCTTCTCGCCGCCGCTCAGGATGGTGGCCAGATGGCGCGCCTTGTCTCCCAGGCCCACCAGCCGCAGGTAGTACATGGCCTCCAGGTACATCTCATCATAGTCCCCGTCCTCAGGAATAGGCAGAAGCTCATAACCGGTTTTCCTGGCATGAATCCTTCGCACTACGTTTTTAAGGGCACTCTCTGTCCAGAGTGCGAAATCTCTTTGCAGATGTATGGCTGTAACGGCCATCTGCGCCCGTTTCACCTCGTCGCTGGAATCAGGTGTGATGGTCATGCCATCCAGGAATATCTTGCCGGAATCAAAACTCTCCATGCCTCTCAGGATCTTCATGAGAGTGCTTTTGCCTCCCCCGCTCTTTCCCACCAATCCTAAAATCTCACCCGGCCTGGTGGTGAAGCTGACATTTTCAAGAGCCACAACATCTCTGTCCTTCACCCTGTATGTCTTGGACAGATTCTCGATCTGAAGCAGAATAAAAACCTCCTATCTTACTTTAGTTCCCGTTTCCACAATTTCACGCGGCCGGAGCAGCACGGCCTTGCCGGTTGCATCTGCCGCTAGGAGCATGGCTTGCGACTCGACGCCAAAGAGCTTGGTCGGCTTGAGATTGGCCAATACGACCACCTGCGTGCCTACCAGCTCCTCGGCCCTGTAGGCCTCTGCAATGCCTGCCACCACCTGACGAGTCTCGCCTCCGATATCGACCAGGAGCTTGAGCAGCTTTTTTGAGCCCTTAATGGGGCCGGCCTCCTTAATTTCACCTATACGTAAGTCTAATAATCCAAAATTCTCAAAAGAGATTTCACCCTTCTTTTCGGCCGTCTTTTCTGCTATCTTCCCCTTGACTTCGGCTTTTTCTACCCTTTCTTTAAAGATCCTGTCCAGCTCTTTGACGAAAGCCTCTTCCATGCGTGAGAAGAGGATCTCGGGAGTGCCAAGCTCTGCCCCTTCCGCCATGGGTTGCAAAGCCTCTTGGAAGTGTTTTTCCGCCACGGATCCTTCCAGGCCCAGTTGCTTCCAGGCATTTTGCATTTTAGAGGGCATGATCGGCTCCATGAAAAGGACCAGCGCCTTGGCGATCTGCAGACAGCTTCTCAGTACGACGCCAGATGCCGCTTTATCGCTCTTGACCAGTTTCCAGGGTTCGTGGCTCTGGAAGTAGATATTGCCGTAGTCCGCTAAAGTCATCACGCTATCTGCAGCCTTCTTGAACTCATACTCTTCCAGGCCGGATACAACCTCATTTAAGGTCTGCTTTATCCTGGCCATGACCTCCGGGTCGATCTCGCCCCGCGGAACACAACCCTCGAAGTTCTTCACGCTGAAGGTCAGGGCGCGGTTGATGAAGTTTCCAAACGCTCCCACCAACTCGGTGTTTACCTTATCTGCGAAGATCTTCCAGGCGAAGTTGACCTCTTTGTTGTGAGCGGTGTAGCTGGCCAGATAGTAGCGCAGCAAATCGGGATGAAGGCCCTTTTCCAGGTAATCGTCTTTGACCCAGATGACATTGCCCCGCGATTTAGAAAACTTCTTGTCATCGATCTTGAGCATGCCGCTGGCCACTACTGCAGAAGGTAGGGTGTACCCGGCTCCTTTGAGCATGGCCGGCCAGAAGATGCAGTGATGATAGACGATGTCCCCGCCGATGAAGTGTATGATCTTGGCATCATTCTTCCAATAGGTCTGCCAGTCCCGGCCGTTCTTAGCACACCACTCCTCGGTGAAGGCAATGTAGCCGATGGGCGCATCCACCCAGACATAGACCACCAGATCGTCATGTCCGGGAAACTTGACGCCCCAGGCCATATTGCGGGTTATGCACCAGTCTTTCAGCTCCTGGCGGACCCATTCCATAGCGTAATTGCGGGCGGAAGAGGTCCCTCCCAAAGTCTCAAGATACGAGAGGAGAAAATCCTTGAATTCTGATAGCCTGAAGAAATAATGGATTTGCCTGCGATACTCGGCCTTTCCGCCACAGACCTTGCAGACTGCATTTTTGATCTCCCCCGGTTCCAGATGGCGACCGCAGCCCATGTCGCACTCGTCGCCACGAGCGGGTTTTCCGCAGTAGGGACACTCACCCTCCACATATCTGTCCGGCAAGAAACGCTCGCATTTGGGACAGTAGGCCAGCTCGATCTCCTTGGAATAAACGTGGCCGCCGTCCATGAGGGCACTGACCATTTCTTGCGTGCGATTGTGACAGGCGGGATCGTCGGTGTCGCCGAAGAAGTCGAAGTCGATGCTCATCCCTTTGAAGGCCTCGTCAAAGTGCTGGTGATATTTGGCCACGAGCGCTTTGGGCGTCGTTCCCAGGCTTTCGGCATTGACAACGATAGGAGTTCCGTGGGCGTCCGTGCCGCAGACGAAGAGCACTTCTTTGCCCATCTTTTTCAATCCTCGAACGAAGATGTCCGCAGGTACATAAGTTCTTAAATGGCCTAAATGACATGGCCCATTGGCATAGGGCAGGCCGCAGGTTACAAGGATAGGCGATGACAATCTAGAACACCGCTTCTGCTTATGATGAAACAGGCAGATATAGGTTTCCCAGCCTGGGCAGTCTCGCCGGTTCCAATGAAAAAGGATAAAATGTATATATAACATTAGAGAAAATAGAATTAGAGACAATAGATCCAACGGGGGTATTCAGATGAGATTAATTGTTCTAACCCTTTTACTGGCTTTGGCCTTGGGCACAGCCCAGGCCACGCCGCTGCAAGGCGGCGATGGAAACGCGACAGTGGTGCTCTTCGGGGCGACCAGGACGCCTTTGGAAGATGAGAATGCCACACAGGAGATCTTAAAGGTTGATGTCGGCCTCATGGGAACTGAGAATGCCACATACCAATTGGTGGATGATCATAATAATATCTACCTGCCCGGCCTGTACAAGCCGCTGTCTTCCGGAAAGCAGCTTATTTATTTCCTGGTTCCCAAAGACAGCCTTTTTAAGCTCATAAATGCGACTCCTGAGAGCGGAAAACCCATTCGCATCAATTGGTGGGCGACACCCAAAGGCAGCAATGACCGGATGATCTTGAGGTATTACGGAATCACAGATTGGCTGATAAATCCAGATGAGCAGGGGATAGTAGTTCAGGTGCGCGTACAGAATAACGGCACTCAAAAACTTATTGTCAGTCCGGAGAACTTCACCCTGCTGGACCAGTGGGGCTGGCCCTACCGTCCTACCCTGGGCTTTGATGCGGAGACCATCGAGCCGCAAAAACCTACATCTCGCGTCTTGCTGGGCTTTACCGGCATCTCGCTTCTCAGCCGTCCAGTAGCTCTGGCATATGACTATGGGGCATCCAACCAGATCGTCATACTGTTTGAGAGAGACTACGTGCCGCTCTCAGATGAGCTGGTCTACGGCGCCAATGCCACAAAGAGCGCCGCCAGCGTAGTGCCGGCACCTGCGGCAGTCCTGCCGACCTCGAATCCGGCCGCACAGAACGTGGCCGTGCCGGCTCCGGCTAACGAGACGAAAGAGACCAAGAAACTCTCGATCAAGGATAAGTTAGCAGCCAGCAAGGCGCGGCTCGCGGCCACGAAAGTGAGTCTGGATAAACAGACACCGGATACAAATGGCACAGCGAATAGTACATCAAGCAACGCCTCGAATAGCTCATCGAGCATTTCCACAGGGCTTTGATGGGGCGGCTTTTCTAGCTGGTGATAAGGCCTGGAATCTCCCAGGCATTTATCTATTCGAGGCAAAGATCCAAGAAGCACCCCAAAGAATATATCATAACATTGGAGGTATGTTATAGATGAGATGGCTGGCTCTGGCACTGTTCATGATCCTATTACCAGGAATCGCCCAAGATTATCCTATGCAAATGAGCAACGGTGTCGTCAACTGCACCATTTTCGGCACCTTCAAGGACCCCGGGTTTTCCGGATCCTCTTATTCCGACTCATATTCCGTCCTGGTTGTAGACACTCGCCTGACCAGAATAAACGAAAGCGATAACGCACCAATTCGGGCTGCCTACAGCTTAACTGATGGAAACGACCGTGTCTTTCAGACCAGCTCTCAAAATATAAAAGAATTACAGCTAGGTCGCCGGCTGATTGGTTTTGTCGTCCCCAAGGAGACTATTGCCAAGAGCCTGAATATAGATTTGTCTCATGACAAAGCAGGAGGAGAGCAGTTCAGGGTTCGCTTTCCCGAGCTTGTCAACTCCAGCAACGAAAATGTGACCTTGCTTTATTATGGAGTACTCAGGTCCAGCATAAACTCCAACAAGAAGACAATCGAATTAGATGTGGCGATAACCAATAACGGCACAAAAAAACTTGGCCTTGACGCCAATAACTTTACATTGAAGGACCAGTGGGGCTGGAAGTACGACAGCAAAGAGTATGACAACTACGGAAAGAAGGGTATGTCCGCCAAGGTGCTGGAGAAAAATGAGACCATTAGATCCGGCCTGATATTCAACTCCGTCTCGCCGCTCAGCAGACCGGTGGAGCTGGTCTACAGGTATTCCAATAACAGCTCCCTGACAATGAATATAGATGCCGAGGCGGGCCTGGGCTACTCCATTCCGAATACGAAGAAATGCATTGATTGTGAGAGTCCAAAGGACGCCGCCTCCAGCCTGGCCGGCTCCATTAAAGCCACCAAAGCTAGGCTTGCCAAAGTCAAGAAGATAAACAGCACAGCAGAGAGCGTTCCCAAAGGGCGGGATGAGCTTTGATGCTAAGTGGACCGGCTTTCAGGTGTCGGATCTGCTGGCATATGGCATCATTGGATAACCAGACGTCATGGATCAGCGCACCCTATTTCTGATCATCAAGGAAATGATCAGGGCCATCACAGAGGCCACAATTCCCAGCATAGCAGCGTGGTGAAAGCCCAAGGCGATTATCTGGGATGATGCGTGATGTACAGAGGCATCGCCCTGGGTCGTAGCGCTGAAAACGGTCTCGAATAGGGCAATCCCTAATATCACCCCCATGTCCCTGGAGGTCATCATAATGCTTGAAGCCAGTCCTTGCTCACGAGGACACTGGCCCAGTACTATGCTGAGAGTGGGTGGGGCATACATACCGTAGCCTATTCCCATGAGTACAAGGGCAAAGGGAAGGACTATCCTCTGGGAACCGCTTGCGTCCACGTCCAGGAAGAAGAATAGAAGGAAGGCGAGGAGGGTGCTGGCGGAGGCGGCCAGGCAGGCGAGTCCTGGACCTTTGCGGTCATTTATGGCTCCTCCAATTGGCGCCGATACTGCAGCTGCAATTGATGCGATCATCAAGAATAAGCTAGCGACAACTGTCGGGAATCCTAGACCCAGCTCCATATAAAAAGGCAGAACGAATAGGGCTCCCGCAAAGACCAGCAGCATTAGCAGAGCCCCGATGTTAGGCAGGACGAAGTTTAGATTTTTGAAAAGCTTCAGGTCAACTAAAGGCTGTGAATATCCCCTCTCTCTTATGAGAAATCCAATGGCGCAAAGAACGGCGAGAGAAAAAGATCCCACTATCGGGTTAGATCCCCAACCAATCTCAGTCCCTTGGTTCAGACCGTAGATAACCAGGGCCAGACAGGCAAAGATCAGGCCTGCCCCGAGAAAGTCGAAGCTACCTTTGGTGCGGGGTAGATCACGGGGTAATACCTTATAGCCGACGAGCGTGGCCACAATACCTATTGGAGCGTTCACCAAAAAAATCCATCGCCATCCAAGGTAGACTGTGAGAAAACCGCCAATAACGGGACCTAGCGCCAGGCCAATGGAAGCGGAGGTTATTACGTATCCCAGGGCTCTGCCTCTAATTGCCGTGGGAAGAAAAGCTGAAATCATAGCCGGACCTACAGCTACTATTATTGCCCCACCTATTCCCTGAAGGATGCGAAAGAGGATTATCTCAGCAATCCCAGGGGCCAGGGCACAGAGAAATGAGCCGGTAGCGAAGATCAAGATCCCCCACAGGAAGATCTTTCGAAAACCCAGCAGGTCTCCCAGCTTACCGAAGGCCAGAAGAAGGCTGGTTACGGTAAGAAAATAGGAGAGTATTATCCAGGATACCTCTCCCGTACCTACATCGAAGTACCGGGAGATGGTGGGCAAGGAGATGTTGACTATTGTTGTGTCCAGAGTGGCCATAAAAATTGATAAACAGACGACTAAAAGGATGAGCGGAAAGGATTTCTCCGGGGTGCGGGTATCGATGATCATGGCATGGTTTCAGGACTGCATGCGGTTTGGATCAATGATAAATTCAACATCTATACGATTTTCCGGCCCGATTACCCAAAAATGCTTCCGCTTGATCTGCTTCTCATCATCCCGATTTGACATAAATTATCGTTTATGTTTCCATTATATATCAATTAAGATGCTAAGTATCTAGACCACTCATTTGATGATCGTCGCTCGAAATCCTCTAATAGTAACAGATGATAATTACGATAGATCTATTTAAAAAAAGGAGGGTTTGATATCAAACAATCTACTATTATGATTAGAACTGTCTGTACCGTCTGCATCATTTTAGCTCTTTCTATTCCATCGTTCGGATGCACGACATTCGGCATAACCAAGTCGGCTTCAGTCGATGGATCTGTTTTTGTGGGGCACAGCAACGATGGCTTCGGACCGGGCGATATTGCCGGCATCATCAAAGAAGACGTGGTAACGTTCTCCTATGTCCCGGCTCAGAATTTCACGCCTGGGTCAAAGCGCCCCATTCCCTATGATCCAAACAGCGGAGGAGAATTCCGGGGAAGCGGCGCTGCGTCAGATGGTGATGAGATTATCATTGGCAATATCAGTCAAGTGAATCATACCTATGGCTACCTTACCGGCTCGTATGGGATGACCAACGAACATCAGCTTATGTCTGGAGAATGTACGGATTATGCGAAAATACACCCAGATGCAGAGCAAGGCAAACGGATCTTCTACAGTTCGGAACTGTCAAACATCGCCCTGGAACGATGCAAGACTGCCAGAGAAGCCGTTGAATTAATAGGATCACTCATCGATGAGTACGGATATTACGGGACGGGGGAGACGCTGATCTTTGGAGATCCAAGAGATGTCTGGGTTATAGAGATGTGCGGAGGGACACCATCAGGTACTGGAGGATACTGGGTAGCACAGCGCGTTCCAGACGGCCAGGTTTTTGTTGCCGCTAACGAGTTTAGAATCCGGGAAATCGATGCCAATAATCCTGACCAGATATTTTCTAAGAACCTGTTTAGCGATGCTGAGAAGATGGGATGGTGGAATCCTGACAACGGCTCCCTTGACTGGACGGTAACCTTTGGCGCTGGCGAGTATTCCCATCCATATTATTCCCTTGGCCGTGTTTGGCGCATCTTCGACAAAATCGCACCCTCGCAAAATCTATCTCCCTATGTGGAAGGACCTTTCACCACTAGCTACCCCTTCTCTATAGTCCCGGACAGGCCGATCAATATCACGGAGGCGTTAAATCTCTACCGGGATCATTATGAGGGTACCGAATTTGATCTGACAATGCCGCCTGCCGGAGGGCCATTTGGCAATCCGTACCGAAATTGGGGACCCTACGATTCGCATGACCGGTTAAATCCAGGTGAACTCAAGCCAGGAGCCTGGCCAAGGCCCATCTCCACCGATCCATGCGGCTACTCGTATGTAGCTCAGGCGAGAGATTGGTTGCCGGACTGTATTGGCGGAATATGCTGGCTTGGGCTGTCTTCACCTGCGGAGACCTGCTACGCGCCATTTTATGCTGGAATCACAAAGCTGCCAGCTCCATATCTGAATGGATCGCATTGGGATCTTGACTTAGATACTGCATTCTGGCCTTTTGAAATGGTGCAGAATTGGGCCAGACTGATGTACGTGGATATGATTCCCGTCATCAAGGCAGAACAGGTGCGTCTCGAGGGGGCAGCACTTGCTCGGCAAGCAGACATTGAGCAGCAGGCTGGGGGTCTATACGAAAAAGATGAACTTCTAGCTCGTGCTTTTCTGACAAATTATACGAATGCCACAGCGATAGAGAACCTTGAGAGCTGGAAGAATCTCTTTGAAAAACTGGTTGTCACCTATCGCAATGGACAGTATAATGATATTCAGAATCAGACGATAACGAATATGGGTTATCCCGATTGGTGGCTTGAGTATGCAGAGTACCAGTATGGTCCGAGAGTATATGATATCCAATCCCTGCGGGAGATTCCAGGAGTCAAGTATTCCGGCGAAACTGTAAATGTCACCTCAATGGATCCCATCGCCTATATTAGGAATAACCAAACCAAATAATCTTTTTTTTATTGCGTTTGTGTCTTAGTTCTCCCGGACCCTCCGGCATGCCCACCTGCCCGCGTGCGTGGGCTGCCGCCTGGAAGAACGGTCGGGCCAGTGGTCAGGAGGCTCATGCCTGATGGATGGGCAACTTTTCGGGGCGCTGTATTTTGAGAAAGCAATGCCTTCGGTTTACTATTAATATTAGCTGATAATTATATCCAGCAACTACGGACCAAACCACAAAGGCACAAAGGACGCGCAAAGATTCGATGCAGTCTCCAGCTTGCAGATCCTTGCGTGCTACCGCAAGCAGCGCCGGGCAGCCGCTGGGCCGCATGCTGAGACGCTCGGGTCCCGGCTGCTGCTTGTGGCCGCTGCATGCGAACCGGGCCTGTCCGGGCTCGCGTCGCTCTCGTCAGACGGGTCCGCATGCACGCAGGCGCTCGCGCTCGGGAGAGCGGGTGGACTATTGCGCATCTCTTTCTGATGGAGAGGAATCAGGCAATGCGTGTCTATGCTCACATAATTAGGAACAAGAGGATTGAAATATCTTGATGACAGTTTATTGGATGGTATACGATCATGGAAGTTATCGATGAAGTTGCAAGTGCCCTGAAGATGGATCGTGATTATCTTGCACGAGTTAGCATCAAGGCATTTTTGGAGAGAGAGCTTAGATGCATTGAAGCAGAGATATTCGAGATTAGGACAAAGCATGGTGTGAGATCGATCTTTGAGCTGGACGATAGGCTGAAAAAAGGGGAAGTTCAGGAAGAAGATATTCTAGACGATTTTCAGGAACTCGACTACCTGGAATCCAGGAGAGATGAGATATTAGCCGCAATGAAGAGTCTTCCTCAGCAGTAGAGTATCTCGCAGTGCTGAAAAGAATCATCGATGTGGAATATGCGGATATTTTGACCGATTCCATCATTTCTCGCGGTAAGCTCAGAGCATTTGTAGATGATAGCTCATTTATTGATGTGTGGTTCTCACTAAAAATTGCAGGTCGGTTTTCCTATCATTGGGAACGCAGGCACATCGATGGCTCCATGTACCGCCATGATAATTTTCCAGATACAAACTGGCAAAGGGTATCTACCTATCCCAAGCACTTCCATAATGGCTCTCAGGATGCGGTTGAGGAGAGCCATATAGATGAGAACCCCGTTGTTGGCTTGCGCCAATTCATGGAATTCGTCCGCTCTCAGCTTGCCAAAATGGGTAAATGAAATCTTGTTGACCCATTGGCACGTAGACGTTTTAAAGGCATTTTAGGTGCGAGATTGGCTTCCCGATCCAACGGCTTACGGCAGCAACGCCGGGCAGCCGCGGGGCCGTGGTTGCTGCCGACGCTCGGTCCCCAGCTGCACTCGATACTCGCTGCCATCGGACCGGGCAGTCCGGGCCTGGCGGCGCGCTCGTCAGGTCGGGCTGGCTTGCCTGACAAGCGCTCGTGTCCGAGGGCTGGAGGCCGGTCGGGCCGAGGTCACGGGTTCACGCGAAGGCGCGAAGCCGCGAAGTTCCGATGAGAAAGGATAATTTTTGCCAGAGTCCTCGGGCCGCGTCGGTGGAGCCGTTTTTCGGCAAAGGCCATCCGGGGCCACAGACGTCGTCCGCCAGGCAGGCCCGGCTGCCAGGCAAGCGCTCTGGATCGGGAGGCCAGTCGGGCCGGAGGGCCAGGAGAGCCTGCCTCTGGCAAGGGCAATTCTTCTGGAGCAGGATTTGGGAAGCAATGTCTTCGGTTCGCTATTACGATTAACTGATAATTATATCCAGCAACTGCGGACCAAACCACAAAGCGCACAAAGCTAACAAAGGACGCACAAAGATATTCGAGGCGGTCCTCCATCTTTGCCATCCTTGCGGGCTATCGGCAGCGTCGGGCAGTCGCTCGACCGTGATTGCTGCCGACGCTCGGGTCCCGGTTGTACTCGTGGCTCGCAGCTCGTGGGCCGGGCCGTCCGGGCTTGTGGCGTAGTCATAAGGGCGAACTGGCTTGCCTGACAAGCGCTAGTGCAAGGAGGCAGGAGGCCAGTCGGGCCGGAGGGCCAAGCGGAACGGGAACCGAACTAACCAGTATTTTTGTGTTTCTTCATAGTCCAGTCCTCATAGCATAGAAATATTAAGCAGTAGCAATAGTCTTTGATTAAGGAAAGCGGTGGTTTGGTTGCTGGTGAAGTTTGAAGTTTACTTTGACGGAAAGAACTGGTGCGCTCGTGGAATAAGTGTAGGTATATTCACACAAGGAAAAACCCTTGATGAGCTAACTGAAAATATAAAAGAGGCAACTAGTCTGCATTTTGAAGATATTCTTGAATCTGGTGAAGAGCTGAAGATCTTATCGATTTCTGAGTTTGAGGTGCAGCCTCTTGCAAAAGCGTCCGGTTGTTAGTGGCGAGAAGCTCCTCAAAGTACTCGTTCGACTGGGCTATGAAACCGTCCGGCAGAGAGGAAGTCACGTCAGGCTGAGAAAGCCAACTGCCGCAGGAGATCATAATATCACGGTTCCAATGCACGACGAGTTGGCGAAGGGTACATTAAACGACATTTTATCTCAGGTATCCATATGGAATGGGATTTCAGAGGATGACTTGATAGAAATGATTAAACAATCATAAACCAAAAGACCGAAGAAATCTCATTTTAGTTTCCATCTTGAATCCTTGCGAGCTACAGGAAGCAGCGCCGGGCAGCCGCTCGAACGTGATTGCAGTCGGCGCTCGGGTCCCGGCTGCTGCTTGTGGCCGCTGCACGTGGGCCCAGCCTGGGCGACGCGGTCGTCTGGGCGGGCTGGCTTGCCTGACAGCGCTCGCGCCCAGGGACGCAGGAAGCCGGTCGGGCCTGAGAGCCAGGTGGAGCCGGAACCGGGCGAGGGCTTAACTGCGGCTGGAATTATCAAAAAGAGATGTTGTCGTTATGTAACCTCTTGGATCGAAGCTTTGATCTCCTTGAACGGCTTATAATAATTTATGCTTATTGAAGATCTCCGGAATAAAAAGCGAGAGGAGATTCTAAAGATCGCGGCAAAGCACGGCGCTCGTAATGTCAGGATCTTCGGCTCCGTTGCCAGAGGCGAGGAAGACTCAAAGAGCGATGTAGATATTCTGGTAGAGTTTATTCCGGGCTCAACTTTGCTCAGCCAATCAGCCATGATTCGGGAGCTTGAATCCTTCCTGAAGATTAAGGTCGATGTGGTCAGCGACCGTGGCCTGCGAGAGCGAATTCGAGAGCGAGTCTTGAGCGAGGCGGTGCCTCTTTGAGGAATGACAAGGCGCTTCTTCGTGATATAAACGAGGCCATAGAAAAGATTGAGAAGTATGTTTCCATCGGCTATCAGGCCTTTGCCGAAGACGAACGAACACAAGTCTGGATAATTCATCATCTCCAGGTGATCGGTGAAGCCTCTAATCACATATCTGATGAGCTGACAGAACAGAAACCTGACATTCCTTGGGCCGACATTGTGGGCTTAAGAAACATTCTTGTGCATCAGTATTTTGGAATTGATCTCAGGCAAGTCTGGGAGACCGCAGAGCTTGATATGCCGGTTTTAAAAGCTAAGGTCAGGGAGATTCTGCAAGAGATCAATGATAAATAGCGGACTTGTGTCGCATTTTAGCTCGGGTCCCGGCTGCGCTCCTGGCCGCCGCCTGTGGGCCCAGCCTGGGCGGCGCGGTCGTCTGGGCGGGCTGGCTTGCCTGACAAGCGCTCATGCTCGGGGGCCAGGAGGCCGGTCGGGCCGAGATCACGGGTTCACGCGAAGGCGCATAGGCGCGAAGTTCCGATGAAAAAGGACATTTTTTCCAAAGAGCACTCGGGCCGCGCCGGTGGAGCCGCTCGCAGACAAGGGCCATCCGGGGCGACAGCCGTCTTCCGCCAGGCGGGCTAGGCTGCCAGGCAAGCGCTCGGGGGCACAGGAGGCCGCCGGGCGGGCATCCAGTCATCACCAGATCATGGAGTCTGTGAAATTCAAGAGTCAATTTCTCTTTAATATATCATCAGGTGTTCGTCTGCCCCGATCGGTCATATCAAAGTGCCTATCCAGGCTGACAATGATAAGATTATGCTTCTCAGCTACTGCATATTGGTAAGCATCGTCGTAATCCAGATTGAATTTCCTGGAAATACACGAAATCCTGTCCATATCCTCTGCGCCCAGGCGCAAAATTCCTATCCCGCCGTTTATCAGCAAGTCGTTTAATGCTTTCGAAAATAGGCTATGCATTGTCGTTTCAAAAGAAGCTCAAGTAGGATGTTGGTATCAAGAAGGTACATCTTGCTCTTCGTCCCACCAGTCAAGAATCTTATGCTGCAGCTCCACTGAAGAATACTGATCGCTCATATCTTCCAAGGCTCCAATCCAATCGAGCTTCAGATCACCTTTGGGCTTTTTTGCCCGCTTCTCGATCAGGAAGCTGATATAGTCCTCAGCCTCTTGGTGCAACTCTGGTGGAAGCTCTTTTATCAATTCTTCGAGGCCAGTCATCTTAAATTCCTTTCATTGAATTGATGTCTTGCATCCTAGATCAACCTTACGGAATATATTTTTAACTATCTCACCTCGGCGATTCTTCAAGATAGAGAATATGCCATAGCAAAAAACATCTAGATGCCTTCTTGCGTTCTCCTGGGCCCTCCGGTATGCCCGACTGCCCGCGTGTGCAGGGCTGCCGTTTGTGGGACCAGGAGGCCGATTAGGCCTTATATCAATGATTCATATATTTTTATCTATTTTTTTCGCTTCAAGCATACTATCAAACGCTTTCTGCTGGATTTATAATTAACGGCAAATCTTCTGCAGCAATCATAGTGATTTTGACAGATTCATTTGTATTATTTGATAATTCTCTTTTTAATTCTTCAATAGAATGTTCCATTTTCATTGGCGGAAATTTCACTTCGATTGCTCCAATCAGGAATTCATAGCCGCAAAAGTTCATAGTTGCATTTTCCTCGTGATATGATAGATTCTTAATTATTCCATCTTTATCTGCTTTATCTAGGAAATCCATCGCGTATTGTGGATCTAACTCAAGCGTTAATATTTGATCATTAAAACTAGTCGATACTCTTCTATTTTTATAATATGAATATACATTGTTAATTGAATATTTAGCATCTCTAGTTATTTCCAATGGTAATAGTATTTTTTTCCCTGTTATTTCCTGGATAAATGATAACTTCATTAAGAGGTCAAATTCGTATTCCGAAGCAATATTCAATTGTTGATTCTTTGTATGTGCGACAAATAATATTGAGCTGCTTCTTGAATCTCTTAATCCCATTACGCCGCATTTTGCATCTTCCCTAAAAAATTTATTAAATCGCAATGCTTGAGTTACATCTATATCCCACATTCCGCAGTTTCAGTTCATCCCGTAATAATTTTTGCATTCCTGTCCCAGCAATGATAGGATCGTTTTCTGCGGTTCGCTCAGGTTCACGCTGACTTTAATGATTTTGCCACTTTCGATAACAATAGCTTGAATTACGCCCATAAAGATCTCGAAGACCCATCTCATAGTCGGCCTTTGCGTTGGCTTATTGAGCTGATTGGGAACAGCTTGTCCAGTCTCCTTGAGTTTCTCTCTAAGCCTCCATTCGGCAAAGGAGTAAATGAGAAGACTGAGAACCATAATCATGCATAGTGATTCTATTCGTTCTTCCTTCTTGAGATAGACTTCTGAGACATGAAAGCATTTGTCTTTCAAGAATCGGAATCCGTGTTCAACCGTTTGCTGTCCTTTATAATATTTGAGCATGAGTTCCGGGTCCAGATTGACATCATTGCTGGCCAAAACAAACCGGCCAAATCTTTTGCTCTCTTCGGCTAGAACGTCCTTATTGATCTCGATTCTTCCTTCAATTTTGAAGCGTTGGTTTAGCAGCTCATTCTTCTTTGGCCGCCTTCGCCTCTTCTCAACTTTTTCTGTTACAAGTATTATCTGGATATCCTTCAGATCGTGATACGGGAGTTTGGAAGCCCAATTCTTTGCCTCATTTTCGGCATCGGGCACACAAGCGAGCTTTTTGCCCATCAGTTTCTTGAGCTCTTTTTCAGCTTTAGCAGTCTCCTTTTGAAGCATCCTCTCAAAGGTCTGCTCGTTCCTTGTTTTCATCTCTTCTGACCAAACAACCACAGCTCGCTGAGGTATGCCACCGTAACTTAAATCAGTGACATGGAAAGCATATCTGGGATCTGTCGAAGGAGAAAAATTCAGGTCCGCGTCAAGCAGTCTTTCAATATCCCCGACAGTTGCGGGTACATGCGTGATCCACTTCGTGTCCGCTCCAAGGAGAACGATATTTTTTTCTGTATACATCGCGCTATCTGCGACCCAATAGGCTTTGTCATCAAAGTCGAGTGCTTGCTGCGCTTTTTGAATCATGTAGATTATGCTGTTCTTGTCAGATTCGTTTCCGGAAAAAGCCTTGGTAAAAAGTGGCAAACCTACCTGATTTGTAACTAGGCCCAGAACGAATCGCTTTAAATCCATCCTTCCGTCTTTGGCATGACCAAACGCTATCCTGATTGAATCCGTGGCGTCTGGTGCATCATTTTCATATTTGTCAGATACGCTGAAGTTCGTAGTATCGACATGGATGAGTTGTGTTCCCAATGAGAATTGTCCCATTACGTGCAAGGCGATTTGATTGAACAGCTCTGTTGCACCGTATTTGTAAATCGCGTCGAGAGTCCTGCCGACAACATCATCGTTGAGATCAGATGGATCGATGCCTTCACCGAGTAGTTTTTCTGTTGGGAGCGTCATAAAAAAATTGGGAAATAAATATAATCGCTGGTGAGTGAATCCCAGGCCGTTAAGGATCATGGCTTTTATTATGGTCGAGTGAGGAAGATTTTTTGAGCCCTGTTTTGGCATAACCTCGTCAATCACTTCACCGATCTTCAGAGTATCAAAAATGCCGGCTACTATGCCAAGATGACCTAAGCTGTATGACTGAACATCCAAATCCATACTACTTCCCTTCGGGAAATAGGTAGTAGCTATTTATTTAAAAATATTTCGGATATTTAACGTCAGAAAATTAAGATGCGCGAGTCAAAAGTGCGGAATGTGGGAT
>Ga0209777_10003346_pt1 | contig 19959 bp, 14 predicted proteins | sample FrelakmetHBP12HB_FD_187147 | JGI IMG/M metagenome (GOLD analysis project Ga0209777, IMG submission 187147) | Freshwater lake sediment microbial communities from the University of Notre Dame, USA, for methane emissions studies -HBP12 HB (SPAdes)... | ecosystem: Environmental > Aquatic >...
CGCGGCGTCGATGAGAGCCTGAATCTCGGGACGAGCCAGAGTCGCCGCCGACTCGAGGCGCACAAAACGGTTTTGCACGCCGCTGCCCAGCAGCACCTTATGCGGGTCAGGGAGCGTCGCGCCCCGGTAGAACGCGAGTCCCACTCCGTTCGCGGCTGCGGCGATGGCGAGGATGCTATCGGACGGCCGCTCGGTTGCGGAGTACCCGATCACGAAGAAGTTGTAGTTGTCGTAGACCAGTTCGTTGGCGGTGGGCAGCCGCCCGCGCAAGTATCTTCGTATCGCGCGGATCAGCGCTTGGTTCTTCGGCTCAAACTTATTGATAAAGCCCTCGAGCTGCTTCTCCACCGCAGCGGAGTCCACCGCATGGACCTTCCTGGCTGGCTTCATGGGGTTCCTTTCCTGTGCCTCAACTTGGGATTTCTGAATGCGGGCAACGCGGTAGGATAACCTTTGCGGACGGATAACACAACGTGCCAAGGAGCGGGTAGCCACGGTCAGAAAAACCCTGACCGTGGCTTTGCGCAACCCGCTAGCATCCAAGATCAGGAAATGTGCTCAGCAGGTTGCGAACGTGCAGCCCTAGTGTAGTCAGAAATTCCTCACTAGTGTCAAACCTGTGCTCCGAGGCGACCGATTGGACTAGCTTGAACCGGGAATCAGTTGCATCGAAGTGGAAAATGCTCATTTCATACCTGTGCGGCTGGGAATGAGCTTCATCACCCCAGATATAGTTCCAGCGAACAAGACCGGTCCCGAATTTGCTGTTTAAGCTGCCGACGTAGAAACCACCTTCCACATTAGTCCATAGTTGCTCAGGGGTAAGAACCCTAAGTTGACCTTTCACTGCACCAATCAGGGCCGCGGCGTAAAGACAGTCGGAGCCACCCGGACGCATTACGACTGCGAAAATCAGGGGGCTAGGCATTTCCGCTACCCGTAAGGTATGGAAGCGCATTCGGGGACTCATCATGCCAAAATCATGACGGATAACATAGAATGATAGTTGTCCTGGGTCGGAAGCTCCGACGTCGGCCGCAAAAAGTTTGCGACTCGTGGACGCCTCGCTGAACATCATTTTGGGAAGGCCACCTTGGGGTTCCACCGCCTCCACTCTCACTACACCGATACCCGGGAAATCCACCGTTTCACTTTGCACGACTTCGGAAGCCTTCGCAAAACAGTAAGGCAATAAACATGCGAGCGCTAACAGCACCGCAGCAACGCATGAAAAGCCGATGGTCCAGTCTCCGCGCTTCGGTCTCACAGAGCCGCGCTTGGGCCTGCTGCATTGCCGCATCCGAGCCGTCCCTGACGTGAATGGGTCCTCTCGTCTAAGTCTCATCGTGCCCTCACTGAGCAGGTAGGGCAGAGTTTCGATTTTTGAAACTCTGCCGCGCTGCTCATGGCCAAGGGGTTTGAATTGTGTGCAGAGGGCACAGGCAGGAGTGCCTGTGCCACTGCTGCCTACTGCCTACTGCTTTCTGCTTTCCATCGGGGCGCCGTTGCGTCGCCGCCGGTCGGGCCAGCCCCCTGGGCTGGCGCGGGAGCGCGGAGCGCTCCCCTACCTCCCCAGGCGCTTCTTGAGCTTGGCCACCACATCGTCCGCATCTTCATTTCCGGTGCGGAAACAGAACTTCTTGCCGTCGCTGAATGTCATTTGGAATTCTTCCGAGCTGTCTTTGTCGGGGAGCGGGGGCAAGGAACTGATGTCCTTCAGGGCCGAGACTTTTTCGGTAACGAGGGGGGTCTTCCCGTCAAGGACGGTGATCGAACCTTGGTCCAAGCGCACCTCGACCGGTTTTTCCTGCTTTTGCAATTCCATCAACTTTTTTGAGGTTTGCCCCATCTGGCTGGCGTCGGTCATCTGTTGGCCCATGGCGGCCTTCTGCTGCGGCGACAATGTCGCCATCATGCCGGAGGCGGCTTTCATCGCGGCGGCCATGTACTCCGCCTGGGTGATTTCGCCCCGTTTATATTTCGCTTCCATCTCCTTCAGGCTGTCCCCCTGTTTCTTCATCTGATCCTGCTGATCTTTCGAAGGCTGGTTCGCCCCGGCTCGCTGCTCCATATTTTTTCCGGAGCCGTAGATCGATTTTCTGACGCTCAGCTCTTCCTCCGGGAACAGGGTGTACTTGCCCAACACGATCATCATGGGGGCGGAGTTATCGATCACGAAGCTGACCGAGGCGGCGATCTGCCCCACCTCCGGCGTGCCCTTTGGGGAGGGCGAGATTTCTCCGTTCGGCGTGTACCACCACTGCAAGTTCAAATCGCACCGGCTTTCCGGTGTACTCTCGGGGACGTGAATCGTGGCGACGGCCCGCACCGGGCTCTCGACTTTAACGCGCACAATTTCGACGCCGCTAATCGTCAGACTCATGCCTTGGAAGAAATTTCTGCCGGTCAGCACGACGTCACCCATTCCGCCCTGGGGCGCCGCTTTGGGACTGATGCCGGTGAGCACAGGCACCGCCTTGGGAGCTTGGGGTCGTGCACTCTTGGCGCCTTGTCCCGGCGCCTTGGGAACCTCCGGGAGCCTGGGGGATCGCGCGGGGGCAATGGCAGTCACGGTAAGGATCCAGATTAGTGCGGCGGCAAGAGGCAGCACCACCTTCTTGGCCTGAAAATCAATAGGGCCCCTTTTCATACACACACCCTCCTTTAAATGGGTTCGGCCGCATGTCGCGCGCCGTGGCGCGTGGGCGAGGGCTTAACTTGTGCGGGTCCGAAAAACGCATCACGATTATCGACGCCCGAAAGCTGCATGTCAAGCGTGTGGATCAGACAATGCGCGCTCCCGCAAGTCTATTGATGAGACCGTGTGTAACCACAACGATGGAGGCTTGCGTTGACTCGGGATTTCCGATCGGCGAGTGAAGGCCGCCCATCCCCAACCGCCGGCCTCAATACCCCTTTTTTCTGGTATACTCGCGCCCGATTGTTTGGACCGATGAGAAAGCAGGGACACGGCTGTCGCCTGCTTGCCGCAGGCAGGCCGTGGCGACTGCCCCGACAGCGGCCCCCCGGTCATGCCGAGTGATGGGAGGGGGACAAGACGGGGCGCCGCAATCGGGCCCAAAGGTCCTGGAGGAGAAAACTTATGAGTTTCGCGAAAAAGGCGGGGATCGTGGTGGCGTTGCTGGCGAGTCTTGCCGCGGGGGCGTGGGCGCAGCGGGGTGCAAGAGGGCCCCAGGCGCCCCAGATGCCGATGACCTGGTTCAAGGCCGTCGAGGGTTCGGGCGCCCAGTACAATGCCACGGTAATGGGCAAGACCTCGAGTTTTACCTTTGTGGTTCTAGGCAAGGAGACCGTGGAAGGCCAACAGGGCAACTGGATTGAGATCCGCTCGGAAGGCGGCCCCATGCCCGGCGAGATGGTCATGAAGGCACTGACCGTCGTGAAGGAGGGGAAGGGCGAGGTCAAGCGGATGATCATGCAGATGGCCGGGCAGGCTCCCATGGAAATGCCCATGGGAATGATGGGCATGATGAAACAGCAGCAGCCCTCGCCGGACTCCGGAGGCCCGGGCGAGAAAGTGGGCACGGAATCCGTAACGGTGCCCGCAGGGACCTTCGAGTGCGACCATTACCAGAAGAAGGACATGCAGGGGAAGACCGTCGACTCTTGGGTTTCCACCCAGGTGGTTCCCTACGGTCTGGTGAAGATGACGAGCGCCGACATGACCCTGGAGTTGAAGAAGACGCTCAGCAACGAAACCTCGCACATCAAGGGTGAGCCGACGGCGATGCCATCCTTCCCGCATTAAGAGCCCGCCCCAGGCGGTCGAGGCCCGAAGGCGACTCCCCCGGTTTCCCCTGCTGGCCCGGGAGGGGAGCTGAGGGGTGGCCGCTCGGCGCCTGCTATGGTATATTTATAAGTTGTTTGCATAATCTTGCATGGACAACCTGTACCGGCGCACGCAGATTCTGAATATCCTCCGCTCCGAAGAAGTGGTAACGCAGGAGGCGCTGCGCCGCAAACTGGCGCGGCGCGGCTTGCGCGTCACCCAGGCCACGGTCTCGCGGGACATCGAGGAGCTGGGGCTGGTCAAGACGCGGGAAGGCTACCGCCCTGCGACGGAGGCCGAGCCGCCCTCGCCGCCTCAGCCGACCCTGGCCATTATCCTGAAGGAGTTTCTGCGTGAAGTCCGCCTGGCGTCCAACTTGGTGATTGTGAAGACTCACCCGGGCAACGCCCAACCCGTGGCCGCAGCGTTGGACGCTGACCAGTGGCCGGAGGTCGTGGGCACGGTGGCCGGGGACGACACCATTTTCGTCGCCACCCCGGGTGCTCGGCAGGCGGTTGAACTGCGGAGAAAGATTCTGGCCTTGGTGGCCCTCTGAGGTGTCTTGTGCCACGTTTGACGACGGCGCGTGTGAAGCGGGTGGTCCTCGCCTATTCGGGAGGACTGGATACATCGATTATCATTCCTTGGCTGCGGGAGAATTATGCCTGTGAGGTTGTCGCCATGGTGGGCGACGTAGGCCAAGGCGACAACTTCGAAACGCTCCGCGCCAAAGCCTTGGACAGCGGTGCGGCCAAGGTCTACGTCGAGGACCTGCGCGAGGAATTCATCACGGAATACCTCTGGAAGGCTCTCCAGGCAAGCGCCGTGTATGAAGGGAAATACCTGCTGGGGACTTCTCTGGCGCGCCCGGTGCTGGCCAAGCGCCAGGTGCAGGTGGCCGTGGAATGCGGCGCCGACGCGCTCGCGCACGGTTGTACGGGCAAGGGAAACGACCAGGTGCGTTTTGAGCTGGCCTACCAGGCCCTCGCCCCGCAACTGCGCGTCATCGCACCCTGGCGCGAGTGGTCGATCAAGTCACGCGAGGACGCGCTGGAGTACGCGCGCCGCCACCACGTGCCCGTTTCGGCGTCGAAGAAGGACCTTTACAGCCGCGACCAGAACCTTTGGCACTTGAGCCATGAGGGCGGGCCGCTGGAGACCAAACTCGGAGAGCCGCCCAAAGACGCCTGGAAACTCACGCGCAGCCTTCGCTCCGCTCCCGCCCATGAGGCTCAAGTGACTTTGGGATACGAGAGCGGCATTCCGGTTTCAGTCGACGGGAATAAACTCGAGCCCGTGCGGCTGATCGCGACTTTGAACGTCCTGGGGGGAGAGCACGGCGTGGGGCGCACCGACTTGGTGGAAAATCGCGTCGTGGGAATCAAATCTCACGGCGCCTACGAGACACCCGCCGGGACGCTGCTTCACACCGCCCACCAAGAGCTCGAAGCGCTGTGTCTGGATCGCGAGACCTTCCACTACAAGCAACACGTGGCGCTCCGCTACGCGGAATTAGTCTACTACGGGCAATGGTTCACGCCCTTGCGCGAGGCCTTGGACAGCTTCGTGGCCACCACCCAGCGCGACGTGACGGGGACCGTCACTTTAGGCTTGTACAAAGGAAACGTCCGCGTGCTGGACCGCTGCTCCCCTTACTCGCTCTACGACACCAGTATCGGCAGCTTCGTGATGGGCCCCGACTACAACCAGAAAGACGCCGAAGGATTCATCAATATCATGGGCTTGCCCCTGCGCCTGGCGGCCGCAAAGAAGGCGCGGCGGGGGACGACAAGCCTGCGCAGCCCTGCGGCGCGCAGTGCAGGGCGGGGGAAAGCCGGATGAAGCTCTGGGGGGGACGCTTCAGTCCTTCAAGGGACGGGCGCGATACGCTGTTCGAGCAGTTTTCCGAGTCCTTCTCCCTGGACCAGCGGTTCATCCTCTACGACCTGCGCGTCAACAGGGCGTATGTGCAAGGCTTGGGGCGGGCGGGTGTGCTGAAGCCGGGAGACGCTCGGCGCCTGCTCCGCGGCCTGGAAGTCCTGCGCCGCCGCGTGGAACGCGATCCGCACTGGTCCGAAGGCCAGACGAGCGAAGACGTCCACACCTGGGTCGAGGAGCGCTTGGAAAAAATCGCGGGGAGCGCGGCCCGCGCGCTGCGCACCGGCCGCAGCCGCAATGACCTGGTGGCGACCGAAGCGCGCCTCTACGTGAAGGACGCGGTCCGCGACCTGGAGCGCGCCCTCGCGGAGTTGATGGAAGCGCTGGCCGGCCGCGCGCGCCGCCACGCGCGCGTCATCCTTCCCGGTTACACGCACCTTCAGCCTGCCCAGCCCATCCTCTTCGCGCACTACCTGCTGGCCTATTTCGAGATGTTCAGGCGAGACCTTGCCCGGCTGGAGGATTGCGGCGAGCGAGCCGACGAGCTGCCCATGGGCACCGGAGCGCTGGCGGGAACGGCCTTTCCCATCGATCGCAAGCGCCTGGCCCGCGAGCTGGGTTTTGCCCGCGTCGCACGAAATAGCCTGGATGTGACCTCGGATCGCGATTTCGTCGCAGAGTTGCTCTTCGCCTGCGCCCTCATCATGCTGCACCTCAGCCGCTGGGCTGAGGACTTGATTGTTTATTCCTCGCCCGGGTTCGGCTACCTCGAATTGGCCGACGCCTATTCCACCGGCAGCAGCCTGATGCCGCAGAAAAAGAATCCCGACTCCCTGGAACTGATCCGCGGCAAGGCCGCAACCGTGCTCGGGAAGCTCACAGGGATGCTGGCGCTGCTGAAGGGTTTGCCGCTCGCCTATAACCGCGACTTGCAGGAAGACAAGGCGGCGCTCTTCGGGGCGGTGGACACCACCCGCCAGGCCCTGCTGATTGCCGCCCGGGTGGCCCGCACGCTGGAAATTCATCCCGAACGCATGGAGGCTATGACGCGCCAGGGGTTTCTTACCGCCACGGACGTGGCTGACGAGTTGGTCCGCCGGGGCGTGCCTTTCGCGAAGGCTCACCAGCACGTGGGGAAGCTGGTGCGATACTGCTCCGACCACGGGCAGGCTTTCGCCGATTTGACCCTGGCGGAGGCTCGGCGGCTTATTCCGGCCTGGGACGCGAAAATGCAGGCCATCGCCAATTCCCCTCAGCTTTCCGTCGAGCGGCGCAAGGCCATCGGCGGCACAGCGTCTTCCCAGGTTGACCGGCAAATCATTTCTGCGGAACGTGCCGTGGCGCAACTCAAGCGCAGGCTGGCGCGGAGGGAGCTCCCTTCATCGCCCCCGTAGGGGCGTCCGTCAACGGGCGGATCCGTCGGCTGACGGACGCCCCTACACCTGTTGCCTTCCATAGATCGAGTGCTCCAGCTCGCCCGGGTTTTCCAAGTCAATAAGAACCAGGTGGGGTCGCGTGTAATCGGACCCGGGGTTGACGACGGTCGTCGCTCCAATGCGGTCGCAGAATGCTCCTGAGAGCTTGGGGCTTTCGTGGATGTGCCCGTGCAAGGTGAGGAGTGGCTGGCGCTGCTCGATCCAGCCGCGCACGGACCTGCTGCCAATGTGCCGGCCACCGTAGAGCACGTCGCACCGGGTCCGGCAAGGTGGACAGTGGATCACCGCGACAGTCCGGGCCGGAGGGGTAGCGGGAAGCCGCTCGAGTTCTTCCTCTAGTGTGGGTAGCGTATCCAGGTAGGCTGCAAAATCTTCAATCGGCTCAAAGCCTCGTGCCGTGCCCAGGACGCAGCGCGCCAGTTGGGGTTCCCGTAGAGTTTCCCCCGGCAAGTCACGGCGCTCGAAGTCCTTGATGGAAAACGGCGTGGGCGGCACAAACCCCAGCCCCAGCAGCGAGAAATCACCGAGCGCTGCCGTCCTCTGATGTAAGTTCTCAATCAGGCCCTGGGAGCTGAGTTCATCGAGAACCGGAAGAATGGTCTGGCAGTCGTCGTTGCCGGGGATGGCGAAGACCCGCAAGTGGGGTTGTTCGCGGCGCCATGCCTTGAGAAGCGGGGCCAACCGGCTGCGCAGGAATTCCGGCTGGTAGCGGGGCAGATCAACCGCCGAGGCGCTGGGCGTGCCAGGGCAGAGGTCGCCGCCGAAAATGAGGGCGTGAGCCTGCCGGGCCACTGCCGCGGCCCCGGCCGCGCGGTAAAGCTCCAACTCACCGTGCAGGTCTGCGGTGTAAACAATTCGCATGGCAGATTCCCGGCGTCTGATTCTACCCGTAGTACCTGGCGAGGGCGACGCGAATTCCCTAAAGGGCAGTGGTGCCGGGGAGCATTCGTGAAAAATCTGATACCCTAGACAGGAGACAGAATCTTATCCTGGGTGGGCCCCAATGGACGTGCTGCTCAGTCGGCGTGGTTTCATGAAGCGAAGCGTGCTGGGCGCGGCACTTTCGGTGTTTCCGCCCGGCGTGAAACCCGCGAGCAGCCAGGACCTCGAGCACACTGATCACCCCAGGAAAGTCATTGTTGTCGGGGCGGGCATGGCGGGGTTGGCGGCAGGCTTTCAACTTGTCCAAGCAGGGCACGACGTGACTCTGCTCGAAGCTCGCGCGCAGGCCGGCGGCCTGGTTGAAACGCTCCGTGCGCCCTTTTCCGAGGGGCTCTATGCGGACGCGGGCGCCATGTTCATTCCGGAGAATCACGATATCACCCTGAAATACGTCGAGCGTTTTGACCTCCCGCTCAAGCCGTTCTTTCCCCAGGGGCTGACGCGGGTTTATTACCTGCAAGGAAAACGTTTTGAAGCAGCGGAGGGCCAAGATCCCGTGTGGCCCCTGGACCTGACGCCCGCGGAGAGGAGGCTCGGGCTCAACGGGTTAAGGCAGCAGTACGTCACGTCCGTGCTGGATGAACTCCGTGACCCCACTGCGCCTGGCTGGCCTCCGGAAGGGTTGAAGAAATACGATGACCTCAGTTTTGGGGAATTCTTGCGCCAGCGGGGCGCGTCTCCGGCCGCCGTTACGCTGCTGACCCTGGGAGCATGGAACCAATGGGGCGACGGGGTCGACACGGTTTCAGCCCTCTTAGTCTTGCGCGCCGCAGCGCTTCGCCAGTTTGCGCGGCAGTTTTCCAGGATCGAGGGTGGAAACGACCGGCTCCCGCGCGCCTTCGCGAGTCAGCTCGGTGAAAGAATTCACTACCAGGCGCCCGTGGTGAGAATCGACCATGATCCCCAAGGTGTTCGAGTGGTTTTTCAGAAGTCGGGCAGGCACCAGGCGCTGGCGGCGGAACACCTCGTCTTCGCCATTCCTTTCTCAACTCTGCGGCATATTGAAATCAGCCCGCCGTTGTCTCCAAGGAAGCGGGAAGCCATCGAACGTCTTCCTTACAGTTCCGCCACCCGGGTCTTCCTGGAGATGCGGAGAAAGTTCTGGTTGGACGAGGGGCTTTCCGGCTGGGCGCTCAGCGACCTTCCAATCAGTTCGGTTTTGGATGCGACCGCCAACGAAATTGGAGGGCGCGGCATCCTGGCCACCTATATGTCGGGGGCCGCCGCCCGTGAATTCGCCGGCGTGAAGGAAGGTGAGCGAATCGAGCGCACCCTGGACCAAGTCGAGAGGGTCTTTCCGGGCTCGCGGCGGAGTTTCGAGCGGGGTGCGTCGATTGCCTGGGACGAGATTCCCTGGTCGCGGGGCGCGGCGCCCTACTTGCGACCCGGTCAGATGACTGCGCTTCTCCCGCACATGGGGAGGGCGGAAGGCCGCCTCCACTTCGCCGGCGAGCACACCTCCGTTTGGATGCGCTGGATGCAGGGGGCGCTGGAGTCCGGCCATCGCGCCGCACGCGAAATCCAGGAAGCGGCCTGAATTCCAAAATCAAAGCGCCACTTCATGATCGTAGGGCCGGAGCTCCCCGTCAGTCCGTCAGCTGACGGATCGTCCCTGGCTCAAACCAACGCAATCCATCAGCCGAGGGGCGGCCCTACTCACTGATTCGGTAGAGCACGCAGGCGTGGGGCGACAGCGTGAGCTTGAGGGACGTCGCGGCGCCCAAGTCGCGGCGCTCCCAGAGGTCGCGCAGGTGATACGCCTTGCCCAGCCCTAAGCCCACCTCGTTCCATCCCAAATCGATGTCCAGCGCGCTCTCCCCGCGATTGAAGATCGCCAGGTAATAGCCTTTCCCATCCTCCGGCCGCGCCGACCAGATCACCAAACCGTTGGTTGTCATGAGCGGCGCGTTGGCGGTGGAGTGCTGGTCCACGGCAATCACTTCCGGATTGGTGAGGAGCGCGATGGTCGAGTCATCGCTCTGCGGCAGGCTGCCGCCCAGCATCAAAGGCGAGCGCATAATCGACCAGAAGGTGAGCAGGGTGCGCTGCTCATCGTGGGTAAAACGCGTTGGGCGCGCTGAACCCAGTCCTGGCCGCGGGCCGATATACCCGAGGGGAAGCATGTCGGCATCCGGCCAGTGGCCCGGGCCGATGTAAGGCGCCCAGCCGGCGGCGGTGGCGAGCTGCCCCTGCAGCGTCTGGGCCCAGGCCTGGTCGGAGGAAGGACTCCAATAGTCCCAGAAGTCGTCCGAGATGCGCCACATCTGCGCGTATTTGCGGACCTCGGCGGCAACGGCCAGTGAGGTGGGCCCCGGCGAGAGGCTCAGAACAATCGGGCGCCCGGTCTTCTTCAACCCGGCGCTGATCATGCGAATCTCACTCGCTTTGTAGGGGCGGCTGGAGATGCAGTCCACTTTGATGAAATCAAGCCCCCATCCCGCGTAGAGCTTCGCGAGCGAGTCGTAATAGGCCTGCCCTGCCGCATTGTCCTTCACGCCGAAGGTGTCGGAGTTCCATGCACAAGTGTCGGACCGCTCGGCCGCCTCGGCGGCGTGATAGGACGAGCCGGCGATGGCCAGGTTCTGTTCGACGGCTTCGCGCGGAATCCCGCGAATGATGTGGATGCCGAATTTCAGCCCCAGCGAATGCACGTAGTCGGCGAGCGGCTTGAAGCCCGTGCCGCTCGCGGCCGAGGGGAAGCGATTCGAATCCGGCACGAATCGGCTGTACTTGTCGAGCGTGAACTGCCAGGCGGGCTTGCCGCCGCTTTCCGGGTTCTGCAAGTACCAGCCTTCATCGACGACCGCGTATTGCCAGCCGAACTGCTTCAAGTATTTCGCCATCCACTCGGCATTGGCCTTGTATTCCGCTTCGGTTATCGTCAAGCCGTAAGAATCCCAACTGTTCCAGCCCATCGGGGGAGTGGCGGCGAGCCGAGGTAAGAGCTTTGCCTCTTGCGCGGTGAGCGGCAGAAGACTTAGTGCCAGCAGGATGAATGATTCCAGAATTGCGCGTCGCATGATAGGTCTCCCTTCGCCTGGCAGATCCGGACGCCCAGGCGGCAACGATTATACGCGCAGCGTGCAATACGCGTTTAACTCGCCGGCCGTGACCCTGGCATTCAACTCCGGCTCGGGTGTCTCGACGCTGTGGCGTTGGGTTAAGAATGCCCCAATGGAGCAAACGGGGGCATCTCCCCATAGGCGCTTACTTAAGCTTTCTAGGGTTGGGAGCTGACTTCGAACTAATGACCACAGGTTGCGGCGAGATCGCAGGCAGTTTCTTCGGAGCGGACGACAATGCAGGAGTTGAACGACTTCGGTCTACACAACGACTTTTTTCGCGGGTAGTCGCTGATGACAGATTCTTATTCTGTGACCCGCGCCGTTGCTCGGCCAGAACCTCGGATTGCACCTGCGAAATGGCCGATAAATGCTGGGCGGCATGGCATGACCTATTTTCTAGAGCGCCGATAGGACCCGCAAACACGCCTGAGCTTACCTATTTACCGATCAGCTTGTCAGCCCACTGGATCAGGTATTTCATATTCGGGGCATCCGTGTGTCCGCCGTCATGCTGGCGCCAAGCCAGTTGGCCGTCGAGCAAACCGGAGTTCACTGGCGGCATTTTCGCCGTGTGATAATCGTCTGAGACGCCCAGGTCTTTCGCGCCCAGCAGTCTGAACACGGGCTGGGCAGCCACAGCCGCCATATAACTACCCAGGTGATCCAGCCATTTGGCATCGCCTTTTTCCGGGATGCCATAACTGATGAATGTCCAGCGCGGCGCACAGAGAGCGATCAATTCATGAGAATCCACGGGCAAATCGCCGGCGTTCTTGCTGCCGAACACGGCTTTGGAGGCGCCGTATTTTATGAAGTTTCCGGCCATCCAATAGTATTCACCGCCGGTGAGGCTTTCCACGGCTTCACCCCAATTGCGGTGCAAGAGGGTGGCGCCGCCTTTTCCAGAAGAACCGATTAAACCGAGGGCGAAGCGCTGTTCAAAAGCAAGCGTGACCAGCGCGGCCTTGCCAAATCGAGACACGCCTTCGATGCCGACGTGCTTGGCATCCACGGCGGGGTCGGTTTCCAGATAATCCAAACCGCGCGCCGCGCCCCACGCCCAAGCTCGCAGAGCGCCCCAATCATCCGGCTTGCGGGGCTGGCCGTGATTGACCAGGCCGATGATGCCCCGTGTGATGCCCGCGCCGTCGTCCGCCTGAATGCTGGCTGGACTGATGGCGGCATAGCCCCAGCCGGCCGCAATCAATTGTTGAGTCGGTGTCGGGCCGCTGTCCGCTCCGCCAGGCCCGCCCGGGCCTCCAAAAAAGAAAGGGGGAAATTGAGAGGCGACCGGGTTGTACGCGGGATACTGGGCAAAGATGGACTGAATCGCAGGGTCGTCCTGGGCCAGCAGCGCCTTCAGCTTGGCATTGATCTTGTCCAACTCTTCCAGGGAAGGCTGTCTGGGAGCCGGAAGAACGCTCGGGCCAAACATCATCAGCACCGGCACCGGACCTTTGGCGTTGGCAGGAACCACGAGCGTCATGGAAATATCGACGTTAATGGACGGATAGGCGGAGTTGTCCACATGTCCTACAAGTTTCTTGGCAATCACGGGCATGAAGCCCACAAACTCACGTTCGCTAACGGCGACGGTCCAGGTCACCTTGGGGACGTTTCTGGGAACACGGCCGTAGACCTCACGCTCCAAATCTTCCACGATTTCCGGACGGCGCTTGTTCCACCACATCTCCGCCGTGGTCACTTTCTCTCCGGTTTTCAGCGTCAGCACATCCGGCAGATTCGGATACGGGTTGGCCAGCGACTCGTCGTAATTGGCGTGATTCGGCGCCGACTCATTGCCGCTCGGCCCCGGACGAAGCGCTTGAATGCCGAGTTGGTCCATCATGTTCTGATGGTCCTGGTCGGTGGTGAAGTTCACGGGAGGAGGCAGGGCTCCTGGCGTTGCTTTTTGAGCGTTCACCACTGAAGCCGCGATGCAGGCGAACGCAGCCGTAGCGCCCAACAGAAAAAATACTCGAGCCGAGTTTTGAGTTGACACGCGCGCCTCCGGCGGTGCTATTTATACGGTGCTCATCAAGACTTTCGATTGAGCTCGGCGACCATCATAAAGCCATAACATGAGATTCGTGCGGGAAAAAATGCTGGTGGCGGCGGTCCTCGCGATGGGACTCGGACCCGCCTGGCCAGCAGTGGCACAGGTTACAGGCACCCGAGTGAATTGGGTTGGGTCGTGGGCAGCCTCGCAACAGATACCCGAGCCGCAGAACGCGCTTGCGCCTGACGATCTTCGCGATGCCACGCTGCGCCAGATTGTGCACCTTTCCACTGGCGGCACCACGCTGCGCGTACATCTTTCCAACGCCTTCGGGGCGTCGCCGCTGCACTTTACCTCAGTCCACATTGCCAAGCCGGCCTCTTCCGCCTCCTCGAGGATCGATGGGGCTAGCGACAGGGCCCTGAGTTTTTCAGGGAGCAGTGACGTGACCGTGCCGGCGGGCGCCGAGTACGTCTCCGACCCGGTCGATTTTTCCGCCGCGCCTCTTTCCGATCTGGCGATCACGGTGCACCTGGACGCGCCTCCTGCGCAGCTAACCGGGCATCCTGGCTCACGCTCCACTTCTTATCTTGTGCACGGTGATCTCGCATCTGCCGCCGATCTTACCGATGCCAGGAGAGTGGAGCACTGGTACCTGGTGGCGGGAGTGGATGTGATTGCGCCGCCGGGCGTGGCTTCCATCGTCGCGCTGGGAGATTCGATCACCGATGGGCACGGAGCGACCACGAACGGAAACGATCGGTGGACGGATGCGCTCGCGCAGCGGCTTCAGGCCGCGCTGGGCCCACGCGCGCTCGGCGTCCTGAATCAGGGAATCGGCGGAAACCATCTCTTGACGGACGGCTTGGGGCCCAATGCCCTGGCGCGCTTCGATCGCGATGTACTTGCCCAGGCGGGCGTTCGCTATCTGATCGTCTTGGAGGGCGTCAACGACCTGGGCGGACTGGCGCGCGCCGGTGAGGCCGCTCCGGCGGACCACGCCTCCCTCCTTCACCGCCTCCAGGGCGCGTACGAACAGATCGTCGTTCGAGCCCATGCTCAGGGCATCAAAGTGATGGGCGCGACCATTCTTCCTTATACGGGATCAGACTACTATCACCCTGGGCCGAGCAACGAGGCTGATCGGCAGGCTATCAATCAGTGGATTCGCACTCCGGGGCATTTCGACGCCACCGTGGACTTCGATAAAGTCATGCGAGACCCCGGCCATCCCGAGCGCCTGCTGTCGCTGTACGATTCGGGCGATCATCTGCATCCGTCGCCCGCAGGTTACCGCGCGATGGCCGAAGCGATTCCTGTCTCGCTCTTCGCGCGCTGACCTAAGTGGTTTCGAACGACGGGCAGGAGAGTTATCCGAACAATCGATGATCGCCCAATGTAGCGGCGGGTTTATCCTGCCATCTGGTTTCCGACGTGGCGGCGTGACCTGTCCCGATGGAGTCGGGAACTCGCCGCTACGAGATGGTCGCCCACGTGGCGAGCCGATACCTGGCCATGTGGCGCGGCCCTCAAAACCGGAGGGCCATGCCGCTCGCTCCCATGCACGCCGAAGCCTAACACCGATGTAAGGGACAAGAAAACGGCCCAAATGGAACCAATCGGGATTAGAATGGCGGGTGACCAGGTAGGCAAAATGGAAGCTCCGGCTCAACGCACTCTTGCGGGGACGCGTAGAGCCAGAATACCTGCGGGGGCGGCCGCGCCCGCGGCCGAGGTTCCGCAGGGCGCAACATGCGTCAGGAGCCTGCGATGAGAGCCCGCTTCGCTGCTCTGATTCTTCTCGTTCTGGGTGCGGTCTTGTTCCCGCTGTCCGCTGGGGGCCAGCTGAATATGCAAGATACCCCCATGCGAGAGCGGCCGGATGCCAGAATCCCTGAAATGCAATTTCAAAAGTTCCGCAAGTGGACCATTTTCGGCCGCGTGATGACGGTCGATGGCACACCGGTCAGTGCGGCCAAGGTGCGGATCGACCTTGGGTTGTCGCAGCGCCCCCAAACGGTGCGGACTGACATGCGGGGGCAATTCACAACGGATTTCAGCCTGGACGCTCAGCTCGCCAGCAAGCTTCAGGTGCAGGTGCTCTCGACGAAACCCGGCTTTCGCGATGCCTGGGAGACGGCGGAGTTCGAAGTGCAAACGGGGACGCGCGAATTCATCCTGGTGTTGCGCGAACCGAGCCAGGACTTCGACGCACTGCCTCAGTCAATCCTGGTTGAGAGTCTGGCGCCGCGGCTCCGCGACCGGGGAGCCGAGGGCATACGGGCGGCGTCCGCGCGAAAGAATTACACGCAAGGGGTGCGGGAGTTCCTGGACCGGCGCCGCGCCCGGCGGGCCGTCCCCCTTCTGGCGAAGGTGACCAGCCTGGAGCCGGGCTGCACGGATTGCCGGACACTCTTGAGCTTGGCGCTGCTGGAAGCAGGAAGCTGGATGAGCGCCATCCGGCAACTTAACGAAAGCGTTCGGCTCGACAGCGCAAAGACGCCGGCCGCCTCGCGGCCCGAACCGCTCTTCATGCTGGGGGTTGTGGAAAGCTGGCGCCATGAGTCGCAGCAGGCGACGGGGTATTTCCTGAAGGCGCTCGAAGTGCAACCGTCGGATCCCCTGGTGTTGCAGGAACTGGGCCGGGCGCTGGTGCTGCAGGAAAGATGGGAGAGCGCTGAACATTACCTAAAGCAAGCCGTCCAGCAGGGAGCCGAGCCGGAGGCCCGGCTTCTGCGGGCACGCGCGCTGCTGGAAACAGGCGACGAGGAGGCCCCGGAGGCGGCGCAGGCCGAGCTGAAGACTCTCCTGGCCGGGCGGCGGCCCAAGGACTTGAGCCCGCGCGTCCGTCCGCTGTTTCTGGAGCTCCAGGCGCGATTGCAAATGAAGTCGTACGGCGAGACGAAATCCCTCGTCGGCCAGTCGCTCGAGGAGTTGAGCGGGGCGATCCCCGAGCTGAAAGGCCTGGAACGCGCGTCGAGTCAGGAAGGGCTTCCCGAGCTCCTCGCGCGCGTCGGGAAAAGCGTGGAGGCGTTCTTCCGCGATTTCCCCAACACCATTTCACACGAGGATATCCGCGCGGAACGGCTCGATAGCAAGGGGAAAGTCCTTGTCTCCCAGGATCAGCGGTTCAACTACCTGTTTATGGCGCACGCAGAGAAAGCGGGCCTGGGCCTGGACGAATATCGCACCACGCCCGAGGGAACGGGCGCCCCCTCCTCGACCCAAGCCCGATACTTCATGCGGACCGCGGGGTTCGCCGGCGCCCCACTTGTGCTGATTCCCGCTCAGCAGGCGGGATGCACGTTCCAGTACCTGGGGCGGCAGACGATCAACGGCCGCGCGACGAGCGTGCTGGTCTTCGCCCAGCGGCCCGGCAAGGCTGAGGCGCTGACCACCTTCTACGTCGACGGCAAATCTCTGGGGATCCTGATGCAGGGAATTGTGTGGGTGGACGCGGAAAACTACCAGATCGTTCGTATGCACCGGGAAGTGCTCAAGCCTCCGCCCCAAAGCCACCTGGAGCGATTGACGACCGACATCAACTTCGCCGAGGTCGGGTTCAAAAGCATGCCGGCGAAGTTCTGGCTCCCCCACGAGGTTACCGTCAGCGTGCACTGGAAGAAAAGATTCTTCCGCAACCGCCACCACTACTCTGATTTCCGATTGTTCAACGTGGAAGCGGAAGAGAAACGCAAGGCGGCCGCAGTCGCCCCCGAGAGCCGGAGCCAGGACTCAGAAGACAAGGCCAGCACGAGCCAGGCCGCAGCGGGGAATCAGCGACACTAGAAGCTATTTCAAAACCCCCCGTAGCCTTTTGAAATAAGGGCGGTTAAAACGATCATTCGCAGATTGGGGGGACCCGGCCGTATGGCCTTGTTGAAAATAGAAGACTTAACTCCTGGCCCCCGCTCGCCCTTCCGGATCACTCGGGTTTGTTCAAACAATTCAACAAGTTCCATGGGGTTTTGAAATGGCTTGTAGGGTTCAGTCCGGGGGCCTGGGGCCGAACGAGAAGAGTCTTCTTTTGCCGACCACTTTCTTGGATAACCGCCGGTTTCAGAGGTAGGGGAGCGCTTCGCGCTCCCGCCCTTAGAGTCCGAGGCCCGCAGGGAGGGCAGAGCCCTCCTCTACCCAGAACGGCGGCTTGAACCTAACGACGAAGGATTGCGGCGAGATCGCAGGCAGTTGCCTCCGACCGGACGACGATGTGGGGGTTGGACGACGAGCTGCAAACCGATCAGGGCACCGGCGGACGACCCGACAATTACGTAGAAGTTCTCCCATCCCGCGAGTGCTGTCATGACGTCACCTCGTCTTCTACCGCTTTTGCGCGGCAGGGGTACGGAGTCAAATCCAGGACCGAGTTTCTACGCGCAATCTGGCGATGTCCGATGCGATCACGAGGCCGCTTCCGGCGCAGATAAACCAGAGATTCCTTAGGGATGCTTCCTTCTAATTTTGGCCGCCCAATCAACCCTGGTATTGCTCGTCGCTGACCTGTTCCATCCAGTCGACAACCTTTCCGTCGAGCTTTTCCTGAATGGCGATGTGCGTCATGGCCGTGGTCGGGGTAGCCCCATGCCATTGCTTCTCGCCGGGCGAGAACCAGACCACATCGCCGGGCCGGATCTCCTCGATCGGTCCGCCTTCGCGCTGGACCCAGCCGCAGCCAGCCGTGACGATGAGAGTCTGCCCGAGCGGATGCGTGTGCCTAGAAGTTCGCGCGCCCGGCTCGAACGTTACGCTGGCGCCCTGAACAAGTGCCGGATCAGGTGCCTGAAAGAGCGGATCAATTCGTACAGTGCCAGTGAACCACTCTGCCGGCCCCTTAGCGGAAGGTTGCGTGCCAACTCTTCTGATTTCCATTTATTGAACTTCTTCCTTTTCAGCGCCCGCTCATCTGCTCAATGTGTTCGGGATATCGAGCCCCTTGCACCGTGATCTTTGAGGCGGCCCTTTCGATCTCGCGGAGATCGCCGGTTGTAAGTTCGACTGCTGCCGCACCGATGTTTTCTTCGAGACGATGCAGCTTGGTCGTACGTGGGATTGGAACTATCCATGACTTCTGCGCCAGCAACCAAGCGAGCGCGATTTGACCAGGGGTCGCCTTCTTCCGTTCTGCGATCTGGCGAAGCAGATCGACCAAGGCCTGATTCGCTTTCCGAGCCTCCGGCGTAAACCGCGGGACGGTATTGCGGAAATCGGAGCTGTCGAATGTCGTAGTTTCTTCGATCTTGCCTGTCAGGAAACCCTTTCCCAGAGGGCTGAATGGAACAAAGCCGATTCCAAGATCCCCAAGGGTCGGCAGCACCTCCTTCTCAGGATCGGGGAACCAAAGCGAGTATTCGCTTCGGACAGCGGTGACCGGCTGAACTGCGTGTGCACGACGGATCGTTTTTGCGGCTGCTTCAGACATGCCGAAGTGCTTGACCTTGCCTTGCTGAAAGAGGTCTTTCACGGCTCCCGCGACGTCTTCGATCGGAACCTCGGGGTCCACACGGTGCTGATAGTAGAGATCGATGGCATCAACCCTGAGCCGCTTGAGCGAGCCTTCGACAGACTGCTTGATGTGCTGAGGGCGGCTATCCAGGCGGACCCAACCCGGACTTCCATCGGGTTTGAGCTGATAGCCGAACTTGGTGCCTATGACTACCTGCCCGCGGAAAGGGAATAGCGCCTTCCCCACCAGTTCTTCGTTCGTGTACGGGCCATAGACTTCGGCGGTATCAAAGAATGTGACGCCGCGTTCCACGGCCGCATGGAGAAGAGAGATCATCTCTTTCCTGTCCGGAATCGGACTTTAGGACCAGCTCATTCGCACGCAGCCGAGCCCGAGGGCTGAAACCTCAAGATCACTTTTTCCAAGTTTCCGTTTTTGCATTGTTCTCACCCTGGACACAAAGCTAGGCGTGCAATGATTTGCAGAGGCGGCCTAGTAATGCTCCCAAGCAACTCTCCAGTGTTCATCCGGGCTAGACGACTTTTGCTTATCCGGTTGTTTCAGCAAGCCCCAAGCAGTAGTATATGAGCATGCCGCGCCCAGCGTTTCCGAAAACCTTGCGCGAGTTCCAGTCGATGTTCGCTACCGAAGAGGCTTGCCAGAAGTATCTTGCTGAGTGCCGGTGGCCGGATGGCTTCATCTGCCCGCGGTGCGGGAACCGCAGTTCTTACGAAATCGTGAAAGCGCGGCGCTGGCAATGCACTCGTTGTCGGTATCAGGTCTCCCTTACAGCAGGGACGATTCTGCATAACACGAAAACGCCGTTGACGGTTTGGTTCTGGGCGGCCTACCTCATGTCCACGGATAAACGCGGCGTCTCGGCGCTTCTCTTGCAGCGCCAGCTCGGTCTACGACGTTACGAGACGGCGTGGATGATGCTGCACAAGTTGCGGCAAGCCATGGTCAACTTGGCCCGAGAGCCGTTGCGCGGGGAAGTGGAAGTGGACGACGCCTGGATTGGGGGTACCCAAGCGGGTTTGCGGGGAAGCCGACAACTGAGGGGCCGGAAGGCCGCCCTCATCCTGGTAGCGGTGGAGAAGCCTGGCCGCGCGACCGGGCGCGCTCGCATGGCGGTCATCCCGGATTTCCGAGGCGGAACCCTCATCGCGTTCTTGCGACAGAACGTGGCACCGGGCTCTCTTGTATACACCGACGCCCTCAACAGCTTCACCGGATTGGAGGAGGCGGGGTTTCGGCATGTGTCCCGCAGTCAACCCTTCCGAGCCGACCTGCACAGAGGCGCGAAGTCGGCGGTGCCTTTGGCAGACCGCGCCATCGGCAACCTGAAGCAATGGCTGCTCGGAACCCACCACGGCGTGGGCCGCCATCAGCTCCAGGCTTATCTT
>Ga0209777_10003347_pt1 | contig 19957 bp, 13 predicted proteins | sample FrelakmetHBP12HB_FD_187147 | JGI IMG/M metagenome (GOLD analysis project Ga0209777, IMG submission 187147) | Freshwater lake sediment microbial communities from the University of Notre Dame, USA, for methane emissions studies -HBP12 HB (SPAdes)... | ecosystem: Environmental > Aquatic >...
ATCTTGTACACCTGTCGCGAATACAGTTGCGTCTGCTCCAACGAGGCATTGGGCGCCGCAGTAATTAGAGAAATGATAATCCCCTGGTCCTCCAGAGGCGCGAGTTCATTTTTCGAGGTCACGAACAGGAAGTAATTGCTGCAGAGAATGATTACTGCGAATACAGCGGTCACCAGTCGGTAATCCAGTGCAGCGCGCAGGAGGCTCTCATAGCCGCCACGAACTCGCCTGAACTGACGGTCGATGAAATTCACAAAGCGATGTTTGCCGCCGCCATCTATGGGTTTAAGGAGGCGTGAGCACATCATGGGCGACAGAGTGAGGGCGATAACAGCGGATACGGCCACGGCTCCTGCGAGCGTATACGCGAACTCCGTAAAGAGGGCTCCCGTAAGGCCGCCCATAAAGCCGATTGGTACGTACACCGCCACCAGCACTACCGAGATCGCAACAATGGGCCCTGCCAGCTCGCGTGCGCCCTGGATCGCCGCCGGCAGGGGCTGCATGCCGTCCTCTATGTGACGGTACGCGTTTTCCACGACGATAATTGCATCGTCGACGACCAGCCCAATCGCCAGGACCAGTGAGAGCAGTGTCAGGAGATTAATCGTATAGCCAAGAATAAGCATGATGAAAAATGCCCCGATGAGCGACAACGGCATTGCCAATGTCGGGATGATAACGGATCGCACCGATCCAAGGAACAGGAAGATCACCAGTGTTACTATCACCAGAGCTTTGATCAGCGTGCTTATTACCTCTTTGATGGAACTGTTTACATACTTGGTGGCGTCGTAGACAATTTTCCCATTCAGTCCCTCCGGCAGCTGCTCTTCGATAGGGGGGAATGCCTTGCGCACATTGTCAATTACTGTAAGCAGGTTGGCGTTCGGGGCCACTTTGATACCGATATAGACGGCACTCTCACCATCGAATTTTACAGTAGTGTCGTAATCTTCGGAGCCGAGTGTGATGTTGGCGACATCGCCCAGACGAATGATAGCACCGTTCTGCGACTTTAGAATAAGGTTGCGGAACTCATCTACCGAGTGCAGACCTGTATAGGCAATGAGATTCACTGTAACCATCTGCCCCTTGGTCCGCCCGACAGCAGAGATGAAATCATTGTTGGCAAGCGCGTTGCTGATATCCGTGGCCGTCAGGCCATATGCCGCCATTTTCCCCGGGTCCAGCCATGCGCGTAGCGCAAATGTTCGTTTGCCGAGAACCTCCGCCGTCTGCACGCCTTCAACCGCCTGCAGTTTCGGCTGTACCACCCTTATCAGATAGTCAGTGATCTTGTTCGTAGGCAGCACGTTGCTGTAAAAACCGATGTACATCGAATCAATGGTCTCGCCGATGGCGACTGTAATCATCGGCAGCTGTGCATCTTTCGGCAGCTGGTTGAGCACCGCGTTTACCTTGGTATTTATCTCGGTAAGGGCCTTGTTCGGATCATAGTTCAAGCGCAGGTAAGCCTGGATCGTGCTGACACTCTGCATGCTCGATGAGGTGAGATAGTCGATGCCGTTGGCCTGCGCGATCGAGTTTTCGAGGGCGGTAGTGATGAAGCCGGCAACCAGCGCGGGGTCGGCGCCTGTATAGACAGTCGAGACGGTTACGACGGCGTTCACGGTGACCGGATACTGGCGCACCTGCAGCGATCCAATTGAGCGTAAACCGAGTACCAGGATCAGCAGACTGACCACTGTGGCGAGTACTGGGCGGCGAATGAAGATATCCGTGAAGTGCATATGTGTGCCTTTTGTATTACTCGTCCACCGGTTGGGGAGCGGCTTCATTGGCGGGCTGTACCTGGTTATTGATGATTACCGAGCTCCCGTTCTTGAGTTTAATCTGCCCGCTCGTAACTACCATGTCGCCTTCTTTGATCCCCTTGAGGATTGCAACTTGGTCACCGCGGGTGCTGCCGACGGTGATGAACGTCTGTCTGACCGTCAGAATAGGTTTGCCGTCCGGCCCTTTCCCGCTCTCCTCCACGACAAACGCGGTATCGCCATAGGGGTTGTAGGTTACTGCCGTCTGCGGCAGCGTCAGGTGGCGCTCCACAGCGCCCGCCTGAACCTCTACCGATGCATACATCCCCGGCAACAGCTCGTGCTTGGGATTGGTAAGTGTCGCCTCTGCCTGGAAATTCCGCGTAGAGGTATCCACCTGAGGGTTGATGGCAGTAATTAGGCCGTCGAACTTACGGCCTGGGTACGTGTCGGAAGTAACGATAACCTTCTGCCTGAGCGATATCCTTGAAAGCTCCTGCTGCGGCAGTAAAAAGTCGCAGTAGATCGAGTCGAGTGCCTGCAGCGTGACGATCTTGTCACCGGGATTGATATACTGCCCCGGATTCACGGTGCTTATGCCCAGCCGCCCGGCGAACGGGGCCCGAATGGTCTTCTTATCGACGAGGGCGACCTGTTGCGCAACCTGGGCGCGTTTGCTTTTGAGATCGGCGATGTCGGCGTCCAGGGTGGCCTGACTTATGGCCTGCACATCAAATTGTTTTTGGTCGCGAATGTAAACCGTACCTGCCAATTCGGCCGCGGCCTCAAGAGAGCGCAATTGGGCGACGTCGGCATCTGCGTTGAGCTGCACCAGTACTTGACCGGCCTTGACCTCGTCTCCTGATTTGAAATGCAAGGTTCGTACTAGTCCTGAAATTTCGCTGGTTACGTCAACTCCCCGCACAGCACGGAGAGAGCCGACGGCTTTGAGCTGCGGCTGCCACGGGTGCAATTCGGCTTTCATCGCAGTTACCGTAACCGGCGGCATCTGCATACCGGCCATAGATTTGTTGAGCATATGCGCCTTGAAGGCATGATAGCCAAAAATTCCGCCAAACAGCAAGCCCACGACCGCCAGCATGATTAACATTCGCCTTCCCATCAGAAGCTCCTTCCTCTCCACATATGTGTCACTGATGTGATAAACTGCATGGATCCGGTGCGTATTCCGGATCCACTTTGCTGCTGCACAAGGCGACGGTAGCGTGCCGCCACCTGGACTTAAAATATATTTGCTACTCCTCTATTGCGGCGGCCGACTCCGCCTGGGGACTGCGGTTCCACCAGCCGCCGCCCAAGGCCTGATACAGTGCCGCAGTGTCCGCAAAACGCGCGGCCTGCGCCTGAACCAGACCCAATAGTGCCTGCTCATATGGGCGTTCGGCATTGAGCAGCGAGAGATAGCTTACTGCACCGAGCTGAAACTGTTTCTGTGTGAGATCAAGCGTGTCACGGGCAGCGGCCTCGGCTTCGGCCTGTGCCTTTAGTGTGCTCGCATCCCCTGCAAGGGCGCGGAGCACATCGGCCACACCCTGAAAGGCCTGCAAAACCGTATCGCGATACTGTGCAGCGGCCTGATCGTAAACGGCAATCGCGGCACGCCGCTGTGCGGTGAGTGCGCCGCCGTGGAATATGGGCTGCAGCAAACCGGCGCCGAGACTCCAGATGGCCGCGCCACTGCTGAAAAGATCTCCGATTGTACTGGCCTCCAGGCCGAAACTGCCCGTCAGTGTGATCTGCGGATACAGGTTTGCCGTCGACACCCCGACCTGCGCGCTCGCCGCGTGCAGCGTCTCTTCCGCGGCCCTTATGTCAGGCCGCTGGCGGACCAGCAATGACGGCAGGCTTATCGGCAGTTCCTCAGGCAGCTGGAAATCGTTCAAATCGAATTCTGGCAGCACCGCCTCGCTCGGCAGCCTTCCTGCAAGCACCGCAAGCTGGTGGCGGGTCTGGGCAAGCTGCTTTTCCAGCGGCGGCAGCAGGGCCTGCGTCTGTGCGAGCTGCGCCCTCTGGGCAAGCACGTCGGAACGCGACGCCCCCCCGAGGCGGAGCTGCTCTTCCACTATATCGAGCTGCTTTTCCTGCGCCTCTATGATCTCCCGCATCGCCCTTATCTGGGCGCGCAGTGACGCGTCTTTCACGGCCGTAGTGACAATATTGGCTGTAAGCGTAAGATAAACGCCCTCCAACTGAAACCGCTGATAGTCTATCTGCGATTGAAGCGCTTCCAGCTTACGCCGGGTGCCGCCGAAGAGGTCCGGTGAATACGAGACATTTACGGAAGCGTTGTACAGGTTGAAGGCGCTGATGTCGCTGTCCGGTTGACCAAAGCCGGCGCCGGAGATCTTTTGACGCGAAGCGGAGATGTTGGCGTCCGCAGCAGGGAAGAGGGCTCCGTATTGGGCCCGTCTGTTTTCATTCGCCTCCCGCAGCCTTGCTTTGGCTGCCGCGACCGTCGGGCTGTCTGCAAGCGCCTGCCGGATCAGCCGATCCAATTCCTCCGAATGAAGAAGCGTCCACCATTCCTGAGGGATATCTTTCCCCGGGCTGAAACGCTGTGCCGCACCGGCAGTTCCGGGCGCCGCATCTGTTTCCGCCGGCAACGCCTCCGCAGTATAGGCTTTGGTCGTTGGGGCCTTCGGCGTCTGAAAGTCGGGACCCACGGCGCACCCCAAAAGCACGACGATAATCATCGCGGCGACAGCTATCATAGAGCGCCGAACGGCTTCCACACGTTTAAATACCAAATATCTCTCTCCATCCACAAACATAATACTGTCCTCGCGCATAGCACTCCAACAATCATCGTTTTAGAATGGTCAACGCCCTAGCATTATAATGCCGGTGTATGGACTCCTCTTTCAGGCCAATGCCACGCAGCAAAAACCAGACGACATGTTTGACGAGCTTCTCTCGCGAAATGCCATAATTCAAGACAGGCGCCGACGGCACAAAATCCGTCATGATGACGAAGGGCAAGCGTTCTGTAAACCAGGCACGCAAATGATGCGGCACCGGGCTGTCCACGACATCCCCAGATGTGATAGAGGCTTTAATGTTTGCCCGGAGCATCGGGATCAGCTGTCTGTCACTCTCTGCCAGTACACGACGCGCAAATTCTCCGTCCCCTGCGAGGCTGCGGAGGTAAAGTCGGATAAAGTCATCACGTTCAGTCAATCTGACTGATATCAGTTCAGATACCAATAAGTGGACGATTAGCACGAGCGTTGATGTCGAAGGCCTGAGAGACATTATTTTTTTCGTCTTCTCCGAAATGCTGTCAGAAAATAAAGCCAGCATAGCATGATAGAGCGCATCTTTATCGGGGAATATTTTAAATAGCAGGCCTTCCGAAATGCCTGCTGCCTGCGCCAGTTCCCGTGTCGTCGCTCCATGGAGACCTTTACGCGCGAAGAGCTCGCGAACCTCTATGAGTATAAGTTTTCGCCTTTCTTCTCGCGACATTCTTGCCTTTGTTTTCATAACCCTAATTATATAGCAAGTACTCACTTTCTTGTCAATGCCTGATTAGCGCCGTTTTGCCCGACATAGCAATATTTACATTTCGGTTCATAGGTCACTGACACAACGGCGTTACATACCCCGTTCATTGGAATGTTCCATTCTTCGCGCCAACTAAGCGGTTTGTCCGGCCCTTTGCATGGGTTATTCAGACGCCAATGATTGCGCCCTATTCTCCCGGTGAACGGAACAATATGATTGAGCAGATAAGATAATATAAGATATGCAGAATAGTTCTATAAGGGATTCACTCATTTATTCGTTCAAAATGTCTTAGACGAGTCACATTCAGCAAGACGGGAAATTCTTTGCCACGGGAAAATCTGCGCCTGCCCAGAAATGAAGATATCAATTACCCTATTCCTTCCTCCTTTCCTTTACCCTAAATCAGTCAGATGCCCATTGATAATCAAGAATATCGGAGCACATAATCAGGGATTGCAGGATAGGAATTTGTGTTGAGAGGAATTAAGATGAGAACAATGATAAGTCACAATAGCGCCAATGTCATGACCAGGTTTACAACCTCAAGCTTTCCGGTAAGCAATAAAGTCAATATCCGATGCTCCGGCGGAATACTTAGTCTGAGCAATGTAATTTTTTCTATGAGAGGAGTCAACGGCTGTGACGTATTCCTTTGCCTGTCCCGTACCTTGTAATTATGAAATAAAGGTTCATGCTAGGAATAATGACGATGCCGTGAATGCGATCATCAGGGCAGGAGCTATGCGCTGCCGCAATAGCGAAAAAGAGTGTCATTGCGATAAAGCCCGTCTCAGCATGCCGCCGATGCCGCGAGAACAGTTAAGAAGCATTGTGCGATTGTGCATGAAGGAAGAACATGACGCATCAAGCCGTCATGCCTCTGGGCGGATGATATAGGGACGCAGTTAAAGTTGCTCAAGGCCGCCTTTCCTGAGTAAACGTGTCGGCCCAATAAAAACCTCCTTTTGTGGCAATATCAAAATTGCCGTTACTTGGGAAAGGGCCCTTGAGTAACCTGAACCATATCACCGACACGGAGCCACTTTGAAAAAGCAGCCTGTACATCTTGAGGGGTTATCTTCAAGTATTTTCCTGCAGCGATAACAGGTTCGTCGAGGGGCAGGTCATTAGTCGCCCTGTAAATGAGTCCAAGAGCTATGCTGTCGGCGCTTGCCTCCGCAAGTTGGCTCTCTCGAAGCATAAGAGACTGAGCTTTCCTCAGTTCATCCGCTGTGACTGGTTCTTGTTGCATCTTTTTCAGGTCGTGTTCGATGATCGCTCGCGCTTTAGACACGTTATCAGGGTCGCAGGAATACCTTACTTCATAAAAAGAACGCTTCTTGCCCACATCGAAGGATGAAGATACATGATAAACGAGTCCCGTCTTTTCTCTGAGATCACGGTAAAGCCAGGTTGAGTAGAACGCGCCGCCCAGCACATGGTTGCCCAATTCCAAAGCGTAGTAATCCGGGTGAGATCTGGTCAGGCCGAGTGTCTCGGCGAGAATCACCTTCGTCTGTGTCCGGCTGAGGTCCGGCACAGCCGAGGCGGATGCCTTGTTTGGCGGAACCACAGGCAGGAGCGTCTCAGGCTTTGGTCCTTCAGCCTGCCATGCTCCGAAGTATTTACCTATCACCTCCCTGACCTCCCCCGGCGCCACTTTCCCGATAAAGACGATCGTCGTCAAGTCCGGGCGGAAGACCTTCCGATAATATGATTTCACATCGTCCAACATCAATGAAGAGACAGTCGATGGCGTGGCCTCGCGGAGTGCTGCGTCATTCCCAGGAAGGAGGAAAGTCCTCAATGTCCGTTTTGTCAGGTAGTCGGGACTTTCAAGTTCACCCGCCACCTCATCCGCCACCTGTCTCCGCAACGTTTTGAAGGCCTCTTCGGGTAGTGCAGGGTGAAGCAGATTGTCCGCAAGAAGCTTGACGCCGCGATCAAAGTGTTTGGCGAGCACCTGAAGAGAGAAATCGGTGTCTACAGATATTTCTACCCCTATGTCATCCAGAGCTTTCTGGAAAGCCAGCCTGTCCAGTGAAGCAGTACCGAAAGAGAAAAGTGGTCCCAGCACACGATCCAATCCTTCCTTTCCCGCCGGCGTCTCAAGGTAAGGATTATTCTTCACGTGGCCGTATATGCTTGCCGTGTCGCTCACGGAAGCGTACTGAATGATAAGTTTGAGTCCGTTGGGAAGAACCATGACCTCCGGCTTCACCGTGGAAGCCGGCACGGAAAGCCTGGTCATTGCCTTTTCCGCCCATACGGGAAGCTCAACGCTCTTTGTCTCTTTAGGCGCGAAGGACTCCATGCCTCCGTGGGGTCTCGTAGAGACAGGCTTGCCTGCTGCCTCTGGGACGAGAATGGCTTCTACGGATTGATGAAGTTGCAGATACTTCTTCGCCACCCCGTTGACATCGGCTACAGAAACCCTCTGGATTGCACTCAAGGTATCGTCCGGCGATTGCCTTCCCTCCACTGCCAGCGCCTGAGACCAGGCCATAGCGAGACCGGGCACTGAATTTTTCTGAAGTTCGGCCCTCATCAACCTGTTGCGTTTGGCTGCCTCAACAAGGTCAGCGGAGAATCCTTTTCTCACATCGTCCGTAAGAATACTTCTGATCTCCTGAATTAAAGGTTTGGGATCGGTTCCCTTTGGGAAAGAAGCCGCTGCGTAGGCCATGCCCGCCGCGGGGAGGGTGAGCAGACTGAAGTCGACGTCTAAGGCTTTTCCACTAACCACCAATTCGTACAGACTCCCCCGTTGGCTGCTCAATACGTCTGCAAGCACTTCACTTGCCGCGTAATCGCCGCTTCCGTAACCGGGCATACGGAAAGAAATAGCCGCAAGCCCGTGCGACTGGTCAGTCCTCATCTTGAAGGATTCCGGTTTCATAGGTCCAAGCCGTACATCAAGACGTTTCGGAAGATTCTTGCGCGGTATGGGAGCAAAATATTTTTCGACTTCCTTAATTGCAATTCTGGGCTCTACATGGCCTACAATCACCAAAATTGCATTGTTGGGTGCATACCATGTGTCATAAAAGTTTTTGAGCATGGCCCCTGTTGTCTTCTCAAAGGAAGTAACTGTTCCCAGAGGTGAGTGCGCGTACGGCGTATCCTTGAACATAGTTTCGAGAAGCCTTGTGTAAAAGATATAGTCGGGATCGGACAAATCTTGGGCTACCTCCTGTTCGATAGCCCCCCTTTCCTCCTTCCATAATTCCTCACTGTTGAGTACGCCCTTCATCCAGATTGATTCTATGTGCAGGGCGATGTCCAGATCTTCCCGCGCGCAGGTAAAGAAATATTGCGTCACCGTCTGTTGCGTATCCGCATTGAAATTTCCGCCCATCAAGGCAATGATATCTGCGAGCTGATCCGCGGAAAGACCCGGGCTGCCCCTGAACATCATATGCTCCTGGGCGTGGGCCATGCCTGGAAACCCTGCCGGCGCCTCGTTTGAGCCAACAAGGAAATTCACTATTGTCGTGACTACCGGAGCCTGGGTGTTGCGGACAATAACTACCCGCAAACCATTCTCCAGAGTGGCTCTCAGTATATCTTCAGCTGCTGTTCTTTCTTCAGCCGATGCCCAGGCCGCAGGCAACAGGGAAATCAAACCCACCGCGAGGATTAGAACGACAAAGCGGATATCAAAGATTTGCGTATGGGCTCTTTTCACAATCGCCTCCGTTTAATAGTATTTACCCTTTTTATTTTATGCTCTGCTTTCAGGCTAGTCAATACTTCTTGAGTGCGCACGGCAAAGTAGGTGATGGAGGCCTTTTCTATTTTACTTCGCGGAACAAAAATAATTTATAGCGGTAATACAGCCCGGATAGTCCATGGCATTCACCTGTCTTGAGAGAGAATTCTTATAAACTCCTCGCCGATTTGCGATATCATATTAAGGCAAACAGTGCGTCGAAATAAGTCATTGACGCATTGCATTTATTCGTATGTGGGCTATACTTAAATACAATAGCTTGGGCGCGGTGTTGCGCAGGCGATGTGAAAAGCAACGGGTCTTGTCTATCATTTTGCAGTACTGGAAAGACCGGTATGATTGATGGAAGATATGTCTGATATCGTGATTGTGGAAGACAACAAATACAACGTAGAGTTTATTCTAGAAGCCCTAGATAAGCATAACCTGGCCCATAGAATCAAAGTTTTTCGTGACGGCGGGGAAGCTCTGGACTATTTGTTTGCAGCCGGGAAGTACTCGGACCGCCATTCCTCTAAACAACCACGCGTGATTCTCCTGGACCTGAGGTTGCCGAAGGTGGACGGGCTTGAGCTTCTGCGGATGATCAGAGCCAATGAGACAACAAAGATGATCCCTGTAGTGGTTTTCTGATCTTCAACCCGAGACCAGGACAGGATAGACAGCTACAGGCTGGGAGCAAACAGCTTCATCATAAAGCCTATAGCGTATGACAGATTTGTTGAGACTGTCACTGAAATAGGTTCCTATTGGGCATTGCAGAACGCGCCTCCGTAATGAAAACTGCTTGAGATTAACCGAGCACCGATCAATAACGCCTTGATGAAATATTCATGCCTCAAATCATATACCGCATAAAATGGCCTTTCGTCCTTTCTCCCCACAGTCTGAGACCTCCAGAGGTAAGACCAAGTACCTGGCTGATTGAATAGGCCGTCAAGGGCTGCATGAGAATTGATTTGCGTTGCCCCATCAGATAAACCCCGGTTTAATCTAATTGACACGGCGGGCCTTTCCTTTTATAAACCTCGCATCCTGCTTCTTATTGCCGGCTGATTACAATGAGCAAATTCAATCTGAAAATCCTCCTTGTCCTGTCACTTGGACACCTTGTAACAGATATATACCAGAGTGCGCTTCCCGCTATACTGCCCTTCTTGAAAGAGAACCTTTCCCTATCATACACCATGGCCGGCGTCATCCTTATGGCCGCCAACCTCACATCCTCTCTGATCCAGCCTCTCTTCGGTTTCCTCTCGGACAAACAGGAAAAGGCCTTTCTTCTGCCTCTCGGGTGCCTATGCGCAGGTACTGGATTCTCTTTATTGTCCTTTCCTTCAAGTTATGCACTTATTCTTATGCTTGTTATAGTGAGCGGATTCGGCATTGCGTCATACCATCCCGAAGGATACAAGACCGCTCATTTTTTCACGGGCGAGAAACGGGTTACCGGGATGGCCATATTTGCGGTTGGCGGAAATCTGGGATTTGCCTTAGGCCCTATAATCGCAATCTACATAATCAAGTATATGGGATTTTCTTCACTACCTGTTATTATTATTCCGTCGGTGTTTTTTGTTGCGATTATAATCTTCTACTGGCGGGACATATCCATTACTGAAATCAAGAAAGATAAGGCAGCAGACGGAGAGGTTGCACACGAACGGCGAAAGGGTGCTTACATGTCTCTGTCCATAGTGATTGCAATCGTGATTATGAGATCATGGACACAGATGGGTCTTATGAGCTACATTCCGTTTTACTACATAAACCATCTCAAGGGAGATCCGCTTTATGCAGGCAAACTTGTGTTTGTTCTTCTTCTCGGTGGAGTCATTGGCACCCTGGGTGGAGCGCCTTTGGCTGACAGGTGGGGTCATAAACGCTATCTGATACTGTCCATGTTTCTCAGCACCCTTATTCTGCCCCTGATATTCATCGTTGATGGCTACATGCTGTTTGTCGTACTCGGATTTCTCGGCATGACCTTGATTTCAACCTTCTCTGTCACCGTTGTCATGGCACAACAGTTACTGCCGAAAAATCTCGGCGTTGCCTCCGGCCTCATGGTAGGTTTTGCTATCGGAGCAGGCGGTATCTGCGTGACGCTGCTCGGAGTCATTGCCGATAATTTCGGCGTGCCTGTCGCCCTGAAATCCATCATGATCCTTCCCTTCGCCGGATTGCTGTTCAGCGCCTTCTTACGATACCCAGAAGACAACAGGACAAGAACAATAGCTGAGCTTTGAGACGATGGGCGTTGGCCTTTCTCAAGCAGAAAAAAAACAAAGTCATTCTGCCTAACATAACTGCTGAAACGGATGGAAGTGCATGTCATTAACTTGCGGCAGCGCATTTTTACGAATTTTGCATTCACGGCCTGCCCGCTTCTCTTCTATAGGTATGTACTCCTATTTTGCAGCTATTTTCTGCCTATTGTCTCCAGTTACATCAGGAGCTATTTTTTTCTATAATAATTCTTGACCCAAATGGCCGAACGTCCGCCGCCTGTGACGCAGGGCCATTGGGTATGGAGGAACACATGGAAATCAAAGGTAAGCGGGTTGTCTTGCTCGTAGAAGACCGATATCAGGTTCTGGAACTATGGTATCCGCTGATCCGTCTGCGCGAGGCCGGGGCAGAAGTGACGGTTGTCGGTCCGGAAGGAGGACACGTTTATAAGAGCGGCAACGGCTATGAGATTACTTCAGACGTCTCTGTGGCAGACATCAGGATTCAAGAATATGATGGTGTCGTTGTGCCCGGCGGATACGCCCCCGATTTAATGAGGCGCAATCCTGCCATGATCGCTATTGTAAGAGACGCCTATAATCAGGGCAAGGTCGTGGCGGCCATCTGCCACGCCGGGTGGATGCTGGCATCAGCCGGAATCGTCCGGGGGAGGAAAGTCACCAGTTTTTACAGCATGAAGGATGATATGATCAATGCAGGAGCGATCTGGCACGATGAGCCGGTCGTCCGTGACGGCCGGATAATAACTTCGCGGAAACCCGAAGACCTGCCTTTCTTCTGCCGCGAGATTATCGCTGCCCTATCCGGAAAATAGCCGGAGACGATGGATCAGAAATTTGTGGATTTGCGTCGGTCTTCCTCGCCGGGGTTGCGGTTGGAGAAGGGGCCATCGGATAATTGTGCTTGCGCCTTCCATTGAGTTATCACAGGACGCCGTCCCACATCCTTTTTTCACATTTATTATTATGACAGGCGAGAGCGGCATGCTCTTGACGGGTGCATTCTATGTAAGACGCGCCCTGTGGACGGGAAGCTTCGCGAAGGGTGGTTGTCATCGACTAACCCTTAGTATACTTGACAGGGGAACTGCCTTCCCCTATATTGGATGTAGTTTAGATCAAGTGGATAATTGTGGACAAACTATTATTCCGTCATGGCCTAAGGTAAGCTGAATGATCAAACAGCCGTCTGATTTCTGGCGCATCCCACAGTCCGATGTGCTGGCGGGGCTTGATACCCGGCAGGAAGGCTTGGAGAGCGGCGAGGCGAGGCGGCGACTGATCAGCTACGGAGCAAATCTCCTCAAGCCGCCAAAGCGATCCGACTCAGTCGCGCTCTTGATATCCCAATTCAAGAGCCCCATTATCATAACCCTTATTTTCGCCGCCCTGCTATCTTTCTTCCTCCATGATCATGTGGATGCCACTATTATTCTCTTTATCGTCCTAGTGAGCGGCCTTCTGGGGTTCTGGCAGGAACGAGGCGCCGTTGACGCCGTAGAAAAGCTTCTGTCCATCGTCAAAATCAAGACGACGGTTCTCCGTGATGGCAGCCCCAATGACATCCCTATAGAAAATGTCGTCCCGGGGGACATCGTTATCTTGAATGCCGGGGATGCCATCCCCGCAGACTGCCTGATTCTGGAATCAAAAGATCTCTTTGTGGATGAGGCAACCCTGACAGGCGAAACCTACCCCGTCGATAAGGAGGCCGGTCAGTTGCCGGCACAAACACCCTTAAGCGGACGCGCCAACTGCCTCTTTATGGGAACCCATGTCATAAGCGGCACGGCCAAAGCCGTTGTGGTTCTCACAGGAACGGTGGCTGAGTTCGGCAAGATATCAGAAAAACTGAAACTGAAACCGCAGGAAACGGAATTTGAGCATGGTGTCCGGCAATTCGGGTATTTGCTACTCGAAGTGACGCTGGTCCTGGTTTTCCTGATCTTTGCCGTCAATGTCTATTTCCACCGGCCCGTCCTGGAATCGTTCCTTTTTTCGCTCGCCCTGGCCGTGGGGCTGACGCCTCAACTGCTGCCCGCCATTATCAGCATCAATCTGGCTCACGGCGCCAAGAAGATGGCACAGCAAAAAGTCATCGTGAAAAGGCTCGCTGCCATAGAGAATTTCGGAAGCATGGATGTTCTCTGCTCGGATAAGACGGGGACGCTAACGGAAGGAACAGTACATCTCCATTCGACATTAGATATTGCAGGCAATTCCAGTGAGCGGGTTTTCTTTCACGCCTATCTGAACGCCTTCTTTGAAAAGGGCTTCTCCAATCCTATCGATGAAGCAATTCGCGCTTACAAGCAGCCGGATGTATCCAGATATGATAAGGAAGACGAGGTGCCTTACGACTTCATCAGGAAGCGCTTGAGTATCCTGGTCGTAAAGGATGGCAGTTCTTTGATGGTCACCAAAGGACCTCTTCCCAATGTGATTGACATCTGTTCGACGGCAGAGGCTCCCTCGGGCGATAAGGTGGATATAGCTTCAGTAAAACAGGAGATCCATCAGAAATTTGAGACGCTCAGCAATCAGGGTTTCCGTCTTTTGGGGATTGCATATAAGGATATGGACGCAAAGTCTGCAATTGACAAAGATAGTGAAGAAAATATGACTTTTCTCGGATTTCTTGTTTTTTTCGACCCGCCAAAAGCAGGGATCGCCGAAACAATTGACCGCCTCAGGCAACTTGGCATTTCCCTTAAAATCATAACTGGAGATAACCGCCTCGTCGCCGCCAAGGTGAGTAAGGATGTGGGGATGGCGGACGCTAAGATCGTTGCGGGAGGAGAACTCCACGAGATAAGCAATGACGCCCTTTTGCTCAAGGTAACAGAAACTGACATCTTCGCAGAGGTAGAGCCTAACCAGAAGGAACGGATTATCCTTGCCCTCAGGAAAGCAGGCCATGTCGTGGGATATATGGGAGACGGAATCAATGACGCTTCCGCCCTACATGCAGCAGATGTGGGTATTTCTGTGGATACTGCCGTGGATGTGGCTAAAGAATCAGCAGATATCGTCCTTATGGAAAAAAATCTCGCTGTCTTAGTGCAGGGCGTGCGCGAAGGAAGGACAACCTTTGCCAATACCTTGAAGTATGTCTTTATGGCCACGAGCGCCAATTTTGGAAACATGTTCAGCATGGCCGGCGCGTCCCTCTTTCTGTCCTTTCTCCCCCTGTTGCCCAAGCAGATCCTTCTGACAAATCTGATGACGGATTTCCCGGAAATGACGATTGCCGCGGATCATGTGGATAGGGAAATGGTGGACCAGCCCAAGAGGTGGAATATTGCCTTCATCCGGAAATTCATGTTCACCTTCGGCCTCGTCAGCTCTGTCTTTGACTATCTTACCTTCGGGGTACTATTATTCGTCCTCAATGCCACACCCGATCAATTCAGAACAGGATGGTTCATGGAATCCGTCATTTCTGCCGCAATCATTGTGCTTGTGATCCGCAGCCGCAGGCCTTTCTACAAGAGCAGGCCGGGGAGGCTGCTATCTGTCGCCACTGTTGTCGTCGTTCTTGCCACTCTTATCTTGCCTTTAACACCTGTGGGAGAGGTCTTCGGGTTCATACCCTTGCCTGTATCGTTTCTCATAATGATGGGAATCATTGTGATGCTTTATATCCTGTCCGCGGAACTCGCAAAAAGGATATTTTATCAAAGGGTTAATCTTTAGGCGCCTCAGTCCCGCAATCAGGCCGGCTATTCAGATTGGGCCGTTTACTATTTCTGTCGTAAGTTATTAAAGTCTTGACATAATATAATTTAACACTAAAAATATAAGCTGAGTGGGACATTGATGCGACAATAAGAGGGGGCATACTATGAAAAGGATTCTCATTTGCTCTATGGCATTGGTATTAGGGGGGATGGTCGTTTTTCTTGCCGGAAATGCAAGAAGTGACGATTACAGCGCAGGGAAAACACTATTTAAGAAGAACTGTCAGTTCTGCCACAATCTCAAGGGTGATGATAACTATCCTTCCGCCTATTACATGCAATTCAGACCGAAGGATTTCACCGACCCCGATTCCTGGAAGGGACTCGATGCACAGAAGATCGAACAGGTTATCAAGAAGGGCAAGGGAGTGATGCCGGCTATAAATCTCAAGCTCGAAGATACTAAGGCCATAATTGATTACATGACCCATGAACTGAAAAAATAGGAAAGGCGTTTTCTTTCCTTCGGAATGTATAACAATTTCCTTTTTTGTCATTCTGTGGGAAACGAGGAATGCTTGTCACATTACGGAGGCTGCAGCAGGAATTTCTCAGCTGCTCTGATCCTTTAAGATGACACGTTTTTCTATACGTGAGCGGCAGTTATCAACTTTCTTTTGAAATGTACAGAAATCCCGCGGAGCCAGCAGCAAGAAAATGACAGAGACGAGAATCGAACACGATACATTCGGGGAGATCGAGGTTCCGGAAGAGCGATTGTGGGGTGCGCAGACGCAGCGCTCTCTTTTGAACTTCAAGATATCGGACGAACGGATGCCCCTGGATTTGATCTATGCCCTTGCCCTGGTCAAGCGGGCTGCGGCCCAGGTAAACGCAGAACTGGGCCTGTTGGATAGAGACAAAGCGAATGCTATAGTCGCCGCAGCCGATGAGATTATAGAAGGAAAGCACGATAGAGAGTTCCCTCTCCTCGTTTGGCAGACCGGTTCCGGCACACAGACCAATATGAACATGAACGAAGTCCTGGCCAACCGGGCAAGCGAAATTCAAGGCGGCATGCGGGGCAACGCCCGTAAGATACACCCGAATGATGACGTGAATAAGTGCCAATCGACGAATGACGTTTTCCCGACGGCCATGCACATCTCGGCAGTCAATGCGCTATATTCCCGGCTCATACCGGCCATCCGCACGTTGAAGGATACGCTGGAATACAAGGCGGCCCTGTTCGACGATATCATAAAAACAGGCCGGACACATTTGCAGGATGCGGTACCGCTTACCCTGGGGCAGGAGTTCTCCGGTTATGTTGCCCAGCTGAATAAAAGTATGGCATACACAGAGGCATCATTACCTCACCTGTATGAACTGGCAATTGGCGGAACTGCCGTCGGCACAGGGCTGAATGCCCATCCGAAGTTCGGAACCAGCGTCGCTTTCGAACTGGCGCAAGCTACCGGCTTCCCGTTTGTCAGCGCGCCTAACAGGTTTAAGGCCATTGCGTCTCATGACGCCCTTGTTCATGCGCACGGTACACTCAAGACCCTTGCCACCTCCCTCGTAAAGATCGCCAATGACATACGCTGGCTCGCATCGGGGCCGCGCTCCGGTCTGGGGGAGCTGAAGATTCCCGAAAACGAACCGGGAAGCTCGATAATGCCGGGCAAAGTCAATCCGACGCAGTCGGAAGCAATGATGATGCTGTGCTTCCAGGTTATGGGAAATGACGTTGCGATCAACATGGGCGGTTCCATGGGAAACTTTGAACTCAATGTCTTCAAGCCTCTCATCATCTACAACTTCCTGCAAAGCGTGCGCCTGCTTGCGGGCGGCCTGATAAGTTTCAACGACAACTGCGCTAAAGGCATCGAAGCCGACCGTGGTCGCATCGAACAGCTAATGAGAAATTCTCTCATGCTTGCTACTGCGTTGACGCCAAAGATCGGCTACGACAAAGCCGCCCGTATTGCCATGAAAGCGCATAAGGAAGGTTCCACCCTTAGGGATGCAGCTATCTCGCTCGGCTATGTTACTGGCGAGAATTTTGACGAGTGGGTGCGGCCCGAGGCAATGGTCGGAAAAAGAAGAGAGTAAGCCGAGCTGCACAAGCGAACTGTGGTTTACTTGCAAGGACAGGATTAATCGTAAACGATGAGAATGAATATTATTTGCTATTCTAAAAAGGAGTGAGCTTATGTGGGAATATACGGAAAAGGTCAAGGAGCACTTCCTCAATCCCCGCAATGTCGGGGAGGTTGAGAACCCCGATGGCGTGGCCGAAGTAGGTTCCATCGCCTGCGGAGATGCCCTCAAACTTTCTTTCAAGTTGGATGAGAATAAGAGGATCAAGGATATCAAGTTCAAGACCTTCGGTTGCGCCAGTGCGATCGCGACATCATCCGCATTGACGGAGATGGTCAAAGGGATGACCCTCGAAGAGGCCATGAAGGTGACAAACCAGGACATCGCAGCCTATCTCGGCGGCTTGCCCCAGGAAAAAATGCACTGCTCTGTCATGGGGAAGCAGGCCATGGAGAAGGCCATTGAAAATTACAAAGGCGGCCCTCCGACGGAACCGGCGGCGCAGATCATCTGCGAATGCTTCGGTGTAACGGAACGCGAGATCGAGCAGGCCGTGAGAGAAAACAATCTGTCCACCGTAGAAGAGGTAACTAACTACACCAAAGCCGGCGGCGGCTGCGGCGGCTGTCATGACGCCATCAGGCAGATCATCGAGAGGGTACGGGCCGAAGCCGCGCCCGCAGCCAGACCGAAACTCTCCAACGTCCAGAAGATCAAGATGATCGAGGAAACCATCGATCGCGAAATCCGACCATCCCTGAAGAAGGACGGCGGTGACATCGAACTCGTCGATGTCATCGGCAACCGCGTCCTCGTTGCCACAAGAGGAACCTGTGCAACCTGCAAGGCCGCCGATATCACACTCAAACATTTCGTCGAATTAAAACTCCGGGATTTCGTATCGCCGGAGCTCGTTATTGAAGAGGTGACCCCATGAAAACGATCTATCTCGACAACAACGCGACAACGCAGGTCGCAGAAGAGGTTCTCGATGCTATGCTGCCCTATTTCCGCGACCTTTATGGAAACCCGTCGAGCATGCATTCCTTCGGAGGTCAGGTGGGGCGAAGAATCCGCGAGGCCCGCGAACAAGTGGCAGCCCTGATCGGCGCCCAACCGGAGGAGATCATCTTCACGAGCTGCGGGACGGAAAGCGACAATGCAGCCATCCGGTCAGCCCTGGCGGCCCATCCCGACAGGCGCCACATCTTGACAAGCCGGGTTGAGCATCCCGCGATCAAGTCTCTATGCGCCCACCTGTCAAGGCAGGGCTATCGGATCACAGAGCTCCCCGTTGACAAGGACGGCATCCTGGACATGGCCCAGTATGAAAGGGCTCTTACGCCGGATACGGCTATCGTCAGCCTCATGTGGGCAAACAACGAAACAGGGGTTATCTTTCCCGCGGAAAAGGCGGCAGAGCTTGCAACGGAGAGAGGCATTCTGTTTCATACGGATGCCGTCCAGGCGGTGGGAAAGATTCCCATAAACATGAAGGCGAATGCTATCGATATGCTCTCCATATCTGGTCACAAGCTTCATGCGCCAAAGGGCATTGGAATCCTTTATGTCCGCAAAGGAACAAGATTCTCGCCTTTCCTTATAGGCGGGCATCAGGAAAAGGAGCGCCGGGGCGGCACAGAAAACACGCCCAGCATTATCGGACTGGGGAAGGCTTGCGAATTGGCAGCCCGCAATATGGATACAGAGAGCAGGATGGTCTTGCTCCTCCGGGACAAACTGGAGACCGAGATTCTCTCCCGCATTCCCAACAGCCGGGTGAATGGAACCAGACTGTACAGGCTCCCCAACACGACAAACATCAGCTTTGAGTTCGTCGAGGGCGAGGCCATACTCCTCCTTATGGACGATTATGGAATATGCGCATCGTCCGGTTCTGCCTGCACATCAGGGTCATTGCAGCCGTCCCATGTGCTCCGCGCCATGGGTGTTCCCTTCACCATGGCCCACGGCTCCATCAGGTTCAGCCTCTCAATCTATAATACGGAAGATGAAATAGACTTCGTCATAGAAAAGCTGCCTTCCATAATTGAAAGGTTGCGCAGTATGTCGCCGTACTGGAATGTAGGCGACCAGGTATGCTCTGTCCAGTAAAGGAGGAAAAGTCGCCATGGATGATGATAAGGCTAAATTGGATCAATGCAAAACGGATATTGAGATAACCCGGACATTCCGCGATGAAATTCCGGCTATTGTTGAGGAGCTCGCGCTGTCCTGCGCCCGCCACGATTGCTTTGACCATGTGGGTCCTGAACCCATTCCGTCGCGGGAAGCCGTCATCGACACAGTGCATATGGCGTGCCGTGTTCTCTATCCCGGTTATTTTATCCGTACCCGCGTGGATCAGGTCAATGTGGGATACTATTTCGGTCAGGAGCTGACCGCTCTTTTTGAAGCCCTCTCGGAACAAATTATGCTCGCGATAAGGCATGACTGCATCAGGCACAATCAGCCCTGCACGCACTGCGAAGAACGCGGCCAGCAGGCCGCTATTGACTTCCTCCGCGACATGCCTAAGTTGCGTATTTTGCTTGCTACCGACATTAAGGCAGCCTATGAAGGAGATCCCGCCGCCAAGAGCTTCGATGAAATAATTTTCAGTTATCCGGGGCTTTTCGCCATCACAGTGTATCGCATCGCTCATCGGCTGCACCGTAATTACATTCCCCTTATTCCGCGCATCATGACAGAATACGCCCACAGCAGAACAGGGATAGACATCCATCCCGGAGCCGATATCGGAGAAAGTTTCTTCATCGATCATGGTACGGGTGTGGTAATCGGAGAGACGACCACCATCGGTAAACGCGTCAGAATCTATCAGGGCGTTACTTTAGGCGCCCTGTCACTCGGCCGTGAAGA
>Ga0209777_10003348_pt1 | contig 19952 bp, 12 predicted proteins | sample FrelakmetHBP12HB_FD_187147 | JGI IMG/M metagenome (GOLD analysis project Ga0209777, IMG submission 187147) | Freshwater lake sediment microbial communities from the University of Notre Dame, USA, for methane emissions studies -HBP12 HB (SPAdes)... | ecosystem: Environmental > Aquatic >...
CCAATACTATAGGCTATGCCATGCGGGACGGTCCCGCATGTATCCATCGGTGGCCGAATGTCCCCCCGTTCGGCCACCTTTTTTTTGCGCCGTTTTCCAGCCGCGAAGTCCTTTGCGCTCTTTGCGCCCTTTGCGGTTCCGGCCTCGTCTCTGGGTAGAGGTGAGAGGTTAGAGGTGAGAGGTTAGACTGAACAGCGCGATAGCGGCGGCCGTCGCCGTTCTAACCTCTAACCTCTCACCTCTAACCATCTTCCGGCCACGGCAAAGATAAGGGAAGCCGGGGCACGCCCCGGCCTACATGCCCTCACCTGCCCTCCGCGCCGAAGAGGCGCCAGCGGCCGTCTTCCTCAATGAGATAACTCGATCCGTTTGACCAGTCGCCGAGAGAGTAGAGGACGTGCTCCCGGCCGCCGGCCCGCCAGGTGTGCTTGGCGGCCCGGTGGATGTGGCCGCAGACGATCACGTCGGCCCCGGCGCGGAAGGCCGCCAGGACGGCCTCGGCCGCCAGGGCCTTGCGGCGGGCGGGCTTACGGGCCGTGACGCGGCGCGAGTGGCCCCGGTAGCCCAGGGCGAGAAACCGCGCGAGGCCCGCCGGCAGGCGCGTGAAGATCGCCTCGATCGGGCGGGACCGGATGATCGCCTGCGCCCGCTGCGTCGGCCGGTCGCGCGTGCAGAGGTGGTCTCCGTGGCACAGGCAGACGCGGGCGCGGCCGATTTCGGCCGTGATCGGCCCGGTGAAGACCTCCAGGCCGAGCGCCTCGCGGAACCGGCGGCGGACGTAGAAGTCGCGGTTGCCGCACAGGAAGACGACCCGCACGCCCCGGGCCGACAGGCCTCGCACCGCGTCGAAGGCCTCGCGGTAGTCGGGCAGGTCGAGGTGCTTCGGGCCGATCCAGTAATCGAAGAGGTCGCCGAGGATGTAGAGCTCGCCGATGCGACCCGCCTCGCGCGAGAGGAGATCGAGCAGCCGCCGCCCGCGCTCGGGGTGCCGCGGGGACAAGTGGACATCCGACAGGAACAGCCGCCGCATCCGGGTCCTCTCCTGGCGCCCTTCCGCTCAACGCCACTTGTGGCTTCGCGCGGTGGGTCTCCTGACCCACCGCGCAGGACTTTATGAGTGTAGGCCGCGGCGAGCCGCGGCTTCCCTATCCGTTGTTCAGCCACGGCGCCGCGGCACGCCGCGGCCTACATGACTACCGCTCTTTGTGCGTAACGGCCGCTTCGCGCCGGGCCTTCCGTTCCTGCGACTTCTTGGCGAGTTCCATGAGTTCCCGCAGGGGCGCCGTGAGGCTCTGGAGCGACTTGGTTTCCACCTTGGGGTCGGAGATCGGCCCGGTCACTTCGACGATGGCGATCTCCTTGCGGAGGCCCGCCGCCAGCTCCGACAGGGCGGGCAGGAGCGGGTGCTCGTCCTTCTTGCCGGTCATGAACGTCAGGTGGACCTGGCCGTCGGGCTCCAGGACGCCGGCGCCGTACAGGTCGAGCGCGCGGCCCAGGAGCCGCACGTCTTCGAAGATCAGCCGCTTGCCGCGGATGAAGTACGTGACGTGGGCCTCCTGGAACGCCGCCTGGTCCGCCGGCGCGAACCGCAGCGCCGCCAGCGCCCGGACGATCGGCGGCAACTCGTAGAGCTTGGCCTTGGTGATCTCGGCGTACCCCGAGGCCTGGACGGCGTCGGGCTGCGGCCCTTTGCCGGCGATGTTGAGGGTGGCCCGCATCCGGCCGCCGCTGACGTTGTTCTCGAGGTGGAACCCTTCGCGCAGCAGCCTCTCGAAGTCGACGTCGTGGGCCGTGAGCTGGAACCCGAACTGGCCGCTCTTCCCGAGGTCGACCGCCACCGTGCCCTCGACGAGTCCGCCGTAGAACTCCCCTTCGACGGTGCGCGACGAGAGGACCTCGGCCGTCTCGGGCTTGTCGAGGACGACGCGCAGGTTGGAGACGGTCTTCTCGGCCACCTTGCCCTGCTGGATCCACAGGTTTCCGTGGAAGCCCATGGTCTTCTCGGTCCAGCGGCCGTTCATCTCCGCCGTGCCGACGACGCCCGAGACGTGGATGCCCGGCGACAGGCTGACCTCGTCCATGACGGCGGCGCCCTGCCAGGTGGCGTCGAACGTGTCGGCGCCCGTCGGACGGTATTTGACGACGACGCCGTCGAGGTCGAGCCGGCCCGCCGTGTCGAACTTTTCGAAGAGGTCCTTCAGGGCCCCCGGGACCGCGCGGCGAACGGGGCCTTCGAGCCGCAGGCACGTGGCCTTGAGCGTCAGGTCGGCCTCGGGGCCCTGGGGGCCTTCGTTGATCCGCCCGCCGATGAAGAACTCCGTCGGCCCGTTGTGGGCGTGGACGTCGGTCAGGCGGACCTCCGGCCCGAGAAAATCGAGCCGCCCGGACAGGCCCTCGAGCGGATACGGGAACAGGTCGAGCGCCACGGCGATGTCGCGCGGGACGACGTGGACCTCGTGGCTGAGCTTTTCCTCGCGGCCGAGGGCCTTCACGAGATGGGCCGTGATGTCGATGCGTCCGCGTGGCGACAATCGCCGCCAGGCGGCCCGCAGGTCGGGCCCCAGGGCGCCGCGGAGTTGCTCGTCGAGGGCGATGTCCTCGCCTTCCAGTTCGATGTCCATGGCATAGTCGTCGGACCGCTGGTCGATCCAGCCGCGCGCCGCCAAGGTGGCCCCGCCGTTGCGGCCGCGGAGGCCCTCGATGCGGCACATGCCGTTGGCGAGCTGCATCCGCCCCGTGACGCCCTCCGCCAGGTACGGGAAATCCTCGTGGACGAGCCGTGCGTCCTTGAGGCGGATCCCCAAGTCGTAGTCGAGCGGCGCGCCCTTGCCCGGGCCGCGCACCACCGTCCCGTCGAAATCGGCGTGGCCGCCCAGGTGGAACACCTGGACGGTGGCCCGCTCGCGCTCGGCCAGGGCGGCTCGCAGGTCGTCGTCGATCGAGACGTCGCGCCCGGCGACCTTCAGGGTGACCTTCGGCGGCTCGGTGCCCTGGTACACGATGTCGCCCGCGATGGTGACGACGGCGTCGCCGTGCCGCCCCTCGACGTCGACGATGCGCGTCCGCTCCGGCTCGATGATCACCTGGCCGCGCGTTGCCTTGAGCTGGTAGGGGAACTCCTTGTACTTGACCTCGCAATCGTGGAGCTTCATGTCGACGACGACGCGCGGCCTCAGGGCTTTCTGGGGGTCGCGCGTCAGGTGAACGTCGAGGTCGGCGGTGCCGGCGGGGCTGTACTGGTCGTAGATGTCGCGCTGGACGGGCGCCAGGGCGGCCCGCAGGTCGTCGTCCAAGGGGACGTTCTTGCCGCGGATCGCCACGTCGGCGACCCACTGGGGCCCGGGGTTCTTCACCCAGCCGTCGAAATGGACGTCGGCCGGGCCATGGTGCCCGTCGAGGCCCTCGATCTTGAACCCCTCGGGGTCGAACTGGACGAGGCCCTTCACGCGCTCCAGGCGATACTGGAACTGGTCGTACCGCATGTCGACGCCGCGCAGCGCCACCGACCCGACGGCCTTATAGGTGCTTTCGACCGCGCCCTCGCGGGTCACGCGGACATTCACGTCGACCTGGCCGACCGGCGAGTAGATATTATAAAGCGCCGCCATGTGGGGCGCCAGGTTGACGAGCATCGGGCGGGTTTCCGACAGATTGACGTTGTCGGCCGCCACCGTGAGGTCCATCGAGAGCGCCGGCCCGTCGAACCCCGTGACCTTGCCGCTCAGGCGCAGCGGCGACCCGTTCAGGAGACCCTGGACCCGCTCCAGCGTCAGGCTCGACGGCGTGAACAGGCATCGGCCCGTCATCCCCGAGAACTCGTTGCGCGGCCGCCGCAGCACCCAGGGAGCCGGGATGGCCGTCGCGCGGCTGAGGAGGGCCAGCGGAGCCCGCATCCCCTCGATATAGGCAAATGCCTTGTCCTCGAATTCCCAGGTGAACCGGACGCCCGTCATCTCCGCCAGGAGCTGGAGGCCCTGCTTGTCGTCGAAGAGGACCTTCAGGTTCATCGAGCCGGTCGGGTTGAAGCGGTCCCAGACGCGCTGGGCCTCGCGCGGCAAGGTGGCGTAGAGTTCCGGGGTCAGGAGGACGTTGGAGGCCTGGCCTTCCAGGCTGAGGGAACCCGTGCGGCCGTCGAGGAGCCCCGAGGCCACCGTGAGATGAACGTCCTTGCTGGGCTCGTTGAGCGGGGTCTTGGGCCCGGCGGCGGTCTGAAAATGCATCGAGACCTCCGTCTGGAACCGGAACATGTGCGGATCGTTCTCGCTCGGCAGAAGGAGGCCCGACATGCGGACCCGCTGCTCGTAGACGGTCTCGCCGGCAATCTTGCGCTTGATGTAGACGTTGCCGTCGTCGATCGTGAAGACGGGCCGGATGCGCGGGGCCGGACCGGCCGGCCGCTGCTGGATCAGCGCCTGGAAGTTCCACGTCTTCTCGTCCCAGAGCACAAGGTTGATCTGCGGGCGGTGGACGACGATTTCCGTGACGTCCGGCCTGAGCGTGAGGAGCGACACCGGGTCGATCACGAGGCTGACCCGGTCGGCCACCAGGAGCGGCTCGTCGAACGGGGCCGGGGCCATCAGCCGGAACTTGTCGAGCACCAGGCCGTCGCGGAAGTTGAACGTGGCGTGGCCGATCTTGACGCCCGTGCCGAACATCTGCGCCAGGTACTGCTCGGCGTAGTCCTGGACCTTCGCGTCGCTGGTGAAGTGCCAGTAGAGGCCGACGCCGGTGGCCACGAGGAGCACGAGGATCAGAAAGAAGACCTTGCGCCGGCCGTGGCGCTTCGCGCGCACGACGCGCCGGCGCTCGTCCACCGGCGAAAGCCAGTGGGTCGGACGTTGGCGCGGCTTGCCCTCGCCGGGTGCATCCGGCGTCTCTGTCACGCGAAGACCTCCCAAGTGCAGACTGCCACGAGACATCCTAGCGGCGAAGCGTCGCGAAATCAAGGCGGGGCAACGTTGTGTGCCACGGGCTCTTGAGCCCGTGATCGCGTTCGTGCCGTTGACCACTTGCGTTGACGTGGCCGTTGACGTTGTGTGCCACGGGTTGCTCGTCAACCCGTGATCGCGTTGGTGCCGTTGACCACGTGCGTTGACGTGCCGTTCGCGCGCCGCGCGGCGGGCAAGCCCGCCGGCTAAATGGGCGCGTACCCCTTTGACGCCCGGCCGCTGCATAGTTATTGTGGTTCCCGGAGGTAACTTGCCATGCGACGACTCTTTTCCCCGCTCCTCGCCCTGGCACTGCTCGCCGCCGCGCTGCCCGCGCCGGCCCAGACCGCCAAGCCGCCGAGCCTTGCTGCCGCGCCCGTCCGGACCGACTTGGGGTCCGTGCGCGGCACCGTCGCGGGCGACACGGGGGACCTCGGCGTCTTCAAGGGCATCCCGTTTGCCGCACCCCCCGTCGGCGACCTTCGCTGGAAAGAGCCCCAATCTCCCGCCCCGTGGTCGGACGTCCGCGAGTGCACGAAGACCGGCCCGTGGTGCCCGCAGCCGCCGCCCCTCCTCGGCCTGAAGCCCGACCGCACGAGCGAGGACTGCCTGTACCTGAACGTGTGGACGCCCGCCCGGACCGACCACGACAAGCTGCCCGTCATGGTCTGGATTCACGGCGGCGGCTTCGCCAGCGGGTCCGGCGGCGCGCCGCACTACGACGGCTCCTCCCTCGCGCGGCAAGGCGCGGTCGTCGTGACGATCAACTACCGCCTCGGCCCGTTCGGGTTCCTCGCGCATCCGCTCCTGTCGAAGGAGTCGCCGCACGAAGTCAGCGGCAACTATGGTTTCCTCGACCAGGTGGCGGCCCTGCGATGGGTCCGGAAGAACATCGCGGCCTTCGGCGGCGACCCGCAGTGCGTCACGATCTTCGGCGAGTCGGCGGGGTCCGCCGCCGTCGCACGACTGATGGTATCGCCCCTGGCGAAGGGCCTCTTTCACCGGGCGATCGCCGAGAGCGGCGGCGCGCGCGGCCACAATCGGCGATTGCGCGAGGCCCACGACGGGGACGAATCGGCCGAGGCCGTCGGCGAGCGGATCGCCCGCGACCTCGGCTGCGACAAGGCCGACGATCCCCTGAAGGCCCTCCGCGCCAAGTCGGCCGAGGAACTCCTGGCGGCCGCCAAGCCCATCCAGGGCCTGTTCGGCGAAGGCACGCGGTTCGGCCCCGTCGTCGACGGGTGGGCCCTGCCCGACGACCCCGACGCGCTCTGGGCGGCAGGCAAGCAATATGATGTCCCGTTCCTCGCCGGCACCAACGCCAACGAGGGGACGATCTTCCTCGGCAAAGTCCCCGTGCGGACGGCCGAGCAGTATCGCCAGTCGGCCCAGGCGCTCTTCGGCGGCCACGCCGACGACGTCCTCGCGCTCTTCCCGGCCGACACCGACGCCGCCGTGCGCAAAATGCAGGACCGGCTGATCACCGTATCGGCATTCGCCTCGCCCGCGCGAGCCATGGTCCGCGCGGCCGCCAAGGGCAAGTCGAAGGCGTGGCTCTACCAGTTCACGCACGAGCCGCCGGTCGGGCGGCTACTCGGGCTCGGGGCGTTCCACGCGGGCGAGATCGGGTACGTCTTCGGCAACGACATGCTCGGCGGCGGCGACAAGGACCGGGCCCTCGCCAGGACGATGAGCGCCTACTGGGTCAACTTCGCCCGGACCGGCGACCCGAACGGCCCGGGCCTGCCCGCGTGGCCGGCGTATACCATCGCCGATGACAAGTACCTGGAACTCGGCGACACGATCCGCGCGGGGTCCGGGCTGTACAAGGAAGCGTGCGACCTGTTCGACCGGATTCACAAGTAGGGGCGAGATATATCTCGCCCGGCCGTTGTTGCCTTTTCGTGTGCCACGGGTTCTCGAACCCGTGATCGCGTTCGTGCCGTTGACCATGTGCGTTGACGTTGTGTGCCACGGGTTCTCGAACCCGTGATCGCGTTCATGCCGTTGACCATGTGCTTGACGTTGTGTGCCACGGGGTGCTCGTCAACCCGTGATCGCGTTCATGCCGTTGACCATGTGCGTTGATGTTGTGTGCCACGGGTTCTCGAACCCGTGATCGCGTTCGTGCCGTTGACCGCTTGTGTTGACGTTGACAGTACAACACGCGCCCCGCAAGCGGGGCGGCTGACGAGGCGAGCCCTCTTTTTTTCGTTGCTTTCCCTCCCCCCTTTCGGGTTGACTGTCTCAAGATACACGCACGTCTTACGGCCGGGCGGCCACGCAGGGCCGCCCCTACAGGGGAGGACGATCCATGAGCCGCATGCCGAAATTGCTGATCACACTGCTCGTCGTCGGGGGCATCCTGTTCGCGGCCGCGCTCGTGCTGGCGGTGGCCGGGGTCCTGCTTTTCGCCGAAGAAGCGCCCGGGGGCGCGGCCTGGGTCAACATCTCCGACGCCGTCGTCGCCAAGATCACCGCCGATGGCAAGAAGGTCGGCGCGTACGGGCCGACCTCCGGCGTGGCCGTCGACGCGGCGACGGGCGACGTCTTCATGGTCGTCAACGACCTGGGGCTCTGGAAGAGCGCCGACAAGGGCAAGACCTTCGAGAACGTGGCCGACGGCAAGACCGTCGGCGGGCGCGGCGAAACGGCCTTCGCCCTCCAGGCCGACCCCGCCGGCAAACGCCTGGCGTGCTTCATGGTCTACGGCGCTTCGGCCGCCACGCCCGACGGCGGCAAGACCTGGACCGTCTTCAAGCAGACCCATGTCGATTTCGGCGCGGTCGACTGGGCCGACGGGAAGACCATGGTCGCCCTGCGGCACGAAAGCGGCGGCATGCTCACGCTCTCGGCCGACGGCGGCGCGACCTGGAAGGACCTCGAGAAGGGCTTCAAGGGCGTCGGCGTCTTCGACTCGAAGACGTTCGTCGCGACCAAGGAGAAAGAGGACGGCATCTTCCGCTCGACCGACGCCGGGGCGACCTGGGCGAAGGTCTCGGACCTGAAGCCCGCGGGCTTCGTCATGCAGACGCTGAAGGGCACGGGCTACTGGACGAGCGACTCGGGCCTCCTCGTCTCGAAAGACAAGGGCGAGAAGTGGGAGGTCCAGGGCGCCGCGGTCAAGTGCTTCGAGGGGCCGTTCTTCGGCAAGAACGAGTCGCAGATCGTCGTGGTGAACAACCAGGGCTTCCAGGAATCGGCCGACGCCGGCAAGACGTGGAAGCTCGCGGCCCCCCTGCCCGCCGGCTACACGGCCGACCGCATGACGCTGTGCGCGTGGGACGCGGCGGCCAACATCTTCTACGTCTCGCGGATGACGAAGCCGACGATGAAGCTTGAAAGGCAAGGGACGAAGGGACAGAGGGACGAAGGGACGAAGTAAGGCTGGCGCCGACTGCCGGCACAGCCATTTTAGCCGCGACCCGAAGGGGAGCGGGTCCCTCGGCCGCACGTATGGCATTCGCATAACCCACGAAAGGGAGGCCTGCCATGGAATCCCCGGCCGAAGCGATCGGAGCCCTGATCGCAGGCGGCTTCGCCTGCGTGTACTGCGTGGTCCTCGCCTTCGCGATTCTCGTCGGCACCGCCGGAACCGTCGTCTGGATCTGGATGCTGGTCGACTGCTTGACGAAGGAGTCGGACCAGGGGAACACGAAGATCACCTGGGTCCTCGTGATCGCCCTGACGCACGTGATCGGGGCGCTCATCTACCTGATCGTCCGCCGCCCGCAACGGAAGCGGGAGCTGGGTCGATAGTAGTCCTTCACGACTGAGTCTGTGGGTTCCCGGATCGGGTGCCATGCGTTCGCGCCATTGCGAAAGCATGGCACCCACAAGATGAAGTGTAACGGTGTCCGAGTGCCACCCGGCCGTTCACTCCGCATTCCGCACTCCGCACTCCACACTGGTTCTCCCCCGCCGCCGGACCGCCACGCCCAGCCCCACGAGGAACACCGTCCACGCAATCCCCACGAGGAGCATCCCGTGCATATTCTTGCCGGAAGGGTTCCCCTTGAACTCGTGGACGGCGCTGAAGAGGATGAAGAGCGTGACGGCCCCGGCGATGAGGGCGACCGCGCGGCCGTCGGACCAGCCCGCGCCGCGGCGCGCCATCCGCCAGAGCTTCCATCCCACGAGGGCCACGAGCGCGGAAACCGCCAGAATCGCCACGATCGGATGGACGGCGGGCGCGCCGGGCGAAGGGAGGTTCGGCACGCCCCACGAGATGAAGAACAGGCCGAAGATCCCCACGAGGCCCAGGACGTAGAACCAGAACGCCCGCGCGGCGCGCGGCACGCGCGGGGCCGCCTTGTGCGCCCGGCGCGCGAGGAGAATGAGCGCCGTCACGGTCGCCGCCGCGGTTGCGATAACGAGGAGCGGCGCGGCAGCAATTCCCCGCGCCTGGAGAACGTGCGAGGCCACGAAGGCTAGCAAGATGCAGGCCACGCCCGCCGCGCCTGCCAGGTAGTACCCGACCCCCATCGGCACGGGCGGGGCCAGGGCCTCGGGCGGATGCTCCCCGCGCGGAAGCTTCTTCGCCAGGACGACGAGGCCAATGACCACGAGGACGGTCGCCAGGTAAAGCCACGCCGCCGGATAGTATGGATACGTAAATCCGATGACCGGCAGCGACATGGCGGTCGTCGGCGAGATCATCAAGGGGAGGATCGCCTGGACCGCGAAGTACGGGGCCGCCTCGGTCCACCACCGCGGCGCGCCGCCGAAGAAGAGCGCCCCCACAACTACCTCGGCCAGCAGGAGGACGCCCAGGGTGATCAGCGTCTTCCGCCCGACCCACGGCTTGTCTCGCCGCGCGGGAAAAAGGAGCCCCGTGAGAAGGATCGGGATCGCGATGCTCACGACGGCGTGATAAATCGTGAGCTCGAAGGTCCAGACCCAGTTGACGCCGGCCCATCGGCCATAGGCCCCGAGCGCGCCTACGTCCTGCCAGTACGGGTTGAAGAAGCTCTTGACCTCCAGGCCCTCTTCGATGATTCCGTAGGCCGCGCCGAGGACGAGCATCGTCGGCCATCCCTTGCCCCATCGCAGGGTGAGCTCGCGGACGAGGATCGCCCCGCCGCCGTAAAGGACCGGCAGGAACAGGAGGCCGAAGACCGAGAAGAACTGGGCCGGCGGCGACGAGCCGCACAGCATCTCGCCGGTGATCGGCGCGAGGAAGAAGAGGACGAGGCCGGGACCGAAAAAGCGTTTCATCGGATGCCCCTTCGTAGCTAGAGACGGCGGTGGGTGCAGAGCACCCACCCTACTCTTCGTCGTGCCCCGGCACGATCACGCGGCACGGCGGCAGGGCCCGAAGGAACATGCGGCCGTAGGCCTTGCGCGTGATGCGGCAGTCGAGGACGACGACGATGCCGGTGTCTTCCTTGGTGCGGATGAGGCGGCCGAAGCCCTGCTTGAACTTGAGGACCGCCTCGGGCAACTGGTACTCGTTGAACGGGTTGCCGCCGGCCGCCTTGATCGCCTCGATGCGGGCCTGGATGAGCGGCCGATCGGGGACGGCGAACGGCAGGCGCGTGATGATGACGTTCGAGAGGGCCTCGCCCTTCACGTCGACGCCCTGCCAGAACGTGTCGGTGCCGAAGAGGACCGAGTGCGTGTCGCGGCGGAACATCTCCAGCATTTTGCCGCGCGGGAGGCCCTCGCCCTGCACGAGGAGCAGCCAGCGCCGCTTCTCGAGGTGGGCGGCCAGGGCGGCGGCCGTGCGGCGGAGCATGTCGTAGGAGGTGAAGAGGACGAACGCGCGGCCCTGCGAAAGATCGAGATATCGCTTAATCGCCTCGACGGCCGCGTCGAACCAGGCGGGGTCGGCCGGCTCGGGCAGGTCGGCCTCCAGGTACAGGCGGACCTGGCGGCGAAAATCGAACGGCGACCCGAGCCGCAGGGTCATGCACTCCTTGAGGCCCAGCCGCCCGCGGATGTAGGCGAAGTCGTCGGCCTCGCCGACCGAGAGCGTGGCGCTCGTCAGGATCGCCGCGGCGACGTTCCGCCAGAGGAGGACGTCGAGCATCGGCCCGACGTGGATCGGCGCGGCCCGCAGGGTGATGCGGCGAAAGTCGCGGCGGGGGGTGCGGCGCGGGCGGGAATCACCCGACGCGGCCGCGTCGGGCTCGGATGAATCATCTCCGGCCGGGCGGTCGCGGCGGCCGCCGGAGACGTCGACCCAGTAGACCGCCCCGGCGCCGGGCTGATCGGCGCCGTAGGCCTGGCCGACGAAGCAGTCGACGGCGTCGGCGAGGCTGCGGCACCGGTCGACGTAGCCGCCGATCTCGTCGGTCTCCTCTTCGTCGTCGGTGGCCTTCGCGAGGAACATGAGCTCCGCGACGAGCTTGCGGAGGGCGGGCGAAAGCGGATTCGCGACGACCCCCGGCTTGGCGATGCGCGTGTTGTCGCGGCCCTGGTGCTCGTGCCAGCGCTCGACCGACTCGAAGAAGGCGTCGGCGGCGCGGGCGGCGTCCTCGGCCGCGCGGCACGCCGGCTCGGCGCCCAGGGGGACGGTGGCCAGGTATCCCTTGCCCTTGTGCGGCAGCCAGAGGCCACGCATGAGATATTCAACCTGGCTCGATGTGATCGAGATGCCGAGCTGGTCGCAGGCCACCTGCTCGATGTTGTGGGCCTCGTCGAAGACGACGCCGTCGAACGCGGGCAGGATGCCGGTGGCGCCGCCGGCGCGGATGGCGACGTCGGAGAAGAAGAGGGCGTGATTCGTCACGAGGAGCGACGCGCTCTGCATCTTGCGGCGGGCCCGCTGGTAGAAGCACCGCTCGTCGTGCACGCACTTGCGGCCGCGGCAGTTGCCGTGCTCGGAGCAGACCTCGGCCCAGACGCCCCGGTCGGGGGCGGGCGAGAGGTCCTGGAGGCTCCCGTCAGCGGTCTTCATGACCCATTGGGTCAGGCGCTTGAGTTCCCGCCGCGCGGCACCGTCTTCGAAGAGGCTGGCGGCCCGCTCCAGGGCCCGCTCCAGGCGGCGGATGCAGAGGTAGTTGGAGCGGCCCTTCACCAGGACGGCCGTGAAGTCGAGGCCCAGGGCTGCTTTCAGGGCGGGGATGTCCTTGTCGATAAGCTGTTCCTGGAGGCTGATCGTGTAGGTCGAGACGACGACGCGGCGCTTTTCGCGGACGGCCTGGTAGATCGCGGGCACCAGGTACGCGAACGATTTGCCCACGCCCGTCCCGGCCTCGACGACGAGGTGGCGACCCTCGGCGATGGCGGCCGTGACGGCGCGGGCCATGTCGAGCTGCTCGGGACGGTCCTCGTAGCCCGGGAAGGCCTTGGCGATGAGGCCGCCTGCCCCGAGGGCGGCGAGGACGTCGTCGAGGGTCGGCATCGGTCAGGCGCCTCGTTAGCCGCCCCGCTTGCGGGGCGCGTGTTGTTGTGTCATACGTCCAGCTAGCCGGGTGCCATGCTTTCGCGCTGTTGCGAAAGCATGGCACCCAGCAGATGGCGCGTCGCGGAGCACTACGCTTGGCCCTGCTGCAAACCCGCCACGAGGCGGTCGGTTTCCTCGGCGGCCCAGCGGACGCAGGGCGTGCACTTCAGGGACTTCAGGTTCTCGCGCTGGAAGCGGTCGGTTGACCCGGGCTCGGCCAGGTTGAAACCAAGGATACTCGCGCACTCGCAGGAGCCGAACTGTTTCTCAAAGGCGGCCACAAAGCCGCCCGCGGCACGAATGGCCCCGCGCTTCTTGTCGAGGATCGGCGCGCCGGCCATCTGCCGGTCGACCGCCAGGCCGATGGCCATGGCCCCGCCGGTCACGGCGCCGCAGGTCTTGCCCATGTGGCCGATGCCGCCGCCGAGGGCCAGCGCGAGGCCGGGGATGCACTTCGGGCACTCAAGGCCCCTCGCCTTGGCGACGGCCTGGAGAACGGCCTGAGCGCAGTTATAGCCTTCCTGGAAATAGCGGTCGGCCAGGTCGACGACGGATGAATTCACCATAGGTATATGCCCTTTATCGTTTAGCCGCGGCCGGCACGGCCGCGTTCAAGGCGCGCCCTGGTGCCTCGTTAGCCGCCCCGCTTGCGGGGCGCGTGTTCGCCGTAAGCCACGCGAACAACACGCGCCCACCAAGGTGGGCGGCCAACGAGGCGACGGCGCTTATTTCGTCGGCGCGATCGTGCCCGCCGTCGGGCTCGAGGGCGCACCGAAGGCCTTGCGCGGGATGCGGCCGGCCAGGTACGCCAGGCGCCCGGCCTCGGTCGCGTGCTTCATCGCGCGGGCCATGAGGACCGGGTCCCGCGCCTTCGCGATGCCCGTGTTGAGGAGGACGCCCTCGGCCCCGAGCTCCATCGCGACGGCCGTGTCGCTGGCGGTGCCGACGCCCGCGTCGACGATGATCGGCACCTTGGCCCGCTCGATGATGAGGCGGACGTTCTGCGGATTGAGGATCCCCTGGCCCGACCCGATGGGCGAACCGAGGGGCATGACGCTCGTCGCGCCGGCCTCTTCGAGCCGCTTCGCCATGATGGGATCGTCGCTCGTGTAGGCAAGGACATAGAAGCCTTCCTTGACGAGGACCTTGAGGGCCTCGAGGGTCTGGAGCGGCTCGGGGAGGAGCGTCTCGGGATCGGAGAGCACTTCGAGCTTGACCCAGTCCAGGCCGAGGGCCTCGCGCGCCAGGCGTGCGTAGCGCAGGGCGTCCCCGGCGTTGAAGCAGCCCGCCGTGTTCGGGAGGATCGTGTAGCGCTTGCGGTCGATGAAGTCGAGGAGGCTTTCCTTCGACCTGTCGCCCAGGTTCACCCGGCGGACCGCCACCGTGACGACCTGGCACCCCGAGGCTTCGAGGGCCTCCTTCATCAAGGGGAAGGTGTCGTACTTGCCCGTGCCGACGAAGAGGCGGCTGGTGAACGCATAGGGGCCGAGTTTCAATGCATCAGTTTCTGGCATAGCCATACTCCTTAGAACAAAGTCAAAGGCGGGCACTAGGCACCAGGCACTCGGCACCAGGGGTGGTGAACTGCTTTCATAATTGATGAGATCCGTTTACATCCCCTAGTGCCTGGTCCCTAGTCCCTAGTGCCTGCCTTTGACGTTCGCTCCGCGCTTGTCACACGCGCCCCGCAAGCGGGGCGGCTAACGAGGCACTTCACCCGCCGCCCACCAGCGTCACGATCTCAATGGCGTCGCCGTCGGCGAGCGCTCGGGCGGCCTGGAGCGAGCGCGGCACCAGGACGCGGTTGATCTCGACGGCCGTCGCCTGGCGCGGCACGCCGAGAATCTCGACCAGGCCGAGGACCGTCGTGCCGTCGGGCACGTCGCGGGCCTCGCCGTTGACTGTAATCCGCATGCCGCGACTCCTTCGCCCCGCAACCGGCGCGATTATAGCGCCGATGGGGCGGCCAATCAAGGTAACGCCCGGTCCACAGCGCCGCGGCCTACGTGGCCTTGTCCTACTTGGCCTCCGGTGAATACGCCGGGGGCGCCTTTGACGATGACGAACAACGGCGTTGACCGCAAAGAACGCAAAGAGCGCAAAGAAAAGAAGAGACCGGGAAACGCTAGAGACCACCAAGACGGATGGTATTGTCTTTGACGTTTACAGACTTCTGCCTTTCTTTGCGCTCTTTGCGTTCTTTGCGGTTCCCACGCCTCTTCTTTCGGCTGCTTGATTTCCCGCGTTTAGACCGTGGCCTGCATGGCATGACACGTTAACGTCAACGGCGCCCCCCGTGTATTCACGGGGGGCTAATTATGGCCCAACGCCCGCGGCCTGTTTTGGCCGGAGCCGCGGTGCGTGGCGGCGTGTTATACGAGGGGGTATTGCAAAGACTGTTCGGGACCCATCATGTCCTCCTCGGCGGCAACTCGTCTTGCGCTTCTGGTCGCCGCTATCACCGGCGTGCTGCTCGTGGCCGGCGGCGCCCGGGCCGCGCCGCGCGAGATGACCGGCGCCGAACGCCTCGCCCGGACGATCCAGGAAGACGAGCTAAAGGTCCGGGCCACGAAGGACCCCGCCGAGCGGCAGCGCCTGACCGAAGAGATCGAGCGGACCAAGCACGAACTGGGGCCGTACGACCCTTCCGGCACGCGCGTCCGCTGCCAGGCGAGCTGGCACGACGCGACCCTCGAAGCGCTCGACACCGAGGCGAAGCGGCTCGCCCCGCGCGTCAGGTCGACCAGCCCGGCGCCCCTCGGCCTGGAGGCCAAGCTCGCCACGCGGCGGATGGCGGCCAAGTGCCTCGAGCGCGGCTGGGGGTGGGGCTCGACTCTCCCGAAGTACCAGTTCGACGCCTTCGGCCAGTACCTGGCGAACAACCTGCCGGCCCTCGACACCGTCTTCGACGCGGTCGGCGCCACGGCCCTGAAGGAAGAGAAGAGCGCGGCCGCCGACCCCGCACGCAAGGCCACCGCCGACGCCCTCGCCGCAGCGCGGGACGCCGTCGCCCTCATGGGCCAGGCCGTCAACACGTTCGTGACGACCGACGGAAAGGACGCGAAGGGGAAGCAGACGATGGTGGCGTCGCTCGGCACCTTTGCCGAGGGCCTGCGGTCCTACTGCGAGGCCTATACCGCCCTCCAGGAACCGGCCGGCAAGGCCGAGAAGCCCGACGCGCCCACCCCGGCCGCCGAGGGCGCGAAGCCCGCCGAGACGGCGGCCGTCTCCCTCGAAGACAAGATGCGCCTGGCGAAGGTCCGGGCGATCGCCGAGACGCTGGCCGACGAGGAGTGGGAGCCGGTCCGCAAGCCCCTCGAGCAGTTCGCCGCCGCCGCCGAACAGGGGCTCCGGGTGCCCCAGGCCCGGGCCCGGGCGACCGAGCTCCTGGACCACCTGGCCCTGGCCGCCGACTTCCTCCAGGAAATCCTTCAGGGCAAGTGCGCCTCGAAAGAAGGGACCGCGTGGGCACGGAAGACCCTCGCGGAGGCCCTCGCCGAGATGAAGGACGTGGGCTCGCGGCAGTACGGGTACGGGATGATCCGGCGCCTGTGGAACGACGAAGCCGTGCGGCGAACGCTGGACGCAAGCCCCTTGAGCCCCGAGGCGGCCAAGGCGGTCCATGAGGCGCTCTCCATGCGGGAGGACGTCTTCAAGCCCCTTGGCAAGGACTACGGGAGCCGCTGGGACGAGTTCAACCGCGGGGCCCAGGCCATCGTGGAGGTCCTGGGGCGCCTCAGGGAGTGGCCGCCCAAGGACCTGGACGAGCGGCTCGCCCCGTTCTATGCCGCGCTCTCGGGCAACTTCCTCAAGGCCTGCGAGGCCGCCGGCAAGGTGTCTCCGCTGGACCTCGAAAACCTGCACCTGGCCTATGCGGCCGCCGGCAACTCGGGCCGCGACATCGAGCGGATCGTCAAGGCCGACCAGGCCGTCAAGGCGGTGGCCAAGTACGTGCCGACCAAGGCGGGGTCGATGACCGCCGAGCTCATCCGCGAGTTCCAGGACATCGCCGGGCGGTTCGCCAACACGCAGCAGTCGGCCCGCACCCGGGTCGACGCGCTCATCAAGCCGTTTGCGGTCCTGGCGGACTTCGAACTGCCCGGGCCGGAGCATGCGGCCACGGCGGCCCGGATCACCGGCGCCAACCCCTACAAGCAGGCCCTGACGACGCTCAACACCCAGGCGAGCGCCGGCGTCGACGCCGCCATCCGCGGACGCCCGGACGCCCTCGATAAGGCCCTGGAGCCGAACTGGATGTTCCGACTCCTCAGGCACCGGTGCGTGGCGGACTCGAACCCCTATGGCAAGTTAGACCCGGGAAACCTGGCCCCGTTCTCGTTCCCCGACGGCGTATGGAAGGCCTACGTGCGCGCGCTGGACGTGAACCTTGGCCGCGTGTTCCAGCAATACGCCTCCGACCGCCTGGCCCGGGCGTCCCAGACGACGAGCCTCGGCGGCTGGGACGAGACCTACGCGGCGGTGGCCGTCGCCCAGCGGCTGACGGCGGCCTCGCGCCGGGAGACCGACACCGAGCGCGACGTCCTCCTCAGGAACCTGGAACGCGTCGCGGACCCGTCGCCGCCGCCGGAGGTGTGGTACGGCTGGGCCGTGGGATACCACATGACGGAGTCGGCCACGGCGCTGGCGGCCGGCTACGAGAGCGTGGCGGCCTGGCATCGGCGGGTCCTGGCGGAGATCCGCTCGGACCATCCCGGCTCGGACCGCAGCCTGAGCCGCACGTTCGCCCCGGGGGAGCTTGAAGCGCCGTTGCCGGCGGCAGGGAAAAAATAAAAAAGGCTTTCACCGCGGAGAACGCAGAGAACGCGGAGAAAGACGAGGACTGGGAAAAGACAAGAGTCAACGTCAACAGAGCCAACACCCGGAACGGCCGAGAGAGTCAGCGGAGAACGGCGCGGCTGCTTGGCCTTTATCCGAGCCGCGAGAGTTTGCGAGCGGTGCCGCTATCGCCTCCCGGAGAAGAAATGGGGTCTGACCCCGTTTCCAACTCAACTATTTTGCTGACAGCGACAAAATGGTCCTCCAAGCGCTGACCCGAGTACTCGCATGCCGCAATCGCCGTTCTAACCTCTCACCTCTAACCTCTCACCTCCGACCAGCGGCGAGGCCCTGAACGCCGAGCGGCGGGCAAGCCCGCCGGCGAAATATTGCATTTTGAGTTTGACACCTTTCCCCCCGCGCGCTAGTGTAGCGCTTGCCTATCCCCGCTCCAACGCCCACCAAGTTTCAGCGCGCCACGCTGTCGCTCTGCCCAGTCCGTGTTCGACCCAGGAGGAGGCTCTCGGTGTACCGTCACATCTTAGGATTGCTGGAAGGGTTTTGCGGGGACAAGGCCAGGTACGTCCTGGCGGTCGGCCTGTTCGCTCTGGCCGTCTCGGTGGTGCTGCTGCTTTTGCCGCCCTGGCAACGGGCGGTCCGGGCGGCGTGGGAGAAGGGCGGGTGGCGGGGTATCGTGCTGGGCCTCGCCCACGGCCTGATGTCGGTCTTCATCGGCGGCACGATCGTCGCGGCGCTGGGCGGGGCGCTCCTGGTCCAGTCGGGCACGTTCAACGACAAGCACGGCAACGTGACCCAGGCGAATTACGAGGCCATCCAGACCAACTGGGGGCCGCCGCACGAGCAGGCCGAGCTCGCCGTTGCCCATTATGTCGTGAAGGAGCAGACGGTCTACCTCCTGAAGGACGGGAAGGAGGTCGTCAAGGAAGACGAGGACGACGCCGTCCCGCCGCCCGCCGACGCGCCGAAAGCGGAGAAGGACGCGGACGACTCGGCCGGCGATACCGGCGTCGCGAAGACGTTCCGGCGCAAGGTCCGCAAGGAGATACCCCAGAACTCCATCGCCAGCGCCACCATCGACGTCGACGTGACCATGAATTACCGCCAGAAGGGGCCCGCCTATTACACCTGCTACGAGGACGCCTGGAAGCTCGATTACCTCGTGAAGAACCGATCAGGCGAGGCGACCGAAGCCGAGTTCCGGTTCAACCTGCCCGCCGACCAGGGCATCTGGAACGATTTCGTCATCCTCGTCAACGGCAAGGACTGGGCCGAGCACGTCGTCGGCCGCGGCGGCGGGCAGACCTGGAAGATGCCCATGAAGCCCGACGAAGAGGCCCGCGTCCAGGTGACCTACAAGTCGCGCGGCATGGAGCGTATCCGGTACACGCCGGCCATCCTCGCCCATCGCGAGAACTACAAGGTGACGATGCGGATCCGGCCCGACCCGAACCACGGCAAGCAGGCGTTCACCTGGAAAGAGGACATGAGCCTGCCGATGGGGTGCATGACGCCGACGGTGATCCGCGACGCCCCCGGCCAGCCGATGACGCTGGAGTGGGACCTCTCGAAGGCCGCGACGACGCTCGGCATGGGCGTCCTCCTGCCGAACACGCCGCCCGCGGGCTACTTCGTCCGGGACCTCCTGCACGAGGCGCCGCTCGGCCTCATGCTGCTGGCGGGGATGCTGGTGGCCACGTGGACGCTCCTCGGGCGGGAGGCGGACCTCTTCTCGCTCGCGCTCCTGGCGGTCGTGTACTACCTCTTCTACACGTTCATCGCGTACCTGTCGGACCTCGTGCCGTCGTTCGAGATGTGCTTCGCGCTGGCGGCCGGGGCGACGCTCCTCGGGTCGGCCCTCTACCTCTGGCTGGGCTGGGGCCGGAACTTCGCGTCGCACCAGACGCTGGCGCTGGTGGCGGCGTTCACGGTCTACTATCCGCTGGCGGTCGTGGCCGACTCGTACACGGGCCTGCTCGCGCAGATTTTGTACTGGACACTCGCAGTCTATGTGGCTATGCTTATGGTCACGAAGGTCTGGCAGAGGAGGCGTGCGGCAACTTAGCGCCTGGCAGGCATCATGACAGATTCGCAGGCGGCGCCGACCGGTTCGGCGCCGCTTGTTCTTTTGGCCTCCCCCCAACTTCTAGGGGGTAGCGCGGCAACCTCTTGCCGCCCCTAGGGGGATGACGGTAATATTTCGTTGATTTTGCGACTCTTCTCGCTTGACATTTTCTCCGGGCGAGAACAGAGTGAGAGATTAAGTTTCTAACCCTTGTTTTTCCCGGCGCACGGCGCCCGGGCAAGGGCACGATGGATCCTGGCACAAGGAGCACTGAGTTCGTTATGATTAAACCCGCGACGTCCACCGGTACGGACGCATCGACCGAAGAACCTCCCTCATCCGGGAGGTCGGACGCCAATCCCACGGACCCAAGTACCAACGCCGGCGGCGTCCTCGCCGGCTGGGCCCGAAGCCCTGAGTGGCAGAACTGGCGCTGGCAGATCGCCCACCGCATCCGCAACGTCGAGGCGCTCGAGGCCTGCTTCCCCTCGATGCGGCCCGACGACGGCCTCGTCAAGGCCGCCGAAAAGTTCCCCCTCGCCATCACCCCCTACTACGCCTCCTTGATCCGAACCCTGGACGACGCCGATCCGGTCTTCCGGATGTGCGTGCCCCAGGGCCAGGAACTCGCGGACCCCGCGTTTCTCGTCGACGATCCGCTCGAAGAGGACGAGGACATGCCCGTCCCCGGCCTCGTCCACCGGTACGCCGACCGGGCGCTGCTCCTCGTGACCTCGACCTGCTCCACGTATTGCCGCCATTGCACGCGGAAACG
>Ga0209777_10003349_pt1 | contig 19952 bp, 39 predicted proteins | sample FrelakmetHBP12HB_FD_187147 | JGI IMG/M metagenome (GOLD analysis project Ga0209777, IMG submission 187147) | Freshwater lake sediment microbial communities from the University of Notre Dame, USA, for methane emissions studies -HBP12 HB (SPAdes)... | ecosystem: Environmental > Aquatic >...
TGAACCATGATCTTCTAATGCCTTCTTAATTACTGCCATTTCATAAGAAATAACTCCACCAGTACCTGTAACTGTTATTGTAATCATTTTTTATACCACACAATAATTGATTTAATAAAAATAATCCATTTTTTAAATTCTACTGTAAACTTATACCATCTGGATGAATGGTTAACATATTTAATTTTAAATATTTGTCCTGTAGATTCAGTCATGGGTTGAACTCCTATAAGTTCACTTGATATTATAGAAGGCATTTGTGCTTTTATCATAGGCATTAATATTTTAAATTCATTATCACCTATTTCTTGTTTAGCTTTTAGTATTTGTATATTTTCTAATTGTTCATTATATTTTCGTTGTTTATATTCTTTATCGTGATCTCTATATAACTTTAATATCTCAGATTTGTATTTTTTGTTTCTAAGATAAGAAGCTGGAAAATTAACACCATATAATTGAATTGTATTTGCATTAAAAATAATTGGTAATCTGGATGCACAATTTAACCATTGTGCATCCCCAACACACCAACCAATGTTTACAAATTCTCTATGTATTTCTTCGCCTTGTTTATTATAATATAAAGCGTATGATGGTAAACTCATTATGTACCTACTGTATTTCCCCAAACAGATAAGTGAACTCTATGTGAATATTTAAATCCTCTTTTGATGCATTCATCAGCAATCAATCTAGCAATTTCTTGTTGTTGATCTGGTTGACAACATTGTGGCATTAACCAAACTTCAGTTTCTTTTGGAATACCAGCAGCATAATATAATTCCATAACTTCTTCTACTTCATCTATATCTTTAATTGATCCACAAACAAATTTGAAATATTGATAACAAGGAACCTCTAATTGTTGCAATAAAACTTTAGGAACAATAGCTTTATCTCTTGGTTCACCACTTGATGCTAATTTTGGACTATTTGACCAAATTAAACCATTGTTTCCTATTTTAACCCATTTTTTTAAGTATTCAATAAAACTAGGATGGATTGGTACAGAACCATTTGTTTCAAATAATATAGTACTACCATCTTTCATTAATGGATGATCTAATAACGCTGGAAATTTTTTTGCGTGAAGAGTTGGTTCACCTCCAGTATAAATTTGGATAATATCACTAATACCTGTTCTAGGATTAATCCAGCTTTTATTAGGTAATACATCAATAATTGCTTCCGCTAATTTATCTTCATCACCTGATAACCACATATGTTTAAATTTATCATTATGTGCATAAATTGAATCACATCCTTTTGTAATCAACGGAATTTCATGAATTGATTTATAATCTTTAGGATTAAACCCTAATACTTCTATTGATTCTGTATCTAAGTTATCGGGATTATTAAATCCTTTACATTGTAAATTACAATTAGTCATGCGTATAAAAACTGAAGTGTGTCCTGTTAAAGGACCTTCACCTTGTGTGCTTGTAAAAACTTCCGACCACGAAAAATTTGTCATACTAAATATCCTCTCTCCAAATCATTAATTGTTTTGTTGTTTTATCTGTTTTAACACAAATTTTACCAATTGCTGAAATAGATGCTTGGTCTAAATTTGTTGTAAATCTTTTTGCTTGTCTTAGAACTGCTATTGAAATATTGTGATTGATTGAAAAACTTTCTGCTGTTACAGGTTCATTTGGAACCGATCGTAATGCATTTAAGATTTTATCACCTTTGCGTCCCCTTTTTTGGTTGGGTATAACTTGAACAGTTCGTTTAGTTGCCGTTTGTGGATATTGGTGAATAGATATTGTACTATTCTCTTTTTCAGCATTTACAAAAATATCACCGTATTTACTAGAATTAAATTTAGGGTTTTGATTAAATAACCCATTTTGTCTTAAATTTTTTGCTGTTTTTAATTCATCTAGTGATACTTTAAATGCTTTGCATGCTAATTCATCAGATGGTGAATATCTATCAATTAAAGCAAATTTATCAGACCATGACAACATTGGCACATTCATGATTCAACTCTCTCATTGTTATAGTTAATTAATTTTATATTTTACCCATAAACTTTGTAAAAATCAACTCTGTAATGTAATGAAAAAATTCCATAGCTATAAATACAGTATATACATTAATTGGATTAATAAAAATGGCAGCAAATTATTACACATTAAAATATGCTAGTACTGGTGATGTTGGTGGGAAATCTAGTATTAAAATATTACCAACAGATATTGATATGTCTACCTCATTAACATTACCAGGACAAGGTAGGGTTAATTATGGGGAGTTTTTTGATACCAACATTTTGCAAATGCTAGAACATTTTGCTAAAATATCTCCTCCATTTTTTCCTACTACTGGACAACTATGGTATGATACAAATACACACAATTTACGATGTTATGTAACTAAAACCATAGTATCAAATAATTTAGATTCAAGTATAAAACATAATGGTTGGATATATTTAATGAGTATGACAGGATCACAACCTACTACTCCTTATAGTGGACAAATGTATTATGATACTACACAAGATGTTATTGATTATTGGAATAATGGTTTACAATCTTGGGATACTATTTCATCTAATAGATGGTCTAATAATACATTTGTATTGAAAACAGGTGATACAATGACTGGTGTTTTACATATGTCATCTAATAATATTAGCAATTTATTAGACCCTACGTTAGCTCAAGATGCCACTACAAAGCACTATACCGATACTACTTTTGTATTTAAAACAGGTGATACAATGACTGGTGTTTTACACATGTCATCAAAAAATATTAGTGAGGTAGCTGATCCAGTTGTTGCACAGGATGCTGCAACTAAAAATTATGTAGATACTACTGAAAATGTATTATTATCAAAAATCAATGCAATAAATTCTTTCCCCAAAGGTGGAATAATAATGTGGTCAGGATCAATTGGTACAATACCAACTGGTTGGAATTTATGTGATGGAACAAATGGAACACCAGATTTAACAGATAGATTTATAATTGGTGCTGGGGTTACATATGGACCAGGTGGTACTGGTGGTACTGCTACTCCAGATTTATCTTTTACTACTGATTCTCACACATTAACAATCGATGAAATGCCAGCTCACTCTCATACGGTTACACATGATGCAATGGGATGGCCACAAGGTGGAGGTGCAGGATATTACTATCGCCAATCTCAAATAGTAGGTGCAACTATCAAAATTGATTCAGCTGGTGGAGGCCAAGGTCATACACATACTGGTAAAGTTGGTACATCTATAGAAATATTACCACCATATTATGCACTAGCATTTATAATGAAATCTTAATAGGAATAAAAACATGATAACACCAAACACTACCACTTTATATGAACGGGAAATTGTATTAACTGCAATGCCTACTACTACGCCTGTACCAGTAGCAATACCCACAACTACGCCTGTACCTATGCAATATACTATTTTGCCACAATATAATCAAGTAGTATCCAATGGTGTAATATATACATTGGATTTATCTGCATACATGGTCCTTCTACTAAACATGCGTGCAATACAAATAGTTGGTAATACTGCAACAATTGAATATATTACTGCTGGAACTGGTAATGATATAGTTCCAGCATCGACATTTCAAGTGATAATAGATCAAGTAGAACTACTAAAACATCCAGTTATTGTACCTCCTACACTAGCACAAGCACAACACACAGCAACAATATCCATATTTAATAGTTATAATAATCAACTATTAAATGGATTTACTACAAATGGGATTAAAATGCTTGCTGATGTATCTGAGATTCAATTGCTACAGTTCTTACATGATTTTGCTGTTAAATTAAATCAATCAACTATCGATGTTATTGATTATAATAATATTACTCATCCTGGTATTAGTATTACTGTTGTTGATAGTATGATAACTGATCTAATGATAAATTATCAAACACTAACAACAAAAAAACAAACACTAACAACCCAAATAAATAATGCTACTACTGTTTCACAAGTTAATGCTGTTGTGTGGTAAATAACGTGTCAATAATATCACATAACCAATTAAGATGTTTATTTGTAACCAACAACTTAGAAATGGATGCATCATATTCCAATATCCAACAACTTCAATTGGAATATAACAATGCCATTAATTTAAATAAACAAACTATGGATATTACAGATTATTATGATAATATCCATAGTGATATTAGAATCAATGTTGTTAGTAATATAATAACTGAATTGTTACAAAATCACCAAGTATTAATTAAAAATAATTCACGTATGCTATATAATAGCAATACAAACTTTACATCTGCAAATAATATTTGTGGATAATTACCACAATCCCATTGGACAATTAGATTTTTTTAATTTTGTTTTAAAGGGAAGAAAACATCCACATAATGTGCAAGTGTTTAATTTTGTATTTCGAACTTCACACGATAAACAAATATTAGTTCTATCTTTTGCTAATTGTTTATTAGCAAAAGATATATTACCAGACAATAAATCTTTAAGCACTTGTATTAAATTATAACTCATAAAGTATACAATTCCTCAAATGGAAAAACTACCCAACCAGAATCTTCTGGAATTCCAATAGAATAATTAGGCACATGAATTGGATTTTCTAATGTTTTATAATAAACTGCATATGTGGTTACACTATTATCAAAACACTCATAAAAACAACACATATCATTTAATGTCCAACCAGAGTCAACGATATCATCTACTAACAATATCTTCTTGTTGTGTAATATTTGAATATCTTTAGTGTTGGTATAATCCTTATTATCACCTTGTCCTCTTACTGATGAATAATTAACAATATGCAATGGTATATCTAATACCCTAGAAATTAACATACTTGGAAAAATTCCACCTCTTGCTAATCCCACAACACAATCAAATTTGATATCTTGTTCTATAATAGAATTAGCATAATTAATGCATTCGTTATGCAAATCATTGTACGTTATGAAAATCTTTCTCATCACAATAATTCCAAATATAATTTTCTAGTCATTTCTAATACTTTTAATGCATTTTGTGCATCATCTATTGCATTATGTTTTTCATCTCTAGTTTTAGGTGATACTAGTTCAAACAATTCATCTGATGAATATGTACCAAATGCTGCAAATCCAATTGAATTTGTATCAATCAATCTATTACTAAAATTGATTTCTAATCCTTCTGATCTTAATAATTCACGCAAAAAACACAAATCAAACCATGGATTATGACCAGCAATATTAATATAAGTATCAGGACCAAAATGATCAAGAATCAACCCTGCAATTTGTTCAACGGCTTCAGTTCTAGTTACACCATTATCCTCTAAATACTCCTTAGATAATTTGTGTATCTTTTGTGCTCCCATATCCCATCTATAAGATGGATCCCATTCCACTTCTAAATATAATTCTTGTATAGGTTGTAATGTATCAGCATCAGCAACAATAATTCCCCATGATACTGCTTGGTATTTTTCACCTGTTAATACATTAACAGCTGGATTATCCGAGGATCTACATATTCCACTGGTTTCACAATCCACTACTAATAATTTATTAAAGTATGATTTAGATTTACTCATTTATATTCCTTGTCTATTATAGAGAAGAATAGAATTATCCTATTCTTCTCTGTATTATTTTTATAAAAATTCTGAATTAGTATTTAGAATAGCACCCATACCAACATCAGTACGATTAGGATTATGATGAATCTGTTTTTGACCAGGACTATTAGCTCCTGATTGTTGTGTATATAATACATGATCCATTTCTAAAATAGCACCATTAATACCACTTCTCCATATATTTTCTTGTTCTTCTGTTAATGGAATATCCTTAATTGTTTTTAAAAAAGATACTACATAAGTTATTAAACTTCTATCTATGTATACTGAATTATTCATTTTGATTCCTTTTTGGTTTTTGATGCTGGCTTCGTAACAACATCTGATGAAATATCTTTTAATGCAATTGGTGTTTCTTTTTCTTCAACTGCATCAACCCAATGTTGACCCTGTTTAGTATTATATCCACCCGAATAAAGTGTTCCACTATCTTCAGATTTAACAAAAACAAATTGTGCAATTCTTGAATGAGGAGCAATATATGCTACTTGACCTCTGTTATGTAATGCATATCCTACGTGACCATTGTAGCCCTGATCAAAAATCCCGGATGTTACAAACAATCCATTTCTATTAAACGTGGATCTGACAATTAAATATCCAGCATATCCTGCAGGAATGTTGACATAGAAGTCAGATAATACATCTACTACACCACTAATAGGATATACTAACCCATAATTAGGCAAATCTTGTGCCACTATTTTGTTTTGTTTTCTCATGATTTTTGCATCATCAGTTAAAATAAAATATGATGAATGGTCAAATCCATATACTGTATCCATTGTTACATCCAATGCATTGGGTTGGATACATACAGCTTTTTGCTCTTCTGTCATCCATTCTGGGAATTTAATCCATTCATTTTCTATTGCTACTTTTGGGTTAATAAACATTAATTCTCCTTTGTTGTTTATGTAAAATTTTATTATACTATCTTTTTAAACAATTAGCTACACATAATCTTTTGGATATTGAAAAATATCAAACGTAACATCTAAATTATATTGAATAGTACTATGAATATGTGGTTTTGTTGTTAATTTTTTATCAAAATCCACTTCTGGTATAAATTTCTTTGCTACTGGTAAAAAACTGTCTAATGTTGTATTATATCTTAATCCTTGAATACCAAACCATACAGGACTGGAACTATCACATGTATGCAATGCACCCATATTTAACAATGACGGAATTTCAATATTAGGGGAAGAAGTTAATCCAAGATAATGGTGGTGTTTATGTTTTGCAAATAAACCCTTGGTTTGTAGATATTGTGTTAATACAACTCTAGCAAATAAAGGTGAAATATTATTGAGTGCATTTGGTATTCCTAATATAGACATACCTATAGCATCAATATTATCTGACTCAGCTGCAAACATATATCCCTTAACCCAATCATCAAGATCACCAGTTTTAGATTGTGGAACAAATAAAGTTTTAAATCCAGCAGCTTTGATTTTATCAGCCCATTGGATTGCAGCATCAATTGTTTTTTGTGATTCTTTGAATGGATAATCAGGAAGAACGATAACATGTGCTCCACACCTATGTCCTAACTCGATTAGCTTATCAGGATGATAACTCTCACCTAATTCAAATGCAGAACAATCCATAATTAAAAAATGATTATCTCGTTCACTTGCTTCTTTATAGAAATTTGCATATACATCATCGTGATCAACTAAATGAGCCAAAACTAAATGAGTACTTGATTGATCTGCATATTGTTTTAAATATGCAGTTGGTGTGATAATACAGAATGATGGTACATTTACTAACATTATAATCTCCTCAAAAAAAGGAGATTATAGCTTATTTTTACAATTAAAGTCAATGTGTTTTTACATTGTTACATCTTGAACTACTATTTCTTCTACAGGTTCACCATTTCTTAATATATTTAAAACAGCACCTTCTTGTGTTCTATGAATAACTTCTACTCTAGCACCATGACGTTGAATCTTATTAGTCAATTCTCTAATAACTTCACTAAGATCACTAGCATCAATTTCTACATCCATTGCTCCAGCAATTTTTACAAAGAATCTATGAGTACCTGATTGTTCATATAAATCAAATAGATCCATTTGTTTACTTTCAGCATACATAACATCAGATGATCTCCATTTATTAGATGGTCCTCTAGTATCAGCTAAAGCATGAACACCAAATTTTAACAATTCTTCGTATTGTTTCCATGCTCCACGTTGATCTGGATTAGGGCGTCTAATATTAGAAATATGATAGGCAGTATTAACTAATTCCAATGCATCTTCCCAATCTTGTGCAACATCTTTTGCACCTTGACTAATTAATTTCTTTAATTCAGATATAACAGTTTGTGGTAAAGATGTTATTTTTTCCAATTGTTTAATATCAGTATTTTCAGATAACAAAAATTGTTTAAATGTATTAGATTCAGCGATAGCTGGTGTCCAATACACTTTGTTGTTTTTTGTATCTTTAACACTAAATTTATGAAGCTTGGCTTTACGTTTAATACCATAATCTTTATTGTCGTATGTTGATGGTAATTTGTTGTTCATTTCAGTAGAACGCTTAGCAAGTTCATTTTCCTTAGCAGGTCCTTTCATGTATTACTCCTATACTATTCACTTATTTATCATAATTGAGTAAAGTTTATTTGGATTTTGTAGAATAATCTGTAAACTTTACTCTATTTAATTGGAGCATAAGAGTTTGGATCTGATGGTGCTGTCTCTCTATTTGTTTATACATATTAGATGTAGTTTTTTCTAATTTATTAATTCTTTCTTTTAATAAATCACTTTCTGATTTAATAGTCATTGCATTATCCTTCATTTGTCATTTCATATTTATCATTAGATTTTTGGATATCTCGTATAATTTCTTGATAAATTGAATATTCCTCATGTAAAGGATTATTATAGTGTGTTAGGCTAAAATCTAACCTTCCAACTAAATGAGTATTGGTGATTGTATAAGTATAAATGAAGTATTGTGTTTTTGCTATAACATTGTTAATTACATCAAATGTATCATATTTAATGCCCCTGGCAATTTTAATACAATCATCACAAATTTTTACAACAAAGCCACAACGCATCCATATATCTGATCCACATCTTCCTGGATAACTGACAAAATCACCTACAAAAATTTCTATTCCAAATAGCCCATTAAAGCTGTTCTTCATATGGGAATTCAATTATATTAAAATAATTATTTGAATTGTTTGTTGCTATATCACGTCTTGTTAATATTGATACAACGGGATTGAATGTTACAGCATCTAATGCAACAGGACTTAACATTGCCAAATTATATGGATGATAAATTAATCCAACATCTAATAAACTAGTACCTTTATATCCATATAACACAATAGCATTCTCTTTATTATATAAGTCACCTACATTTGAAACCAATACATTGACTATTTTATCATTAGATAAACAAGTTCCTGTATGAACAATTGGAAAGTTTACTAATGGATCATCAATAAATTTAAAACTAGGTTCATTATGTATAAGGAAGTCCAATCCAAGATCATTAGTAATGACAAAGTTTGGGATATAATCAATTGTACAAGGAAGTCCAATTTCTTCATCATCATTATAAATCTCACCAATACTATGTTTAGTGGATGAGTTAACCAATGCATTAATGATTTCGGTTACAATTTCATATCCAACTTCTTTACTGAATATACATGCAATGTTATCACAAATTTCATGATAAAGTGTGGATGCACCAATTGCCTCTAAACCCATCTCAATGTTATATTTTCCCTGTAGTTTTCTGGTAGCTGCAGCAATCGTATATTTTTCAACAGAAAACCCATTATCATTATTAACTTGTTTATAACCTAACCCAATTGGACCTATCATTGGTTGCACACCTATAACAAAATCTTCTAATATTGCAATATATCGATATACTCTTGATATTAATGGGCATATTATATCTATTTGATGTAACAAGTCACGAGATTCTAACTCATGCAAACAATTTGTTAATAATTGTTTGACATTATTCAATTGGTTTTTAGTTAATGATTTGTTGTATAACAATTCAGCTTCGATTTTAATGTTAATAATTTGTTCTATGCAAACTCTATCAATAATAGTATTATATGTTTTTATACGTTCTTCATCTGAAAATAAAAGATCAGCAAACTCATATTTACGAGTCTGTTTATTTAAAACAGATGAAGTAATTGATGTGCGGATTTCATTTAAAACTTGTATTAATGTTTCACCTTCAATTTCTTTGTCAAATTGAAGGGCTTTAAAAAATTTATTATTATCTAATGCTTGTTTGATTAGATTTTTCCTGTAGCTTTCTTCTTTTTTGGTGTTACTTTCGGTTAAGTATGTCCATGCTGATTGTACACTTCTAATTACGTTCATCATTGTAGTTTTTATCCTTTTAAAATTAGTATATAGTTATTATATAATAATAGTTATCCAATTGTCAACTACTTAATGTTATCAGATGAACACAAAGAAGGGGTTTTTGAAAATGAAGAACAAGGATTATCTGACATTATTTCTATATTAATATACAGAAAAATCATTATCAATATTAATATAATTGCCATGTTCTTCATAATAGACTCCAATAGTACAATAGTATTTAGTGTATTATAATTTACACCATTTATTAGATCTAATATCTAAATATACCAACTTAGCTGATGAATTTACAAAATCAGATTTTAATTTATCTAATTCATCTGGTTTATAAAATCTGGGGTATCTGTTGTTATGAACATTAATACCATAAGCAAATTGTGTATTGAGTTTATACAAATCAGAACTAGAAGTAGATACCATTTGTAATTTATTATTAGCATCATATACCATAAAAAACAATCGCATGCCTTGTTGTAATTTAAATAATTTTTTAATCACTATATTATCCTTTTAATCATCCAACCATTTTAATCTAGTCAGTGTTTTTGTATAAGTAAGTTCTTCAGTTATAATTTCACAATTATTATCTAAGTACTGTAATACGTCATTCAATTCTATTGCCAACGCTTCTTGAAATTCTGGTAAGAAAATATTATAACATTCACCAACGTTACACAAAGCTTTAATGGCACTAGTATATTCATCGTCTTCAATTACATGATCCATGTAATATTTTATTTGTTCAATCGTATATAACATTTTATTATCCCAATATGCACTTAACATGGTTTTTTCCTATAACAAAAAATAAATGAAATGGACCAACCAATAATAGAGTTCCAATGTATTTTAAATCATTTAACGATAATCTGTTTTTGTATGTATAACAACAGACCAATAAAGTATATAATAAATTAACAAACAATAGGTATATAATATTCATAATGATGGTATTGGTTTAACTAAGTGGTAATTGTTGTCTTTATTGACAATATGTAATTTTTTAGGTATGTTTTGGTATTGGGAATTTAATCCAATTATAACACCCAATACTAATATCAACTTCATAATTAATCTCTAAAATTAAACGTATATTATACTACAATTAATACGATTAAGATATAATGGATTATTATTTTTCAAATATTTGTATTATATTAACACCTGAAATCCAATAATCATAATTACCAGAATTAGGTGTTGATAATCCAGCTCCAACAAAAAATTCTAAGTGCTTATTAACAATCCAAGTTACTTCAGCTATAGTTCCTGATGCATTTGATCTTCCACTATAAAAATCACAACTTAATTTTAATAATTTAGGGTAAACTACCAATTCCGATCCAACCATATATCCAATATATGATGATGTTGTGCTTAATGCTTGATTAACATAATAATTACCATAATGTACAGAAAATCTATTTTTAATTACTTCAACGTCATGATCAATAAAATAAAACTCATGTAAAGTTTGACTATTAACATAACCAGGATTAACCGATCCTGATAATGGTAATACTAATCCAGTTTGAGTTCCAATAGTTGTTGAAATCCCATCAACCATATCTGATGCTTTATCACAAAAAGTACCACAATCCCAATTATCAAATACATCACTATGTTTAATCGTTTTGTTTAAATTAAAGTATGTATCGTTTTCAAAGTTTTGTGTTTGTTGAAGTGGTCCTTCAGTTAATACAATATTTTGAGATATCATGCCTATATCCCATCCACCAGTTGAATACATTATCGATGGATTTATATATTCTGTTTGATTGTATACATATGAATCAGTTTCAAAATTTAATACTAATCTATTTTTGTTGTCGTCATCATCTTCAATTGTTAGATTTGTACCAACAGGTCTAGAAATTTTGTGAGCACCTTTAGCAAAGATAGAAGTAGATATCAATACCAATAATATACAAATAACAAATTTTGGTAATTTATTCATTTGGACATTCCGGAAAATACGATTCATATTCATCAATTGAACACCATAAGTTGTCACTATCGGGTAATATTTCATAACAATCAACAATATACTGTAAACGTATTCTTTCGTTATTATCTAATTCAATATTATTCCCATTAGGATCATTAGGATCATATTCAATTGAATTTCCAGTACTATACCAAGTTTGAAACAAATTTGGATACTTTTCATCGGTTTCAAATTTTTGAATATCCCAATTGTAATGCACTCGAGTTTCAATGGGTGAAAATCCATACATATCAAAAGAATATACTTTGTGTAAGTATATTATATCTTGACCATGAAGTGGTTTTCGTTCTTTGAATGTATAAAATTTAATGTTAACCATACACTATTTTTTATATGGTTCAGCAACCGTGTTTAATGATGATATTACAATATCTAAATATTCCATTTTGTCTGCTTTAATTGCACCATTAATTATTTGAATACATATATCAAATACTTTTTGTAATAACTCTCGGTGTTGTGTGCTTAAATTTTCGTTTAGATTATTTTGAATCCATTCAAGACCATCACATATTTCAATCAATCTTTTGTGAGATTCTAATGGAGTTAACTGATTATTCATAATGTTATTAAGACTTCTAATAACTGATTCGTACCATCGTTTTTCAAACGCAGCTCCAGGTGCAACATCATTATCCATTTCTTGGTAAATAGATAAAGGATTCTTCTTGTACATATATAATTTCCTATGAAAATAGAGAAAAGCAAACCCCAATTATTTAATAATTGGGGTTTACAATAGATGGTTTATTGGAAGATTTTTAACACTGCTTGACTTTCTTGGTTAAGTTGGTTAATTAGGTAATAATTGATGTTTTCTTGATTATTAGAATCTTGTAATTGCATTTGTAATGCTTGTGCATCAGGTTTTTGAATACCATCAATTGTATCTTGCAGGCCTTGTGTAATACTAGTATTGTTTTCGGATACAGAAGTTAATGCAACTTGATAAGCTGCAACTGATGATTGATTAGTAGATACTGAATCTAATGCTGATTTTAATAAATCAATAGCAGAAGCAGCACCAGTAGTTGTACTAATATCCAAAGCATTAATACCTAAAGTAGTTGCATCAGAAGCTAAAGCTGTTAACGTTGTAGTATCAGCAGCTGTTAATCCAGTTTGAACACTTAGATCAGGAGAAGTTGCACCAATAATACCTGTGCCATCTACTGTTGATGTTTTTGCTAATGTGTCAACTTGTTTTAACAAAGCTTGAAAGGTTTTATTCAATTTTATTGCATCAGCTGAAGTCAATGCAGTATCATTCGCTTTATTAGCTAAATCTTCTAATTGAGTTAATACTGACGCAATTTGTTTTAATCCAGTTTGAGTTACACCCAAAACATTTTGGGCTTTTGCAATATTGTTTTGTGTAGCAGTATAACCTGTTACTTGTGAAGACAAACGTGTTACAACACCTTGTTGTGCTGGATCTAATATGTTTTTACCACTAGTAAGAACTGCTTGAATATCATTTATTTTAGATTGATTTGAGTTAATTGAGTTTAATACGTTAGAGCTAGATGTTAATGTTCCGATAGACATGTTTTTATTCCTTGTTGTTAAATTTAATAATATTACCAATTAATTGGTGTTGTGGTTTTTACTAAAAGTAACGTGAGTGATATCGTTGACCATCTCAACATTGCTTAATTTTACAGATCACGTTGTCTGTTATTATATTGTATTATATATTTATACTTTTGTCAAATTGTTAATATATAACCTAATGCTTATTGATTATTTAGGGTATATAATGTTAATGTAACAAAATAAACCCTACTATACAAGATGTTAATACAAATGAAATTGTATGTATTAAATCAGACAATCTTCTATTTGTTTGATTCAACTTAACATTCTCTTTATTTAATTGTCTTATTTTGGTTTGATGTTTTTCAATTTCTATATCTAAATTATATACTTTATTGGTTAATAATTCAATCTCTGTATCTCTACGTCTAATTTGCAAAACATGTTTAAGTTCAATTTCTTCAGGTGTTTCAGCAAAATTCATAATTAATGTTTTATTGTTGGTGGTGTCTTAAATGAGTACTTATCAAATCCATGACCTTCAATTTTATACTTATCGTCAATTTCTATTAATTGGTTTCCTGGTGAAGATAAACAACCATCAACATACATAGAAATTTCTTGGTAAATGGTAAAAGCATCCATAACACTATAAAATTTTTTTGATTTTAATTCACCATTAAAAGTCACACTACATTCATTCATAGATGTAATCTTGTTTCTGTAAACAAAAGCAATTACTAATTTATGTTCAATACAATCTTGCATATAATCCAAATTTATATCAAAGTGTTTTAATAAATTTTGTTTTGTTATTCTTGGTGAACCATCAAAATACCAACGACTGGTTTTATTTTTATCAATAATATCAATTTTCTTGGTTTCAGTAAAATTCATAACTTGATCATATGAATAAAAATAGTTAATAATCTCTTGTGCTATTGTATCAATAACAACAATTCCACCATACATTTTTCCAGATACTAATATATTAAATGGCTGAAATGTATGCATTTTTTTATCAACACAACGAGCACTAAAATTATTAATTGTTAAAGATTTTGCTAAAAATCCTAGGTGATCATTAGTTTTGGGCATTTTAGTTCTAATTTGTATACTTTGTGGTTCTCTTATAAAGATATTACCATCAGTTTCATATCCATATTGATTTATACATCCATCATAATAATCGTGAATTTTAGTACTAATTAATTTCATTACAATATTTCCAAATATTTTTTTTATATTATACTTTAATAAAATGCATTTTCAACAAATGAATTACATAAGAGTAAAATCAGAACTAATGCCAAAAATGTTTAAACACTTTACAAAATTATTAAAATTAAACCCTTCTCTATAATCAACTCGAACAAAGTTGTTCTGTTGTGATTCCAACATATCGTTACTATCATCTAAAATTACATAATTCATATAATGATGTAAGTCTAAATATTGTTTAATTTCATTACCTCTACGATTATCTGATGACAAACCATATACTATTGTTCTACCAATAATAGGAAATTCATTCCAATCGTAGTGTTTTTCCATCATTGATTTAAATTCATTAATGCAGTCTTCATCAGTTGTATAGTGCATTCTCCAAGTAGATGATAATACAATCTTTGCATCTGATAGTTTAACTAATTCTCTTAATAAACCAACCGAAATTGGGTTAAATCCAGCAAAGCCATATGGATCTACTTTATTAGATTTTTGACGATGCATAATAGTACTAGATACTGATGATAATGTTTCATCAATATCTAAAAATATTAAATTCATAATTAGACCTATCTTTGATGTTTAATTAAAGGCAATTGTTTATAATTTAAATGCCACTCAAATTCTTTATTACATTCTATGCATATTTTTAATGATAGTGATGATAATAACAACAATCCTTTATTACAATATGGACATCTATGTGGATTATTGTCCATAATATTACCAATGATGTATTACATTAAGTATAACAAAAAAACAAGTAGTTAAATGAGCAATAACCCACCCTGTTCTAATAACTAAACTTAATCTAGCTTCAACCTGTGTTAAAATTGGTATAGTAGGTTCATCATGATCTGTTTTACCAATTAGGTGTCCAGTACTTCTAGCCCAAACTCGTTCCCAATTTATATTAGATATTCTTTTACTTAAACGGTCAAACATATTATCCTATTGAATCACACAATGCATTAATTGGTTTTGTGGGGAAAATAACATTATTAACTAATGTATATTCTATTGTTTTTAATAATGGGGTTGTTTTTGTATCTCTAACTTCAAAGCCAACTACTGGATCACCATTTGTATTTAATTTAGCTGATATTAATGTAGCTGTTAAATATACTCCAGACATTACATGTTGTTGTACTTTTAAATTAATTTTAGATACTGCTTCATTTAATAATTTATATTTACCTAAATTTGTTATATTCATTTTTAACCTATATGTTTGTATACGTAGACTATTTATAACTATTATTTGTCGATTAGTCTACTACGTATAATCTCCGTATAATCTCCAGCCAACATTCCATTATAATTATCTTCCAAGTGTGCTTGATTGGGTTTTTCGCTTGCATGAAAATTAGTAATTTTATATCCACTATATTCACGTTGTGTAGCATGAACAAATACAGTTGAATTTTTCAAAGTTCCGTGCCAATGTCCGTTTATAACCCAAAAATTAAATTCACCAGGGTGTGCACCAATTGATCTTACTTCAACAATTAAAGTATTTTCATCACTTGTCCCTAATGTTAATATTTGTCCTACTTTTACTTCTGATAAACATTGATAATAATCATATTGTTCATAATATTCGTCATCTTTAAATACTAATACTTCAGTATTATCAAAGTACTTATAATCATTTAAAAATTCTTGATTATCATCTAAAAATTGTTTGTATGATTCACTGTCATTCATTATTCTATTTCCTCTTCATCATCATCATCATCATCATCATCATCATCCGGTCCAACAAATCCTCTTACCTTATATCTCGGTTTTGCTCCTGATAATATTCTCATATTGTTGATGGTATTATTTAATCCTTCCATTTTCATACACCGACAACAACCAATAGTAATTGGATTAAATTCTACATCATTATCACTTACTTCCCATGTATCAAGATAATTCTCAAAGAATCTTTTAACTTCCTGTTTTAATATTGCATTTTCCATCTCTGATACGAAAATATCTTCTATCCAATTTGAAAAACCATGAATTATTGATTCTAGTTTGTTTTTACAATTCTTTAATATTTCTATTATGTTATTCATAATGCCTGTAATGTACCTTTTTTGTACAAATTTAGATTAAATAATATATCGGTATCACGTGATGGTAAATCACCTTCACCACAAATAGGGCACATAAAATTATCCCAACACCCAACCCATTCAACTTCACAATCATGACAACACATTTGTCTGGAATATACAGGATCAACTGCTGAAAAATTACCTAAAAATTTATATTTTTTCATATGATTTCTCAAATAATAAAGCCACTGTTAAGTGGCTTTATTGTTAATGTTTATTAATTTTCTATAACCTTAATTTTTATATTATTGGTCATATCATCTAATTTTTCGGTATACGCTGTTAATAACTCTTCTAGTTCTTCATCAGAAGGATCATTAGCTGTTACAACTTCTTGACTAAATCCTGAAAAATCTAAAAAATCAGATAAGGTTAATGCTAAGATGTTTTTATATTGTTCAGGAATACCAGAAATTGTAATAACGACTTCTTGTTTGTCTTCTTCAATCATAGAATAATACCCATAATATCATTTTCAACGATAATTGTATATGTTTGATCATCAACTTTTACATCTGAGCCAGCAAATTTGTTGAATAAAATTTTATCACCAACTTTAACTTGCATTTCTCTAAATTCACCACTAGCTAATGGTGCACCATTACCAACAGCTAAAATAATACCTTCACTTGGCTTATCTTCACTTAATCCAGTTAAAATAAGCCCACTTTTGGTTTGTTTTACTTCTTCTTCACGTTTAACTATAATTCTATCGTGAATTGGTTTAATTCTTACATCCGACATGTATAACTCCAAATTAAATATTGTTGTAAAGACGTTCTTTAAGAAGATAACCTTCTAATGCCCAAATCTTTTCTCTAGCATTTTCTCTAGCAATTTTTCTACCAATTTCTATATCAAAATTTTCTGGACTTGCACAAGCTGATTCTCCAGAAACATTAAATCCATTTTTAAGTGTTAATAAGCATACTGTAAATGTTGTTCCTTCAAATACATAATATTGTTCATTAATAATTGCTGATTCAATATTAGCCTGTGTTATTCTAGGTGCTACTAATCCTTTATCGATAATCTCTTGTTCAATGCTATCATTCATATAATTCTCCTATAATAGTGGTAAATGTCTAAATAATGGATCTAACTTAGATGGATAATCTGGTCCAATTCCTAAACAAGTGTTTGTTGGAATACCACCAAACTCAGTTAATCCCAAATCTGTAATTAATTTTACATTAATGTTATTATCAATGCATTTTTGATGAATGTCAAGTAGTGATTTCTCATCTGATACTTGTACTACTACTTTTGTATATATACCATTTAACCAATCAAGAATAGCATCATTGTGTATTCTTATAATATACTCATTTTCGTTTGTATATCCACCATAATTAAGAATTGTACCAAGAGAAGCATGACAACATTGGGATATTAATTTTCCTGTACGGATTTTTTCACCTTTTGTATTCCTTAAATCACTTCTTATTACTATAATTTGTTTTGGAATTTCACTCATATTATTTTTCCATTAATGTTTTTTGAAATTCTTCACCAAATTTGTGAGCTTGTTGTTGCATTTCAATCCTAAATTTAACTTCCAATAATTGATCTAATATATCTTCTGGCATTTCATCATCTTCTGGTATTTTGATAAGATTTAACTCATCATCATATACTAAAAAATTAGTACAACTAATACATATAGAATAATCACCTGGCATTGGATCTATATCATCCCCAGATATTTCTTGACTAAAATCTAACACCTCATCACAATGTGGACATGTCTTTTTATCTCTGTTCATTTTTACTCCATTAAACAAATATAACAAAAAACCCTCTTGTTACAGAGGGTCTCTAATATTAAGCAGTTCTATGAATTAAATGCCAACCAAATTGAGTTTGAACCGGTTCACTAATTGAACCAACATCTAAGTTAAATGCAACATCTTCAAATGGTTTAACCATTGCACCACGACCAAATAATCCCAATTCTCCACCATTGGCTTTACTTGGACAACTACTCTTAGCTCTTGCAATTTCTGCAAAATCAGCACCCGCATCAATTTGTGATTTTAATTCTTTAGCTTCAGCTTCCGTTGATACTAAAATATGACTTGCTTTTATATTTGACATGTGTTTTCCTTGTGTTGTTGTTAAAATTATAAATCTAATTTGCTAATTACAAAAACCTTTGTTTGAGCTAATTTGGTTGCATTCCATGCACTATATATTTTATTATATTTTTCAATATCATCAGCATTTGTTAGTTTAACCAATAAATTTATTTTGAAGTTAAAAAAGTAAACATTTAAATTATCTTGAAAAGCTTTATTCATTTGTTTAACCCAAAAATCTCGACCTAATATAGTTTGTTTTTCATCACATACTATTGTATTATACTTATCAAGTAATGTAAAAAATAATTTAGTTGGGAGATTTGTTTGGATTTCTGGATTACTCCATACCCAAGTTTGAGTAACATATTGTTTTAATATACTATTGTGATGGACTTCATAATCCATGGTATAAACAACTTGTTTAATTTTATTGTTTATAGCCATATAATGATTATTACCAAGATATAATTCAATATCATCAGATACATCAGATACCTTAGAATATGTTGAGGTAGTATTTAATATATTAACAAACGTATCATATATTTGTTTATTTTCAATATCATCAATTTGTCTATAAGGAGGAATAATCATTGACATTTCTAATAATTCATGTACTTTCACTGCATAGCCTTTTTTATAAAAAATTAGTACAAAGTGGATGGGATTGAACCACCGACAACAAAAGCACTAGACCGGTCTGCTCTATTACTCTACCGCTGAGTTACACTTTGTATTTGGTGGGCCGAAGTGAATTCGAATCACTAACCAACAACTTATGAGGTTGCTGCACCACCGTTGTGCTATCGGCCCAAATTAAAAATTGGAGCGGGATAGGATAATCGAAATCCTGTAGGCGGATTGGAAATCCGCTGCCTGACCACTAGGCTAATCCCGCATAATTTGTGTAAGGTTGCTGGCGTTTCAACCACTGTAGATAAATCTACATTATTCTTCTT
>Ga0209777_10003350_pt1 | contig 19950 bp, 14 predicted proteins | sample FrelakmetHBP12HB_FD_187147 | JGI IMG/M metagenome (GOLD analysis project Ga0209777, IMG submission 187147) | Freshwater lake sediment microbial communities from the University of Notre Dame, USA, for methane emissions studies -HBP12 HB (SPAdes)... | ecosystem: Environmental > Aquatic >...
CCGCGATCGGCTCGACCATCTTCCTGACAAGCTGCACCCGCCGCTCGATATTTGTGAATGTCCCATCCTTCTCAAGAAAAGAGCATGCGGGGAACACCACGTCGGCCAGTTGGGCGGTCTCGGTGAGATACATATCGGCCACCGCAAGGAACTCGGCTTTGCGTAGGGCCGCCAGGCTTTCCTCGGTATTGGGGGCCGAGAGCGCGATGTTCTCCCCGAACACAAGTAGCGCTTTGATCTTTTGCGAACCGCAGCCTTCGATCATTTCCAAAGCCGTCATGCCCTGCTCGGCGGCGGTGTAGCCGGGGAGCCAATCGCTGCTCAGGCCCAGGTCGCTTGCTCCCTGGGCGTTGTTTTGTCCCCTGAGGGGCAGCACGGCGCCTCCAAGCAGAATGGCGATGTCCGCCAGCGCCCTGACAAGCCGGCCTGCCGACTGCTGTTGCATGATTCCCAGCCCAAAAGCGATGACGGTCGGCTGGTTTTCGGCCAATATCTGGGCCGCGCGCTCGACCTCGTCGCGCGTCACGCCGCAGGTGTCCGACAGCGACGCCGGATTCACATCCCGCAGCGAGACCCGCAGCTCCTCGAACCCCGGCAGACTCGCCGCGCCCTCGATGTAAAGGCCCCGATCGATGATGGTTTTCGCAAGCGCGCGAATCCACGCAAGATCGGTACCGGGCCGGGGATGCATGAACAGGTGGGTCTGCGGCGCGATTCTCGAGGTCCTGGGGTCGGCCGTCACGACCTTGCACCCGTTTTCAACCGCATCCTGGATGCGCGAGCCGACATGCGCCAACTGGTCCATCACGTTGCTTCCGACCACCAGCATCGATCCCGCCTCGACCAGAGAGTTCAGGTCGGTCTGGGAAGCCGGAACACCCGTCGTTTCGAGCAGCGCATTTACGATCGAAGCGTCATAGAACCGGGAGGCGCCGTCGATGTTGGGCGTACCAATGACACTTCTGGCGAACTTTGCGAGGGAGTAGCACTCTTCGTTGGTTGTCTTCGCGGAACCGATCACACCTATGCTCCGAGCACCCGACGCGGAGGAAATCTGTTTCAAGCAGGATATGGTGTGAGCGATGGCCTGCGCCCAACTTGCGGGTTGGAGGTCATCCCCTTTTCTGACCAAAGGCGTTCGGAGCCTGTCCATCCCCATCACGGCGGGAGTGGCATTCCATCCTTTGATGCAAAGACGTCCGCGACTGACCGGATGATTCGCACTGGGACAGATGGCAGTAATCCTTCCGTCTCTTGGCTCCACATAGAGAGCACATCCACAACTACAGAAACCACAGACCGTAGGTCGATCTATCATTGGGCACTCCAAACACCGCAAGATAACCGCCCCCTAGACTTCGGGCCGAAGAATCGCGAGAAACTTCATGCCACAACAGGCAGGCGGCGCGCTAATGCGGACCTCCACATATCCACCGTTAAAGCCAAACCAGAGGTTATGATACACATGAGCGTATGGCTTGTCAAGCATTGTCTGGATTTTTTTGCACAACAATACTTATTGAGGCTTGGGAAAACTTGTTATCGTTGAATGGTGTGCACACCGTGGCTGAAGTCTGTTGGGAGCCATCCACGCGTCAGGAGTCGTAATTCTCGTTCGCTTGCAGAGCCGGAAGACGGATTGTGAATGTCGTCCCCTTGCCGAGCGCGCTTGCTACTCCAATCGTGCCGCCGTGCGATTCCACGATTTCCTTGACTATTGAAAGGCCCAGACCGGTACCCTCCGGGGTAAAGGCTCGCGCGTTGTCAGCTCGACGAAACTCCTGGAATATGGCGTCGATCTGGGCGCTGTCAATACCGATGCCCGAATCCGCAACCTCGACGAGGACGGACTCGCCTTCGCGGCGCATTCGGACCTGCACCGCGCCTCCTTCAAATGAGTACTTGATCGCATTGCCGAGAAGGTTGGTTAGAACCTCCTCCATGCCTTCCGGGTCCGCGCGCACAAGATAAGCATCGTCGCTCGCCTCAATGTTAACACTGATCCCGCGGGCGTGCGCGCTCTGGGAAAGCAGTTCGACAATTCTGTTGAGCGCCGCGCGCAGATCGAGAAGGACCCATTCGGCAGAACGCCTGACTTCAGTGGCCGAAGCCAAGGCGAGCAAGTCCCGTACTATATCGAGCAGGCTGTGGATGCGGTGACGTGACCGCGCGATTGTCTCCAAAGCCTGCCGGCTTACCCTGCCCCGCAGACCGTCGGCAATCGTTCGCAGCAGACCTTCCACCGCGGCCAGGGGAGAGCGAAGTTCGTGTGCCACCTTGCGGGTGTATGCGGACTTGGCCTTCTCGATTTCCGATAACCGGTCATAAGCTGATTGGAGTTCGTCCGCGCGGCGTCGCAGTTCTTCCGACAGCAGGACAATCTGGGCTTCTCTCCTTCTCAGCCGGGACGAGATCGATGTGGCAAGGTAGACAGTCACGTAGAGGCAGGTGGTCATCACCCAGCATGCGGCAAAAACGGATATGGGGTTCGTGTGCAGGTTCAAAAAGCCAGGTATGGCAGGTGAGATGTAGCTCGCGAGCACCCCCCAATATTCGCCAAGCGCCACCGCCAAGAACACCATCACCGCCAGTGTTGCCTGAGCATACGTAGCCCTGGGCGACAAGAGGCTGCTCGCGATCACCATGTGGAACACGAAGTAGAAACCGAATGGGTTCTCAATGCCACCCGAGAAATGGATCAGCGCCCCAAGCACCAACAGATCGCAGGAAATCTGGACGTTGGCCAGGATTGCCGCGACCCGGCCCCGCTTCGCGGACCGGCCGTCCGCGCGGCCCAGCTTTCGCCAGACCAGGAGGAGAACTAAGTTGTAGGAGGGTATGGCAAAAGCCGTCAGAAGGAGCCGATCCCAGGGCAGAGACGCCACGAAAACCGCCCGGGCAAAGAACACCGTCACGATCACGCCCCCGAACGCGAGCCAGCGCATACCGACGAGCCAGCGCATACGCTCGATCAGTTCGGCCTGAGACAAGCTCAGGCCCCGGTCGTCCTTGACGGCTTCGTGACTCGACTCCGAGGTATGCTCCGCGCCCGACATCGTACCTCTAGTCCTGGACGGTCTTGCCAAGGACAGCTTCTATCTTTTGGCTGAGTTTGTCGGGGTCCACGGGCTTGTCGAGAAATCCCTGCACTGGCAGGTACTCGCCGGTTTCATCGGCATCGCCCTCGCGAAATCGCATGCGAGTCGTGTCGTGGATCGACGTCAGCATGATTATGGGCGTGTCGCGTAACGCGGGGTCCGTATGGCGCCGGATACTCCAGAGCATCTGGAACCCCTCGGTGCCGTGCGGCATCATTACGTCCAGTACGATCAGGTCCGGTTTGCTCTCTTCCAGCTCTTTGAGTCCGTCTTCGGGATTCGAGGCCTTCAGCACTTTGAAGCCCCGTTTCTCCAGCAACAGACCTGTCGAGTCAAGAATGTCCGGGTCATCGTCAATGATCAACACCTTCGCATTAGTCGGCAAGGCAGTTTCCACATCCTTTCCAATCGACGCTGCGCTAAAGGCTTTGCGCCAATAGTCACACAGCATCGGTAGACTGCATTTTATCGCGTTGCCGAGCTACTGTCAACCTAGTTACCGCACGCCGAAGAAGTAGGCCCGGGGGAGAACCCCCGGGCCTTTTGTTCTACATTCCTGCTCGCTGCCTGCGCTATGCTGCTTTCAGGTTTCTGGGAACTGCCCACCCGTGGTGATTTCGAAGCAGTTCCTCGAACTCTTCAGCCGGCACGGGGCGACTTATGAAGTAGCCCTGCATCTCATCGCAGTTAAGGGATCTCAGAAGCTCGAGTTGCTCCAAGGATTCGACACCCTCCGCCGTAACCCACATTCTCATGCTGTGAGCCATGGCGATGACAGCCTCGGCTATGGCCGCGTCATCGGGGTTGGTAGTTATCTCCTTAATAAATGATCTATCTATCTTGAGCGAGTCAATTGGGAAGCGTTTGAGGTAGTTCAGGGATGAATAGCCTGTACCGAAGTCGTCTATGGACAGGTGTACTCCCATGGCCCTCAGTTCCTGAAGAAGTATTGTGGCGGCGTGGGCATCGCTCATGATCGTGCTTTCGGTAAGTTCGAGTACCAGCCAGGTCGGATCAAGCCCGCTCGACTCCAGCGCCCTTGCCACACTTTGCTTAAGGTCGTGCTGCCTGAACTGGCGAGCGGAGACATTGACGGCTACGTCGATGGCTCTGTGTCCAACATCCTGCCAGTGTTTGTTCTGTTTGCAGGCCTGGTCAAGGACCCAGTCTCCGATAGCGGTAATTAGGCCGGTCTCCTCGGCCAACGGCACGAATTCAGCGGGCGGCACCAAACCCAGAGTCTGATGACGCCATCGCAGTAGAGCTTCCGCGCCGAGTATTTCTCCCGTGGAGATGCTCAGGCGGGGCTGGTAATAGAGCACGAGTTCGTCCTTATCCATGGCGCGCCTCAGATCGGTCTCGAACGTAATCCGGGTGACCGCGGACTCAGTGATAGTGTTGTCATAAACGTGGCAGGTGCTTCGCCCGTTTTCCTTGGCCTGATACATGGCGGCGTCCGCATTTCTGACGAGAGTCTCCGCATCGGTTCCGTCGGATGGGAACATACTTATGCCGGCGCTCGCGGATACAAAGAGCTCTTGGCCCTCGATGATGAATGGCGTCGAGCACGCTCGCAAAGCCCTTTGCGCCACGATTTCGGCATCACCGGCGCCTTGAACTCCGTTCAGAATCATAGTGAACTCGTCACCACCCATTCTGGCTAGGGTGTCCACTTCCCTCAGAACTTCCGTCAGACGGGACGCGACCTGCTGAAGGAGCGCGTCGCCCGCGGAATGCCCCAAGGTATCGTTTACGACCTTGAAACGGTCCAGATCGAAGAACATGACGGCCAACTGTTCGTCTCGGCGGCGCGCCTCCGCGAGGTTTTGGGCCAATCGATCGGCAAAGAGAAGGCGATTAGGCAGACCCGTCAACGGATCCCTGGTCGCCTCTTTGCGCAGGGCTTCCCTGGCGGACAGCAGTTCGCTCTGGAGATCCAGCACGCGCCTACCTGCCTTCAATCTAACCTGGAGTTCGCTCTTGTCGAAAGGTTTGGTGACATAGTCGTCGGCCCCAGCGTCCATGCCTTCGATAATGTCATGTTTGCCGGTCCTTGCCGTGAGCAGCAGCAAGTATGTATAGGGCGCGTCGCTGCGTTTTCGGACCTCTCGGCATACCTGGATGCCGTCCATGCCGGGCATCATCCAGTCGAGTATGGCGAGCCGGGGGGTCTCCGGGCTCTTGAGCACTTCCAGAGCTGCAAGTCCATCGCTTGTCACCACGACCTCGTAGCCCCACTTCTCCAACACCGCGGCCAGCAAGCGGCGCGAAACGGGATCGTCTTCGGCGATCAACACTCTCATGCGGCTTCCTCCAGAGAGAGCGCTCTAAGCTCAGCGCAAAGTCGATCAATTTCAGTTGACAGCGCGCTGAAGACTTCGCGCGCGCTTGCAAAGTCGCCATCGCGCGCAACCTGCTCGAGTTTACCGGTAATCTCAAACACCCTTTTGGCGCCGAAATTGCCGACTGAACCTTTCAGACCGTGTGCCGCGCCGGCAATGCAATTTCCATCCTCGGCCTCCAAGGCTTGGCGAATCGCATCCATCATCCGCGGACATTCGCCGAGGAAGATGCCGGCAAGCTCGACTGCGAGTTCCCTGTCGCCGTCCAACTCGGCGATTATAGTTTCAATGTCCACCGGCCCCGCCTTGGTTCGAGCGCTGCCGCTCGTCTTCGTGGTCGACAAGAGTTCCTCTATGACCGCAAGCAGTTCCTTCAACTGGATCGGCTTGGACAGATAACTATCCATTCCAGCCGCCAGGCAGCGCTCCCGGTCGCCTTTCATCGCGTGGGCGGTCATGGCGACGATTGGGATATGCGCGCCGGTTTCTTTTTCCTTGGAGCGAATTGCCGCCGTGGCCTTAAGCCCGTCCATGCCGGGCATTTGGACATCCATGAGAATAATATCGAACCGACCTTTCTCAAGTTCGGCGATCGCCCGCAGGCCATCCGAGGCGACGGTCACGCTGTGACCTCGCTTCTCCAACAGGCGGACCACGAATTGCTGGTTCACGAGATTGTCTTCGGCCAGTAGTATGCGCAGCGGGCGAGACGCGCTTTTCACCTCGCTGGGATCATCGGTCGGTTGGCGCTCTCCGATCGCGCTCGGTACTCCAAGCACGCTCCCTATGCCGTTCAACAGTTCGGACTGCCGGACCGGTTTTACAAGATACGTCGATATGCCCAGGTCTCCGCACCTGGATGCATAGCCGTAGGCGCCCGCCGAAGACAGCATCATGATAGGCGTGTCGGCAAGTTCGGGCTTATTTCTGATCTCCGCCGCCACCGTAAATCCATCCATGTTGGGCATATGCGCATCAAGAATTACAAGCCCGAAGCGGTTACTGATCGCGGCTGCCGCAACCATCGTCTCCAGCGCCGCTTGACCGCTGTCCACGGTAGTGGGCTTCATCTGCCATCCGTTGAGCATCTCTTCAAGAATGCGGCGGTTAGTCTGGTTATCGTCAACCACGAGCACGGGCAGGCCCTGTAGCTCCCGGGCCAGTTTTTCGGCCTGGGAGACTGTCTGCTCTTGCATGCCCATCTCGGCCGTGAAGTGGAATGTGCTTCCACGGCCGACGCTGCTCTCGACCCAGATTCGCCCACCCATCATCTCGACGAGTTGCCGGCTGATCGCCAGACCCAGGCCGGTACCGCCATACAGCCTGGTGGTCGATCCGTCAGCCTGGGCGAACGCTTCGAATATCAACTGCTGCTTATTGGCGGGAATCCCTATGCCTGTGTCGCGAACGCTGCAGTGGATAACGATCTTGCTGCCCGTGACGGACTCTGTCGAGACGTCGATCACGACTTCGCCTTCTTGGGTGAACTTAATCGCGTTCCCGACAAGGTTTGTCAGGATCTGCCGCAGCCTGCTCGGATCTCCGAAAACCGGGTCCGGCACGTCGGGAGCGATGCGGCAAGCAAGCTCGAGTCCCTTTTCGTGTGCTCTGAGCGCCAGTGCGCCGGCGGTCCGTCCGACGAGGTCGCGCAACCCAAAATCGATCGGGCTTATGTCCAGCTTACGGGCCTCTATCTTTGAGAAATCGAGAATGTCATTTATCACCAAGAGCATCGAGTCGGCGGAAGACTTCACGGATTCCAGATACTCCCTCTGTTCAGGGACTAGTTGGGTATCCAGGGCAAGTTCGGTCATACCTATGATGCCATTCATTGGAGTGCGTATTTCGTGGCTGACGTTTGCTAGGAACTCGCTCTTGGCCCGGTTGGCTGCTTCGGCGTTCTCCTTGGCCCTCTGTAGCTCCTCTTGTGCTCTCTGGCGTTCCGTCACATCGCGGAAGCTCCAGACCCTTCCTATGATGGCGTCGGCGACGCGTTGGGGCTGAGAGAAACGCTCGAAGACGCGTCCATCTTTGAATTGCAGAGTATCGAATGACTCTGCTTCAGGGTGGGCATACAGGTCGTTGATGGATCTCAGGAACTCCTCGGGATCCGCCAGTTGCTCGAGAACATGGGCGATGACCTTTTCTTCGTCTCCAGAGGCCGTGATGTGATCCGGAATGTTCCACATGTCCGAGAACTTGCGGTTTGTCACGACGATCCTGCCGGCCCCATCCGTCACAAGAATGCCGTCCGCGGTCGACTCGAGCGTGGCATTCACCAGGGAGAGAGACTTCTGGAGATCCTCTTCGGCCCGCGTGCGCTCGATGATCTCGTTCCGGAGTTCCTCGGTTCGCTGCTCGACTCGTTGTTCGAGTTGATCGTGGGCCTCCTGCAGCGCCGCGTCGCGGCGCTGGATCTGGGCAAGCATTTCGTTGAAGCCTTCCATGAGTGTGCCCAGTTCGTCTTTCGAGTGCTTGGTAACACGGACCGAATAGTCCCGTTGAGCGCCGACCAGCGAGATCGCATTAGCCAGGCGTAGGATCGGTTCCGAGATAATGCGTTGGCTCTTGAACGATATCAGCAGCGCAACGCCTGTCGCTGCCAGCATGACCAAAGCGACAATTCCGGCATATCTGTGGATTCGCGAGTACAACTCGCGCATATCCTCTTGGATCGCCACCGCGCAGACCTGATTGCCGTTCTCCGAGATGTGCTGAATGACAATAAGGTTGCCTTTCTCGAAGTGGACGCTGTCTACACTTGGACAGCTCTGCGGGAGCAGATCGACATCGCCGTCTCGCTGGTAGTCGGAGAAGAGCCTGCCGTCCTGTGAATAGACATGCGCGCACACGATGTAGCTCTTGTTGCGCAGTGTGTTGAGCGTTTCCGAGGCGGCCTTGGGATCGTTGAACAGGATCGCGGCCGAGGTGTTATCGCCCACGATATGCGCCAGCGTGGCGAGATCGCTCTCGGCCGTACGGCGGAATGAAAGGACCTCATACCCGAGGAACGCGCCGCAAGCCAGGAGCAGCGCAACGCCGCTGGTCACCATCATGACGATGGTTAGTTTGTGCTTGATTGATATGTCGTTGAATCTCTTAATTCGCATTGGCTACCTCGATCTCTTGTGCAACTCTCATATAACGTCCGCAAGCCTAAGGAGTTTGGAGCTGATCTTCACCCTTGCTTCCTTTGCCGCTCCCGCATTGATCTGAAGGCCGATTCTGTTGTCCCTGATCACAAAACCGATGATCCCGCCCTGTTTCGCGAAGTGGTGGATATCACTCACCGTGACCGTGCTGGAGCTTTTGAGTCTGTCCAGCACCCTTGACAAGTGATCTTCTTCCGAGGAACTCACGAAGAGTATGTGGCAATATTGCAGGTCTTCCAGAGATTCAAATCGCTTTATCACGAACCTGCGGCCATTTACAGTCTTGTCCTTGACGGTCTTATCCAGAGTGGAACCAAAGGGGTCGTCTCCCAATACACCGATAATCAAGGGCGCGGATGGGTTCGCAAACGCGTCTGACGGCCAGTCGATGAACAGTGAGAACTGATATAGAAAAGCTGCCTTAACGGAGTATTCGGACGCGCCGGAACCGCCGCCCACCGGGGACTGCAGGCAAACCGAGCAAAAGAGAACGATTGCTGTGGCAAGGATTCGCTGCTTACCAAACATCAAAAACCTCTTCAGTACCTCTCCAGACCAAACCGTTCGCAGGATTCCAACACCGAGGCGGCGATCATTGTGGACGCCAAGAACAGCGAAACGACGAAGCTCCGTATTAAGCCGAACGCTCGCCACACAAGCGAAGCGCAAACGCCGTGCCGACCGCGTTCGCTCGCGCTGCGTGCTTCGCGGCGACAAAGCGTGATGACGCGCTTGTTGGAAGCTTTCGTCTCGATCACTGGTTAAAAATGACTAGAAACCATACGTATTATCGGCGAAGGAGCGTGCCGCCTGGAGAGGCACATTGGGGCGGGTGTCAGGGTATGGCACTTATTTGCCCAGGGGAATCAGGGCAACTCATGGAATGCCCCGCCCGGGCAATTCGCGCCATTCGGGAAATGCGGGAATGCTCATCGCGACCTCGCGCGGATTGGTGCGAGGGCCCGGATTTCGATTTTGCGTGGTGCGTCGTAACAGCTCACGGTTCGTGAGGACCACGTCATGCTGAACTTGTTTCAGCATCCAGGCTACGAAGGAATGGACCCTGAAACGAGTTCAGGGTGACGTGCAGCCCGGACGCCACGCTCATCAAGAGTGAGCTGTTACGGTGCGTCTATCTACTTGAGGAACAACTCGATAACCGGCACGGTCACGTTCGGCTTGTGGACCGGAACCTCGAAATAGAGCGTGTTCTTGTGTTCGCCCTTGTCCTCCACGACCCTGGTCTTGAGCTCGGACGCATCGTTCAAGAGCTGAGCGTATTCAACTCTGTCGGCAATGCCGTCCATGTGCAGCCCCAAGAACGGCCAGGCGAAGAGATGCGCGTAGAGCCGCTTTGTATCGGGATTATACGTGAGCCGGCAGTCCTCGGGAGCCTTGAACTCCGCCGGGGCCTGGGTGCAGCCGTATATCGAGCGATTGTGGCGCTTCATCCATTCGCCCATGCCGTTGAGCCTGTCCAGAGCGCGCTCATCGAACTCGCCTCGACCGGTGGGGCCGACGTTGAGTAGGAGATTGCCGCCCTTGCTGACCGTGTCGATGAGCATGTGAACGAGCTGGTCGATGGATTTCCACGAAGCCTCATCGCGGTGATACCCCCACGAACCCGAAAACGTCTGGCAGGCTTCCCAGACCACGGGCTGGCCATCCACGGTAACCCACTCGCGCGGCTGATACTGCTCCGGGGTCTTGATGTCCCAGCCATCGGGCAGGTCGAGCCTGTCGTCGAGGATCACGTGAGGCTGGAGTTCGCGGACCATTTTGTAGAGTTTCTCGCTCTGCCAATCATCCTTGCCCTTGCCGCCGCGACCCGCGATGCCGTCCACATAAGGCACAATCCACTCTACATCGGGATAGCTAAAATCGAACCACATAATATCTATCTTGCCGAACTCAGTCAAGAGTTCCCGGACCTGGCCGTGGAGGTACTCGGCGTACTTGCGGATATCCCGGCTCTTGTTGATCTCCAGCGCATCCGGGTTCTTTCGCTGGGAATGGATGGCGTCTATGGGAAACTGGGGGTGATGCCAGTCGATCAGCGAATGATAGAACCCCACGCGCATGTTCCGGCCCCGGAACGCATCCACCATCGGGTGCAGCAGGTCCCTGCCGTAGGGGGTATTAGTCGACTTGTAGTCGGTCAGCTTGGAATCCCACAGGCAGAAGCCTTCGTGATGCTTTGTCGTGACCACGAAATACTTCATGCCCGCGTTCGAGGCGGCCTTCGCCCAAAGCTCGGGATCGTAAAGATCGGGGTCGAAATGCTTGAAATACTTGTCGTATACTTCGTCGGGGATTTCCTCGGTTTGTTTCACCCACTCGTGCCTGGCCGCGAGAGCGTAAAGGCCCCAGTGAATGAACATGCCGAACCGGTCTTTGGTGAACCAGGAAGTGTCTCCGTCGGTGCGTTTTGTGGCTAAAGTCATGGTCATCTCTCCTCAATGATTATGTGTAGTGGTCGCCTACGATATGCCTGCGCGGATGCAGTCTGTTTCCTCTCCTGGGGGAGAGGATTAAGGTGAGGGCGCTTTGTTTCTTCGGAGATACCTGGCCCCCTCACCCCAGCCCTCTCCCCCAAGAGAGGGAGCGGAAAGCGCGTTTACCAAGAAAGGTACCACGTGACGGAACTATTCATTCTCCTGCTTAGCCTTCCCCGCCCGATATTCCTTGTCGCTTTTGATATGGTGGTAAACATAGAGTGCCAAAAGCGCCACGATCACGATTCCGATCACGGCATCCGCGCGGTGGAAATACGGCCTGAGGCGGACATCCCACTGCTCGCCAAGAGCCAGACCAACCCACCCCAGCGCGATGCACCACGGCAGGGAACCCATAAACGTGTAGATCACGAACCTGCCGAAGTTCATCCCCGAAACGCCCGCCGGGAAAGATATGAATGTCCTGACTACCGGCAGCAGACGGCCAAAGAAGATCGCGGCATCCCCGTGACGCTTGAACCACGCATCGGCCTTGTCCAGGTCTTTGTGGCGGATAAGAATATACCGACCGTATTTCTCGACAAACGGCCTGCCGCCACACTTGCCCGCCCAGTAGGCGACAATCGAACCCCAGACGCATCCCGCCGCCCCGGCAACCCCCATCAGCCATATACTGTAAGCGCCCGGGTGCTTGTAGACCAGGTAGCCGCCGTAGGGCATGATGACTTCGCTGGGCAGAGGAATGCACGCGCTTTCGATACCCATCATGATGAACACGCCCCAGTAGCCGAGGCCGGTTATGCCACCGACGATAAAACCTGTCACAGCCCGAACGATCGATCCCAAGAAATCCTCCCGAAAAGCTGTCGCTTGGGCAATTATAGCACAGGCGAGGGGTTTTGGCTTGGGGAAGGAACGCTAATCGTGGAAGCTCGCCAGCCTGATCCCAGCCTTATCGACCAAAGCTTGGATGGCCGGGGACACCAGCGCGGCGTGTTCGTCATCCCATCGATAGCCCCAGCCATAGCGGGCGATAGTCGCGGCATCGGCGATTCCGGGGTGGCACATCACCTCGTTGATGCCCGGCCCCAGCGATTTGAGAACGGCGGTCAGATGGATTTCGTCCATTCGGCCGGAATCCGCCAGCCCCCAGAAGTGGTCGGCGACGCGCATGCCTGCCCTGATCGCCCTGCGCCGGCAAACCCGGCACAGCAGCGATAGAACAAAAAGCTGAATCCCTCTCGCACTCGGGGAGAATCGCCTGCGCTCGGCGGGAATACGGATCGTCGATATGCCCGCGGACTTGGCGAGATCGAGAACGATGTCGAACACGCGGGGGATTACGTGCAGATGCTGATGGCTGTCAACGTGGGTGAATTTGATTCCCGTGGAAAGGGCCATCTCGAACTGCGCCTCGATTTCCGCGCGAATCTGATCGATCCCAAACCGCCGGGATATATACCTGCGAACGAATTCCCAGTAGGATTCGGGCAGATTGCCGTCCGGATCGGCGAGACCGGGCAGCTTATCCGCGGGCGCGATGCATCGTTCGCCGACCAGCGAGACGTGTATTCCAACGCCAAAACCGGGGTTGGCCAGGGCAAGATCAACGGCGCCATAGAAAGCTTCGCCGTTGGGCATCAGGCCGGCGCCGCGCAGGATTCCGTTATTGTACGCCGATATGATCCCTTTGTTGATCCCTTTGCTCAAGCCAAAGTCGTCGGCGTTCACCACCAAGGTTGTCGCAGCTTCTGCCATAAGCCTCCACGCGGTATCTAAACATCTCGGCCAGGATCACCAGTATCACTTTGTTGGACGCCAGCGTGGACACTCCCGCCACGCGCGGGTAATAGTCCATGCCAAGTTCGGCGAATCGGGCCCCTTCGCGCTGCATTTCCAGCAGGAGTTCGGCATCGATAAATGACCCCTCCGAAGTGAGCAAAATGCGCTCGTAAAACGACCGCTTGAAGAGCTTGAATGCAAAGTTGACGTCCTTCACCCTCAGACGAAAGGTTGCCCTGATCATCAGGTTGTAGGCTTTGCTTATGAACGCCCGCTTCCACGACTCCGCCCGTGTCCTGCGCCAGCCTATGACTATGTCGGCGTTCTCGGCAAGCGGCACGGCCCGCAAGGCATCGTCCATATTGATCGGCAGATCGCTGTCCATATAGAGAATCCATTCTTTGCGCGCGGCCGCGAAGCCGGTCTTGAGCGCCCCGCCCAGCTTGCGGTTACGCGGGTGATGGATTGCAACGACCTCCGGGTGTTCGTCCGCCAGCCGGTCGATAATGCCGGCGGACCCATCCGTGCCGGCATCGTCGACGACTATGATCTCGAGCTCCGGCGCGATAATCCGCCCGACCCTGAGCGCTTCCAGAACGGCCGTTTCGATGTTGTCTTTCTCGTTATACATCGGATAGACCACGCTGAGACTGTGTATCATTTTGCTCTCCATTTTTCCAAACGCGCGGCGGCGGGATTGCCGACAACCATCACTTCACCTGACCGGGCATACTCAAATGCGCCCGGGACCTTGATCTGATCGAGGTCACCCGGCTTGCAGAAGACCAGAACCGGCCTATCGCCCATCAATCTCTGCCTGATCGCGGCCGCGTCCTGGCCGTGTTGGACCGGCCTTTGGAGATAGAACTCGATACTCGGCCGGCTCAGGCTGAAATCCATCAAATCGGCCCCAATGCCGCTCGGAATGCCGACCGCCAAAGCCCGCGAACTTGCCCGCTGGGCAATCAACGGCGTCCCCGCGGTCATCAAACAGCCCGTGAACAATATCATCCCGACGCCGACCGTCCACGCCGCCTTTACCGGCTCGCCTGACTTGGGCCGCGCCACCATGATAAACGCACAGGCCATGGTTATCGCCAAGATCCCGAAAAGCGAAGCGGCGATAGGAACTGCCTCAGGATACCGCGAATGCCCGCCTCCAGTCAAGGCCGCCGCAATCATCAGCAGGCAGAATACCAGCCCAACGGTCAGGGCCCTCTTTACAGTAATGACCGCGCCGATGGACTCAGACGCAGCAGCCGCGAGAAAAGCGCCAACAAAGATCGCGCAGGCGGGAAACGCCGGAAAAATATAGGTGGGCAATATCGTGCTGGACAGCGAAAAGAACACAAACACTACCGCGAACCACACGGCCAGCAGCCTCGCGCCCGCGTTTGCCCGCCACTTCGCCCGCATCGCGGGTATTATGAACAGGCTCCACGGGAAGAACAACCCGAACAGGATCGGGATGTTGATGAAGTGCGAATACCACGCGCCCGTCTGCGACGCGTGCTCGGGCTTCAGGAAACGTGTGATGTTGTTCTGCTCCAGAAACCCCGCTATAAAAGCATCGTGGTGCAGTCTGAGCATCGCGATATACCAGGGAAAACCGATAATGGCCAATGCGATTATGCCCAGCAACACGTCCAAACCAAACAACCTCTTGAGCCGACGCTCCCACGCGAGCTGGACAATAAATGTGACCCCCAGCAAGACTATCGCCACCGGCCCCTTGGTCAGCATCGCGAAGCCCATCATGGCGCCGCACAAAGCCATCCAGCCGAAACGAGCGCGGCCGCCGGCATCGAACCATCTCCTGTAAGCATACAGCGAAGCGATCAGGCAGAATGCGAGGGTCATGTCGGTCACGGCGGCGTGCGCGAGCACGATCTGCTCGAAGCAGGTCGCCATCACAATCGCCGACAGCCAGCCCGCCCGCCTGCCGAAATCGTGCGAAGCGAGCAGATATACCAGCCCGACCAGCCCGACCGCGAGGACCGCCGACGGGAACCGGCACGCGAACTCGTTGGGGCCGAACAGCTTGATACACGCCGCCGATTCCCAGTAAAACATCGGCGGCTTGTCAAACCACAGTTTGCCGAAGTAATGAGGGGTCAGCCAGTCGCCCCCGGAGGCCATCTCGACCGCGAACCGGCCATAGATAGGCTCGTCGGCATCGATCAGGGGATAGCTCCCCAGCCGCATGAAATAGAGGACGAAAAGCGCCGCGGCGATAGCGACAACCAGCGCCGCCCGCTTCATACGATGGGAAGCCGTGATGACTTCAAACGAGCGATCCAACTGAATCTGATACTCCAATTGCTCCAAGAATGCTGTCAGTGAAGTGTAGCAAACCCCGCCGGATAAAGCAATGCCGATCTCCCCGGTTTACGTGACCATCGCGCCTGGGTATTCTCCAGCCACAAGACTATTCACTGGAGGCTGCCGGTGCGCGAAGAACACTTCCCGCTACTCGTATACTACCCATCGAACCGTCCGGCATTCGCGGGCCCTCTCGCGAGGGTACTCGGCAAGCGGCTCAACAAGAACATGCTCAACTGGCTGGCGAAGCCGGTGGCCAAGATCGCCGGCACGGACGCGATCGAGCTGCTGGGGATGGACACGTGCGTCGATGATGACGGCATGTTCTCCACCTGGCCGACCGGGCCGATGGGCATGCTTCCCGCCGCGAAGAAAGCCATCGCGGGCGTGCAGAAAGCCGTGCGCGACCGTGGGAAGCCGATCATGCGGCGCGGGGATACACTTGTATACACGACCTACCAGCCTCCCGTCCCGACAAGGGCCTCGATGAAACTGCTCGGCAGCCGGCTGGCCTATGAAATGGACGGCCACCCTCGGCCCACTGTGTGCACTCTGCAGCTCACCACTCGCTGCCAGGCGAACTGTGCCCACTGCAGCGCGGATAAGTTCAAGAAGCGCTGGGAGAAAGAGCTTTCGACCCGGGAATGGAAGCGAGTGGTCAGGCAGGCCGAAGCGCTCGGCTCGGTCACGGTCATATTCACCGGCGGGGAGCCCCTGCTGAGGCCGGACGTATTCGAGTTGATCGAGTGGGTCGACAAGGACGAAGCCATCGCGATGATGTTCTGCAACGGGATTTTGCTCAATGAAGAGAATGTGCGCAAACTCGCCGATGCGGGGCTGTGGTGCATTCACGTATCGATAGACTCCCCCGACCCCAAGGCTCACGATGAAATGCGCGGGGTTCCGGGATGTTTCGAGAAAGCCGTCGACGGCCTCGGGCGCTGCAAGGACGCGGGGATTCTCACCGGCATATCGACCTACGCCACGCCCGAGAGGCTCCACAACGGCCAGGTGATCGAGCTAATCGAGTTCGCCCAGGATTTGGGCGTGGATGAAGTGACGATCTTCGACACCGTCCCGACCGGCAAACTGCTCCACCACGACCGCAAGTATCTGCTCACCGACGAGGACAAGGAGCAGTTGTGCCGTCTCGAGGACCTTTACAACACCGGCCACCCGCTGCCGCATGTCATCACGCAGGCCCACGTCAACGGCCCGACCGGCAGCGGCTGCTACGCGGGCTGGTGCCAGTTTTATATGACCGCGTATGGGGAAGTGACCCCGTGCGACTTCACGCCTCTCACATTCGGCAACATTCGAGATGAGGACCTCGATGACATCTGGCAGCGCATGATCTCGCACGATGCCTACCGCCGGCACAAGAACTGCTGCCGGATGCAGGACCCCGAGTTCCGCGAGCGGTTCATAGACCCCATCCCGTCCGTCGGCCCCTTCCCCTACCCCGCCGCAAATTTCGAGTCCGGGGAAGTGTGGCAGGCTGACGCGGATGAGGACGAGGTTGGGGAGAGGTCGTCGATTGGGATAAAGGGGTAGGTCTACTTGACCTCGTAAACTCCCACCCGGCCTTGGACGCCCTCACCCGGATAGACTCGCGTGAGCAGGCTCTTATCAATGGCGGAGTAATACACATCGGCGCCCTCCCCGCGTTTGGGGAAGAACCCGGAGTCGATCATCACGTGCGTGATTCCCCTGGATTTCAAGTATCCGGCGAAGTCCTCTGCGGATGAGTAGCGCCGTGAAAACTCGGCTTTGTGGCCCCAATCGGCCCAGGTATACGCGCGGTTTAGATAATAGCCCCGAGTGTCACCCATCAAAGCAATTCGGGCATTCGCGGGCAGGCGCTCGTTGACGAATTGGTCCGCGCGGTAGATATCCAGCGACCTAGACAGATAATCATCGCGGCTTTCCTGGCCGAAGACAACCGGGGCGCTGGATTTGATCGCGGGCCAGATGGTGAAAATGCCAAATAGGGCCGTTAGCGCGAACACGAGTGTCAGTGTCCGGCGGGCGTTCGCGAGCCTCTCGTCCGTGTGAACAAGTCCCGACACAAGCACGGCAAGCACGGCGAAGGCTGGGACCAGATACCGGCTTTGATGGCTCAGCCCGAACCATATCGCCAGATATGCCGCGAAAAAACCCAGCAGCCCGATCAGTTCGCGCGATTTGTATTTCGCCAGGAACAGAATCGGGATCGCGATCAAAAATATCGGTCCGACAAACAGCCCGGGAGTATCGTAAAACCTCTCCGAGTGCATCGCCAGGTTCCACGGCAGCATCAACAGCGCTGTTATGTCGTGCCCCATCCCAAAATGCGCCTGCGATCGCGAGTACACAGCCGCCATCTCCGCCGTCCATCCCCTGCCCCCAAATATGCCGTAGAAGAACGGGTAGAACGGGTTGCCGGTGTAGATAGACGTCTTGACATACCACGGCGCGCACACCGCGAGAGCGATTCCCGCGAACGTCAGGCCCAATTTCCATTCAAATTTGCGTTCGGTTATCAGCCGATCGACAAGCAGCCAGATTAGAATCAGCGGGATTGTCACCAGGCCGGTCATTTTTGTCGACGCCGCAAACCCGGCAGCCACCGCCGCCCCAACCAGATATGGCCTTTCCCGCGTCCGAAGATGGTTCACCAGCAGAAACACCGCCATGACCGTGTACAAAGCAGTCATGAGGTCGATATACGCCGTGGTCGCGATAAACAACACTATCGGCATCCCCGCTATTCCAAGCGCGGCGTTCATCGCGGCCCGGTCGCCGAAATACTTCTTCGCCATCCCCCACACCGCTCCGACAAGCAGTATCCCGAACATCCAGTTGAGCGTCCGCGCGGCCTCCGGCAGGTTCAGCGCGACCGCGGGCAGATACAGCATCTCCATCAGCATCGGGAAATTCGAGTGCGACATTATCCCGATATGATAAGTGCCCCCGTGCTGCATGTACAGCTTCGGCACGGCGAGATGATAGGCCAGAGAATCCCAGTCGGACATGGCGGGAGGAGCGAGAGCGGGGATAAGCGTGGCAAGGGCAAGGGCGATGAAGAGCAGCGGCCAGAGAGTTGAAAGTTGAAAGTTGAAAGTTGAAAGTTGGGAAGGGAGGGCGAGGCTCCCGCCGAGCCGCCTTCGGCTGCGTGCAACCGAAGCAACCAGGGCAAGAGCGAATGCTCCGAGGACTGCCAGAATGAGTGGCAGTCGATATAGTTGCAGTACACCCAGCACAAAGAACACCAGCGACAGCACCCCCGCGCCCAGCGCCGTGTCGATCAACAATCGCTCGATCGGCGCGTCCGATTTCCCCCGCCACAGCCTGCCCACCAGCCGACCGCAGCCCGCGCAGGCGGCAAGTGTGAGAATCGAAACACCGAGGGTGAGGAGTGTATTCATAGTTATGCTACGCTTTCGCGATGGGGATGAGTTCGTTGTGGATACTCACCACCCGCCCGGACTCGATTTCGAGATCGACCCTCCCCGCATAGTGGACGTGGGACCCGTGGTGGACAATGCACGTGTCCCCGACGCGCTCCTCGGTCAGCAAGTGCGTATGCCCTCCCAGAATCAGATCGATCCCGCTGACTTTCTCGGCCAGCTCACGGTCGATCCTGATGCCTATATGGGTCAAGGCGACCAACACGTCGCACTCGGGCCGCAGCCTCGGCACAAGCTCAGCCGCCGCCTCTATCGGGTCGGCGAAGTAATATTCCGAGATCGTCTTGACCAGCATTCTCTCGGTCACGCGCGGCACGGACAGGCCAAATACTATGATCCTACGCCCCTCGCGCTCGAAAGCAACATAACCCAACCCCGGCGCGTCCCGGCTGTCTCGAACCGTGCGGATGTTGGCGCTCAGCACGGGAAAATCCGCGCGGGAGGTCTTGGAGTCTATGCCTATCCCCCAAAAGTGAAACTCCCGATTGCCCATGCACATGGCATCGTAGGGGACGGCATTCATCAGGTCCAGCACGGGCTCCCCGCCCAGCCGCCAGTAGACGTTGCCGGACCAGATCGCATCACCCGAATCCAACATCAGGCTGCCGGGGTTCGCGGCCTTAAGATCGTGCAGCCGGGCCGCGTAGTCCGGCGTGAGCTTATTATGCATATCCGAAGTGTGGAATATGGTCAGTCGCGCCATCTACCCGACAGCCTCCGGGCCCTTTCCCCCAGTATCTTCGCGCGCGAGTTCCTCGAGGAAACTGGACACGGCCTCGGCCCACTGGTTCCGCGCCTTGAATATGTCCTCTATCGCCTCGCGGACCGCTCCGCCTCCGCCGCTTCTGACCGTGACCACATCGGCCCGCTCCCGGACCTCCGTGACAGCGTTCGCCACGGCGAATGACACTCCCGCGAACTCAAATGCGGGCAGATCGTTCAGATCATCGCCGATATAGGCGATTTCGTCGGTTTCCAGGCCGTGGTCTTCCGCGATCTGCTTAATCGCATTGCTTTTGAACCGCGCGCTCTGATAAACGTCGGTCACCCCCAGCGTCCTTGCCCGCTGCACCACGGAATCGGTCGCGTTCCCCGTCACCCACGCGATCTTGAGTCCATAGTTCATCGCCAGCCTGATGCCCAGGCCATCATAGACGCTGAACATCTTGAGCTGCTCGCCGCGCAGGAAGATCATCCCGCCGTCGGTCAGCGTGCCGTCCACGTCCATCGCGAGCAATTTGATTCGTGCAAGTTTCTCTACAATCATACTATCCCCGCCGCCACCAAATCCTTTAGCATAAGCATCCCCACCGGCCTGCCGTCCTCGATCACCGGCATCTCGCCGATCT
>Ga0209777_10003351_pt1 | contig 19947 bp, 16 predicted proteins | sample FrelakmetHBP12HB_FD_187147 | JGI IMG/M metagenome (GOLD analysis project Ga0209777, IMG submission 187147) | Freshwater lake sediment microbial communities from the University of Notre Dame, USA, for methane emissions studies -HBP12 HB (SPAdes)... | ecosystem: Environmental > Aquatic >...
TCAGTTTGGCAGCGAATTTGATTTTCCCCGAAATGTCCTCAAGAAAGACAAGCCCCGGCAGAGTTTTGAAATTGCCGAGTTTTTCCATAAAGCGACGTGATGATATGATATGCCTTATTCCGCACTGCTCTACTGCTGACCTTGTGGTCTGTTCTGATACCACGTAATTAAGATTTACCGCCACTCTTCCGGTTAAAGTTACAGCCAGATTGGCAATTGCCCCGGCAGTCGAAGGCGGCAACAGTATGCCTACCTTCTCGCTTGTATCTGTGAACTTTTCAAGTTCTGTGCCAAGTGCTATGGTATTTACGAGTGTCCTGCCGTATTTGAAATGACTGCCTGTCGAGTCCGAAATACATCGCCGCCGCCAGTTTTTGCGGGCTACCCGAACAAAATGCTCTTCTAAAGACCGCCGAGGGGACTTAAGGCCCTTAAAATATTCGCAGGATAGTTCCGTAACCTCCTGTTGTATCCGGCCGGCTGTGGAATCTGCGGGCATCGCTTTGCCGAAGTGAATCGAAACCGGATATGGGAATTTTTTCGGAAGTGTCGATAACGGCCTGCCGTGGTAATAGCTGAAAATACTGCCCCAGGTACCGCCGATATATACTGGTATTATGCTGTAATTACTGTTTTTCGTAATCCGCTCGAAACCGCGTTTAAAATCGCGCAGCATCCCGTTGCGGGTCATCGCACCTTCGGCAAATATGCAGACTATAGAGCCTGCGTTGAGGACATCGCGGGCCTGCCTCAGCGAGGCTATGATTTTTTTTGGGCCGTCGCTGGCTGAAACAGGGATAACCTGCATCAGTCTGCAAAGCGGCCTGAGCAACGGGTTATTATAAAGCTCACGTTCCATGATAAAACGGATATGCCTGGACTGCGTAGCGGACAGCACTAACGGGTCGATCCATGAGGCGTGATTACAAACCAGAAGGGCGCCGCCCTCGAAAGGTACATTGTCAGCGCCGGTAACTTTAATCCGATAGCACAATTGTGTAAGCAGCAAGGCTATAAAACGCACGAGGAAATCCGGCAGCCACATAATAGTCACTATGGTCAGCACGAGCGTCATACTGCCGAGAAGAACAAATATCTGCGATGGTGACATTGCAAAGATACTGACGAAGATATAAATCAGCCCTGATGCGAGAGACACGCCGAGCCAGCCTAAAAAATTCGATGCAGCGAGGACTTCGCCGCGGTTCTGTGCGGGGCTGCGAAGCTGAATAAAGGCATAAATCGGCACAATGAACAATCCTGCGCTCAAGCCCATCAGGAATATCAGCCTAGAAGCAGCGTACAAATCTGTCGTAGCCAGGCCGAGCAGCACCGATGCGATTGTTAATCCGATCGCACCAAGCGGCACGATGCCTAATTCCACATTCCGGCCGGACAGTTTGCCTGCGCAAAAAGCACCAAGACCGATACCAACCGCGGCGAGAACAAAAAGGTATCCGCTTTGCTCTTTGCTCAATCCGAGGTGTTCCATCCCATAAGGGATTACATTTATATAGATAAATGCACCGAGCAGCAGAAAATACGCCGAGCCGAGAACAGCCAGCAGCAGCTCTGCGTCCCCGCGGATGCTCCGAAGTGTCCGCCATATATCACGCACAAAAAGAATTGAAGAATTTTTTCCGGCGCCGGCTGCTGTGGTTTGTGAAATCGGCAAGCTTGCTGCCAATCCGGCTGCTGCAATGCCGATACAAATCAGTCCCGCGAGAGCAAACCGGCCGCCGGTTATCTGTACCAACAGGGGTCCGGATGCGGTGCCGATTACAATAGCCAAATACGTCAATGCCTCGAGCAGGCTGTTTGCCCGTGACAGGTCTTCTCTATTTACCAGCTCAGGAACAATGCTGTACTTTGCGGGGCCGAAAAAGGCACTTTGTGCGGCCATCATGAAAAGTACGGTGCAGAGGGCAAATTCTGCCTTGAGCATAAATGCGACACAGCCGAGCAGCATTATGACCAATTCCGCGGCCTTGGTGATTACGATAATATTGCGTTTGCTGAAACGGTCGGCCAATTTGCCGGCAAAAGCTGAGAAGAGCAGAAACGGCACCACAAAAACAGCCATAGCCAGTGTTGAAATTTTACTTGCCGCCGCGGCGCCCTGCAAACCGATTAAAAACAGGATTACCAGCAATTTGAATAAATTATCGTTCAGTGCCCCCAGAAACGCAGTTGCGTTAAACCAGTGAAAAGCCGCACCAAGTTTTTCCCGTGTCACGCCCATAACGAACCTTTTTAAAAGTACATACAATTATAACATTCTGCCGGGCATACGTCATCTGTGGAGCGTTTCATTTTACCAGCTCTACAGCTTTGTTGCCTACCGCCAGGCGCAGGCTTTTTGCCCAGTTGTTGGGGTCGGCTTCGGCGCTTCGGGCGAAGCCGTACTCGATGCCGTCAGCTGTCCAGACCAGCTTGCCATTATCCAGAAATTTGCCTTTCGGAAATTTACCGCTGATGGTTGCGTAGTACCAGTGCCACGGAAAGTTATGGTCTTTGATGAGCTGGTCAATTTTTGTGACATCCACATTATGGGCATGAGTTAAATCCTGTTCTGTGAAGCTGAGAGTATAGTCGCGGGTGTAATATTGGTCCGCCCAGTAATTTACATCCGCTGCGGTATTGACATCGCCGAGCGAACTTTCCTGCCACGAAGGAGGGATATAGGCGTCTAAAAATGTCAAATGGATATCGGCCTTTGTTTGCTTTGATAAAATTTTTGCAGCTTCGCTGATGACCCAGCAGCCGCACGAATGACCAATCAGGTGAATATGTTTCCAGTCGCGTGAGAGTTTTGTTATCTCGGCGGCCAGCTCTGCACCGGCGGTATCCCTGGCGTATTTCGCTGCGTCGGTCGGATTGATAGTTTTCGCACCATCGGACCAGTCGAAGTAACCGCAAAGCCACAGATTCGGGTCTGTGTGTTTATATAACTGCCCTGCCATATCTTCCGGCCAGTAACCCCTGCCCTTCTCAATCCAGCCGTGCGTAACAACTACCAGCCCGAAGGTTTGCTGTTGTGTTTTTTCAGATTTATCCGGACAGATAAATTGCAAACTGCTCTGCCGATCACGTTTGCACGAAGGGACAAACAACAATGTCGCAGCGGTTAATACGAACACAATCAGCGGTGATATTCTTTTGAATGACATAATTTTACCTTTCGCAGTCAGAACTCTTTTCTTGGGATTTTCTCAGCCGCCAGCAGAGTATATTTAACAGACCCACCAGCCAGAATGAATAAAAAACCCAGTTTTTCGCCATGCCGGCGAAGATTGTGAAACCGGCAATGCCTGCTAAAATAACTATTCCGCCCACTAATTGCCGCCACAAAGCCAGCCCCAGGCCGACCCAGGTGGTTAAAAACATAACCATCAGAAATAATTCCCTTGTTGTCAGTTTAAAGGGATTGGGCGGCCCTTCACCAATGAATATTGCCAGGAGTAGAAGCAGTATAGCGATACCAGCACCTTTGACCAGCCGGCAAAAAATGTTTATGCTATACTTTTGCAAATTTTTACTGTTCATTTTTAAATCCTTTCGTAATTTAGTGCTCTTCGAATTTCATCATTATCTCCAGTTGCCATAGCGGAATTGGTTTTTTCTTTTTGATTTGTTCAATAGCCTTAAGTTGTTTCTCCTTCGGGTTGAATGGAGCCACTATCAGGTCTGTAACATCGATCAATTCCGCGGACTTGTAACATTTAAGTGTTTTCTTGTCCCACTTTGATACAAGAGCGATTACATTAGCATCTTTGGCAATTTGCGGAAGCTTGTCTTTGATATGTTCGAGAATGTCGTCCACCGGAGCGGTACTGAAACCTTGCCTGTGAAGCTTGGCTTGATGAGCAGGTCCCCATGCCTCCAGTTCCTGGATTTTTTTCGTATCGCCCGCAGCTTTAGCTTTTTTCAACTCTGCTATTTTGGCCCCTACTTCGTTCCATTCAGAATAGGCATAAGCAATCGCAACTGCCCTCGAATCAAAAATCCCAATACGCACTTTCGTTTTGTCATTTTTCTTCGGTGTCTCAACTTTCCCAGTTATCTTCGACTTAAAAGCCTGTGCAGCAACATCAATGTTGTTAGCATCCACATCATTAGTATCGGTCCGTTTGAGTTCCATGTGTCGGCCTATGACTTGCCCGGTTTTCTTGGCGCCAAAAATCCAACCGCTGCTAAAAACGCCTCCTTCCAGTCTATCTCCTTTTTCGTCATAGTCGAAAAGAACTCGGACAGTTTTTCGCTTAATGCCGATTTCAGCGTTTATCGCATCTCTTAGCTTACCTTCAACTACATATTCACTGCCCCACAGCCGTTGCTTACCTATACAGGCAATTTTACTTTCTTTCAAAACTCTTTCATACAACTCTGCGTCACCGATTTTTCCTTCCACCACGCCGTTTTGGTCAATAGACATCAATACCGGCAAGTTAGCCCTGCCAAACCAGATATCCGGTACCTTAGCCTGACCCTTCCACTCACCAACCAATTCAGTTGGTGGCTTGGTGGAATCATCAGCAAAAACACATCCTGTCAAACCTATAACCACAAACATTACTATAAATACGCTCCTTTTCTTTCCCATTTTTTTGCCCTTTCTAATTCAATCACATATATATTGTTAATGTATAAACTATATTCCCCCAAAAAAAAACGTCCTTTCACTTATCTTGTTATCAGGTTATGGTGAGGTAAGTTTGCTACGGACCTTTTCGAGCATTGCCGCGATTTTCTTTTGCTCGTTCTGGCTAAGCACAGCTATTACCTGCTGGACCTGCTCGATGTACAACGGCTCGACTTTGGCAAAAAGTTTTTTGCCTTTATCTGTGAGCTTGATGATGTTGTACCTCCTGTCATCAGATGCAGCAGTGCGGATAACAAGGTCGGCTTTTTCCATTCGGTCTGTCAGCGAGGTGATATTGGCGCGGTTAACGAGCATCATATCGCTTAGCTGGGCCTGGTTGAGACCTTCTTCAGGGCCGCTCTGGTGCTGCAGGAGCATCATGACGTTGAACTGGACATCTGTCAGGCCGAAAGGCCGGAAAAATTCGTCTGCCTTTTTTTTCAGACGCGAGGCGGTGTAATAAATACTCAGCAGCGCCTCGTGGGCAGGCAAAAGTATCGGTTTTCTAAGGCGTAATTCCTGTTCGAGAGACATTTTTGATTTCCCTTACTCATATATTGTTTATATGTATATTATTCATTGATTAACTAACTTGTCAAGCAGCTTTTTCAGAAAAAATAAAAAAAATTTTACTGTCGCATTTTCGCCGTTTTTTGGCTCTTAATAGTAGAAGTGCTTCGAACCCATATATGGAGAAAAAACTGTGCAATCCGATGCCGAGCTGGTAAATGCCTGTTTAAACGGCGAAAAAGAGGCTTTTTCGATACTGATAAGGCGCTACCAGCGTCCTGTTCGGGCGGTGGCGCTGGATGTTGTACGTGATTACCATCTGGCAGCCGATGTTTCGCAGAATGCTTTTGTGGCCGCTTACCGGAATCTGCCCGCACTGCGAAAAGCAGAAGCTTTCGGCCCGTGGTTGATGAAGATTACTCGAAGATGTGCCCTTGATTTGCTTCAGCGCAAATCCAGGGAATCACCGCTCGAAGCGGCATCTGCCTGTGGCATTGAAAGTCCGGATGGCCAGCTCGACGAGGATAAGCAAAGGCTCTTGGCTGCCGTTCTGCAGCTGCCGGAGGCGGAAAAGCAGGTTGTGATGCTTCGATACTTTTCCGCACAAAATGTTAAAGATGTTGCCGATACTATCGGCCGAAGTGTCGGCACAGTTACCAAGCAGCTTTCTCGCGCTCACAAAAGGCTGCGAAAAATGCTGCCGGAAATGGAGGCAAAACAATGACTGCCAAAAATAATCTTGAAGAAAAACTACAAAGCCTCGGCCAGCTAATCCCCTCTGATGATTTGTTCGTCGAAAGTGTAATGTGCCGTATTGACGCCGCAGACCTCGGTCAATCCGGCAAAATTCAAAAGTTAAAGAATAAACTCTTTGTCAGGAGACTTATTATGAACCGTTTCACAAAATTCGCTGCCGCTGCGGTGATAATAATAGCTTTAGTACTATCAATAACCCTTTTGGATAAATCGATACCTTCAGCCTACGCTTTAGAACAGACTATGGCAGCTTATGATGGTATTCGCTATATCCACATCAAAGACTTCAAGGATGGTGAGAGTGAGCCAAAAGAATTCTGGGTGGAACTTGACGAGCAAGAGCGGGTGAAGAGTTTTCGCGCATCTCTTCCCGCCTGGGCCGAACGAGAGGGACCCATGATCGCGGTATGGAATGATGGTAAATTCCAAATATGGGGGAAAAGAGATAATGTACTTTTTACAAAACATGCAGAGTCTTTTGGCTTAGAAATTCTGAACCTTGTGAAACAGTGCGATCCAAGATTTATGGTTAAAGATTTACATCAACTCGAAACCGAGGGAAAGGTGGAGATTAAGACAAGCGAGCCTGAATTAAAATCTGAACCAATCGTTATAACGGCGAAATATCTTCCGCAAATCAATGATGCCGGACAAATAGTTTTGTATATAGATCAGAATACGAAGCTGGTCACTCGTGCTGTCATCAACAAGCCCAAAGACTTTGACGGATATCAGCATTCATGGGAATTTTCGGATTACAACATTGCGATCGATGAGAGTTTCTTTACGTTAAGTGAGATTCCCGAAAATGTAAAAAGATCAAGAGTAGCAAGATACGATCGAACAGCAAGATACAATCTGACAGAAATTGGATTAGCCCAGGATAAACTTGGAGACAACGAAATCGCTGTTGAGTTGGCTCGGCAGTTTATCCAGGCGGTAATCGACAAAGAGTATGATAAAGCAGGAAAATTATGCGGGGGCATACCCGCTGATAACGCTGAGAAACTGGAACAGTTGATCGCAAACAAATCGTATAAGAAGATTCTTTGCATTGAACAGCCAACAAGACCTGTCAATTGTTCCACTCAGGCGCTTATTGTCCCCTGTGTACTCGTAGCTAAAAATCTCAGGAACCTCCGGGTGTTTGTGATTCGAGAGAATATCCGTGTTGAACCATACATGGCTGATCCGAATAGATGGGTTGTCGACGGCAATAGTATCTATAAAGAACGGCTGGTAATAACAGCAGATCCTACCGATACAACTTCGACATTTCTCAAGAACATTAATTCCAAACTTGCTTTGCTGGACATAAACAAATCTACCGCAGATGATGTTATTGCCGTGCTTGGCGAGCCATGGTCCTATAGGTTTGAGCATAAGGATTTAGAGAAGGATAATCTGCCGGAGACCTACACTATGACTTATCCCGGCAATTTCATAGTTAGCATCCATAAGAACCAGGTGATGGAATGGGGCTCTGAACAAATTCCAGGGTATGTATTTTCCGATTCGATACAAATTGGCTCAACACTTGATGATGTTCTAAAAGAAATTGGCCCTTCGGCAAAAATTGTCGAGGGATTCGATGATGGAAGGCATGGGAAGAAGAATATCTTATACGAGGATAATGTCATCTACCAAAATATGAACATCAATGAAAGAAAAGGATTCTGCTTTCATTGGTACGACAGCAATGGAGAGAAAATCAAAGTATATTTAGATGATAATGTCCTCTACCAAAACATGAACGGAACCAAGGGGCTCTGCTTCTATGGAACCATCAGCAAGGGAAAGAGAATTAGTTTAATATTCGTGGATAATAAAGTGTTTTGGCTACACGAATACAGAGCTGAACCTATAAAAACTATTGAGTAAGCAGCTTTTCAGAATTACAGATTACCCATAGTGAGAACCTACAGGCCGGGCTTTTCTTCGCCCGGCCTTTTCTTTTGCGCTTTGGGCGGGGAAAAGAGGTTTTTTGAGTGAAAAGTAAAATCTGGCAGAAAAAAACAATCCTTTTTAAACTAAAGCATCTATACAAATTGTTATATTAATAGCAAACGTTTGTTTTGAAAGTGAATTGGACCTGTTTTAAATGCTGGAAGATAAGCAGCTTATCTGGAAATTTAAACGTGGGCATGAGGATGCTCCATGCCGAATCTATGAAAAGTACAAGAATTATCTGCTCACGTTGGCAATGGCTCTTTTAAATGACACAAGCGCTGCTGAAGATATTGTGCATAGCGTTTTTGTCAGCTTTGCCGAAGGCATCAGCGATTTTAAACTGAACGGCAGTCTGAAAAGTTACTTAGGTATATGTGTTGCGAACCGTGCACGTAATGCCAACAAAGCAAAACAGCAGCAGAATGTTACCTTTGATGATGCGGCAGATGTTATCTCCAACTCGCCCGGGCCGGAACAATCAGCTATGAATCGCGAAGAATTGCGGCAATTAGCCGACAAAATGCAGCTTCTGCCATACGAACAAAGAGAGGTAATTATTATGCACCTGAAAGGCGGAATGAAGTTTAAGACAATAGCAAATCTTCAGGATACGTCAATAAACACCGTCCAGAGCAGATATCGGTATGGATTGGAGAAATTGCGGTCGCTTTTTAATGATGAGATGGCCAGATGAAGTCAGTAAAGAATATAGAACAATTAATCAAAAATTTCAATGTTACTGCCAACATGAAGATGGACCAAAGGGTACATCATAATGTTTTGGAAGTGATGAGAAAATCAAAACAGAAATCGGCTGGTTTGCAGCCAAATTTATGGAGAATAATTATGAAAAATCCCATCACAAAATTCGCCGCCGCCGTGATAATAATAGTAGCGGCCCTGGCGATAACTTTACTGGATAAAGCTGTTGCCCCGGCTTATGCAATTGAACAGACAATCCAGGCTTGCAAAAACATACGTTTTATACATTTTGAATACTTTGGTCCATCAAACAATAAGATGAAAGATGCATGGCTTGAATATGATGATAGCGGCCAAATTAAAAACGTTCGTATTAACTTTTGTTATTATAGTAGAGGAGATGATTCGGTAACGGTTTGGAAACAAGGCAGAACACAGTATTGGGACAAGCCAAGCAAAAAACTCAAACTGTTTGAGGACAAGATTTTCACAGACAAAATAATCTCTTTTGCTCAACGTTATGACCCTGCCAGATCTGTTGAGAATATCCAAAAGATGGAGAAGGAAGGTAAGGTAAAAATCGAAATCGATGAGCCTTCAAACAAGACATATCCAATAATTCTAACAGCCATCTGGGAACCCAACACATTTGTAATTGAACGTCCTTGGCCACAAATGAAGGAGGTCTTTTCTATTGACCGATCTACCAAGCTTGTCAAGGCAATAGAGACTTACGAATTAAACGATGGCCAGTACTCATATATTGGGGTATGGAAATATCCGGATTATAACATAGCGTTTGATGCTCAAATTTTTAGCCTTGAGGATGAAGTGCCTTCGGATGTTAACATTGTTGACATGATGGCACTTGATATTGGTCTTGAACAATGTGATCTGACCAATGAACAAATCGCAATTAAGCTTGTTCGAGAGTTTTTCAAGGCTTTAGTAGCAAAGGATTACGAAGGAGCGATTAAACTTCTCTATCACGAAACCCCGGAAGAAGAAGCCGAAATCCAAAAAGAGCTTGAAAAGCTCGACGTCCTAAGGATTATTTCAATAGATGAGACCTTTCCGCCTCCGCCCAAATCAAGAGGAGTTTTGGGTGTATCATGTATATTGGAAATCGAAAAAGATGGGCAGGTTGTCCGGTGGGAACCTAATGATATTTTTGTCAGTCGTGTATTAGGCCACCCCAATCGTTGGACTATAGATAGCTTCAAAAATCCTTAAATTAACCCCATATATTTTATTAACTTTCTGCTACAAAGGCCGGGCTTTCCTTCGCTCGGCCTTTTCTTTTGCGCTTCTGGCAGGTTTTTTGCCCTGCAAACTAAAAAGTTGCAGAGAAATTTTTGTTTTTTTATACTAAAATGGGCGTGGTAAACGTGATATTAATGATAAAAGAAATTTCTTAATCAACCCGGTCGACCGAAAGCAATGCTCGAAGACGAAATTCTTAAATGGCGATTCAAGTCCGGCAGCAGAACGGCCCTGTGCCGCATATATGAGAAGTACCTTAATTTTCTGCTGACGTTGGCAATTGCTCTTTTAAATGATGCAAATTCCGCCGAGGATGTTGTTCACGATGTTTTTGTTAGCTTTGCTGATTCCGCGGCAAACTTCAGACTCGCTGGTAGCCTTAAGCAGTACCTGGCCGCTTGTGTTATCAATCGTGCACGTGACCGGATTCGAGCCGGCAGGCGTCAGCCAATCGGCCTGGACTATGCAGGTTCATTATGCTCACAATCTTCCGGCCCGGAACAGTCTGTCATTAGCACCGACCAGTCGCAGCGTGCAAATCTGGCCTTGGCCGGGCTTCCTTATGAGCAGCGTGAAGCAATAATACTGCACATCAAAGGCGGATTGACTTTCAGAGAAATAGCCGGCCTACAGGGCGTCTCAGTCAATACAATTCAGGGCCGTTACCGGTACGGCCTGGACAAACTGCGGCTGATTTTAAATGGCGAGGTAACCGAAAAATGAAACCCGCAGATAATAATATGGAAAAGATAATTAAGAGGCTGCACTTTGCAGCCGGTGACGAAATGCGTCAGCGAATCCTCGCTGACGTATTGAAAGCACACGAGCAATCTCAATGCAAAAAAACGGCTGAGCTTAAGCCGGGAATATGGAGAATAATTATGAAAAGTTCGATTACAAAATTAGCTGCCGCTGCCGTGATAATAATAGTAGCGGCACTGGTGATAACCTTTTTGGATAAATCAGTTGCCCCTGCCTATGCTATCGAGCAGACTATCCAGGCCAGCCACAGTGTCCGTTACCTACATATTAAAGATTTTGATGCAGAACACGAGGACCAGCCGAAAGAGTCATGGCTCCAATGCGATGAGTACGGACAAGTCCAAAATGTGCGAATGGACTTCCCCGACTGGGCATCGGGCGGCGACGGCCATAAGATAGTTGTGTGGAACCAGGGCAAAGCACATGTCTGGTTTGAAAAGAAAAAAGGCTTTTTAACAATCTCGGACAAAACCGTTGCGGACAAATTTCTCGGATTGGCTCTGGCTTACGACCCGAAACTGGCTGTTGAGCGACTATGCGATTTGCAGACGCATGGTAAAGTAAAGGTGCAAATTGATGAGCCTTCCGATAAGTCCAAGCCAATATCTCTAACAGCAACCTATTTGCCCGAAAGCGGCAGAGCAGAACGACAGGAAGTTTGGTTCGTTGACCAGGCCACCAAGCTTGTTACCGCCATAGAGTTTTACCAGTTAAAAGACGGCCAATACCGGAATGTTAGCACAATGGAATTTTACGACTACAATCAACCAATTGAGGCCAAGTTGTTCTGTCTCGATAATGAAGTTCCCGCAGATGTATTAAAAATCGACCAAACTACTCAGGAAATTGGCCTGGAGCAAGGCAACCTTAGTAATGTGGAGATTGCTGCGGAAGTGGTTCGTCAGTTTTTTGAGGCCTTGATTGCCAAAGATTACGCCAAGGCAGGCAAGTTGTTTTCGGGTATGCCAGCAGAGAAAATGCAGGAAATATTTGGAAAAATGAATTTTGTTCGCATTGTTTCAATCGGCCAACCCGTTGGACATAGCCAGACCCGAAGCCTTCAAGTGCCATGTACCATTGAGATAGAGAAAGATGGAGTAATCCATCAGTTGCAACCTAAAGGCCCCTTCGTCCGACAAGTAGAGAGCCAGCCAACCAGGTGGCAAATTATCGGCGGGATTTAACGGAGTAACTTGAATTGCATCAGTCATAAAAAGGCCGGCATCAAAAACCGGCCTTTTTTGCCTTTTTTATTACTCTTTTTCGAGCTTTTTTGCAAATATTTTGAAAAATTTCGAATAAATTTGGAAAAATTTTGTAACATTTTGCGTTTTTGCTCGTCCTAATAATATAGAAGATGAACAATTTCAGCAGGACCCCGCTGATATAATTATGGGGAAAAATGATTTCACAACACCTTCACCCTAAAGGCCGGGCTTTCCTCCGCTCGGCCTTTTTTATTTTCAATCAAACCCACAACAACCTGTCAAAAAATCCAACTTTTCAAAATTTTCTTTACTTCTCTCTGCCAAATAACTTACAGGCCGCCGCCACCCCCAAATTGCCCCATTTTTCGAATCAAACGCGCACCACCGCCCTATTAAGGGAAACGCTTTTTTTGCCCCTGGCAGAGTTAATTTTCAATTTTGTTTTGAATTGGGATTATTTGGATTTTGAATTTGTTTCGGATTTCGAGCTTCGGATTTAGAAATTCTCGCTTGTCTATACCTATGTTAGAAACTCTGACCAATCAAAAGCGAGCAATTATGCAAAACAAACCCAATTTATGCGTTTTTGGGGCTGAAAATGGCGACCGTGAGGCAAAACAAACCCAAACAAACCCAATCTGCCACAGTATCTTGTCCACCATAGCTTTAGCGAAGATGGAAGCCTCTGGCGAAACAGGATTGATTGACGTTTCAGCTTTTTCGGCATTGTGCATATTTCTTGATTGTCTCTCGGCGGAAAGGTATCATACTTTATATATGAGAATTCCGCTGACTAAATATGGCTGGCCGCAAGTGGTTATTTTCCCGGGTGTTATACTTGCAGCGATGATTTTTTGCTTGGTATTGGGGATTTTGTTTTTGCCTGCCTGGTTTGTAATCCCATTAGAGACTGTTTTGGCGGTTATTTTGATATTGGTTCTGTCGTTTTTTCGGGACCCATACCGGCTCAGCCCGTTAGATAAAAGAATCCTGCTTTCGCCTGCTGACGGCAGAATAACCGACATCGAAGTTGTTGATGAGAATGGCTTTATAGGCGGTCCAGCTCTGCGGGTCGGGATATTTTTGAGTATTTTCAGTGCTCATATTAACCGCGCACCATGTAATGTAAAAGTTGCGAAGATAAACTACAGGCAAGGCCAATATAAAGATGCCAGAGACCCAGAGGCTGGGAAGGTTAATGAATCCAATGACGTTTATCTTGTCAGAAGCGACAGCCCGGAAGATAAGCTGATTGTCCGCCAGATAAGCGGTGCGATTGCCCGGCGAATAGTATGCGAAATAAGCCCCGGGCAGGAATTAGCTCGCGGCGAAAAATTCGGAATGATAAAATTCGGTTCAAGAACAGAGCTGTATTTGCCTGCCCCGGAAACTCCATCTCGTGAAAGAGGCACAAGCTGGAAACCAAAAATTCTGGTCAAAAAAGGCGATAAGGTCAAAGCAGGAGTTACGGCCCTGGTGAGATACGAAAAATGCCAAGATTAAGAACTCAGTCAGCGAAAGACAATTTGCTGCGTCGTGTACGCCGGCAAAGGCTAAAATCGATTACAGTACTGCCATCGCTGATAACGATTCTCAACGGTGTATGCGGTTTTGCGGCCATTGTTTTTGCAAGCAAGGGCGCGTTTGCGAAGGCCGGCTACATGGTTTTGCTGGCAATGATTGCGGATGTGCTCGATGGCCGGCTGGCACGGATGAGCAAGAGTACATCCAGTTTCGGCGGCCAGCTCGACAGCCTCTGCGATATAGTCAGCTTTGGAGTTGCGCCGGCATTTTTAATGTTGAAGATCATCGAACAAAGATTAGGCCTTGATGAGCTTTATTTTCTTCAGCGTTTTATCTGGCTTGCAGCAGCGGTGTATATAAGCTGCGCGGCTATTCGATTGGCCAGGTTCAATGTTGAAAACGAGGAGGACGAGTCTGCCCATATGAGTTTTATGGGATTGCCAAGCCCTGCAGCGGCCGGCGTGGTGGTAAGCTTAGTAATATTTCATCAGGATATAGTGCGGGAGCTTTCGAAGAGCAATCCCAATGCTTCTCTTGTCCTGGACAGGGCCATTCTTTATGTTCTGCCATTTTTGGCTCTTGGGGCAGCGGTATTGATGGTAAGCAGGATTCGATATCAGCATGTTCTAAATCAGTATATAAAGGGCAAAAAACCTTTTGCGCATCTTATAAAAATCCTGTTGGGGCTTGGTCTGATTATCTGGAGCTGGCAGGCGGCGTTAGTGTTGATTTTCTGCGGTTTTGCGGCAAGCGGATTTGTGAAATGGTTTTATTATAAAGTGATTTGCAAAACAAGTGTTCCTGCCCCAGTGACGAAGAAACCGGCTATAATGACTTTGGGCGGGGAGAATAATTCTGAGCAGGACGAAAGTTTATAGTCTCTTGGCCGGGGGATTTGACTAAGAACATGCCGGCTGGATATCCTGCTGCTTTACACTGGACTGATTTAACTGGTAATACTGCTCAACAACATTGCACAGCCTCTGCAGAACCTGGTGGCCTTCAGAGCTTGCCTCCAATCCCACGGTTTGAAGGCCAAGGCAAATGCTTTTATTGTCGGCGGTGGGTAATATATTTCTAATCTGAGCATTGAACATCAGCGGCGTCTCATAAGGCATAGGCGTAAATCTCATGCCGATAAACTGTCCCTTTCTGAAATCCGGGTTTTGTGCGGCATCGACTACAATCTGAGCGCCACCGGCGGAAATATCAATAAGCTTGCCCTGCCAGTAATGCTCGGGTGAGCTGTTACTATTGTCGTCTGCATAGCTGCGATGCCACAGCATCACATTTACTTTTAGTGCTGCGGGGACGCTGACACGGAAATAGCTTCTTCTTTGCACGAACTCCATCCGATTCGGCATAGCCAGTACTATTGTTCCGCTTCCCGATGGCACTGGTGAGGCTTCAAGGCCAATCACCGTTGTCTCGAAGATAAACTTGCCGTATCCGTGTTTTAACGATATGCCGACCGGCTGGTCAATCTGTATATTTATCGGATGCGGTTTTTCCCCCGGGCAGAGCTGGATATCCAGCCTGTTGGCCCCGAGATTAGTCGGCAGCACCTTCGCAACATGCCATTTACCTTTGGAAAGATATGACATGATGGCAGAGACTTTTTTATCGATTACGATTTGCAGGATTTCTCTCGGCTCAGTTCCCCGGAGCATTGCTACTTCGCTCATTTCAGCCCTCCTCGTGAGGTCATTTGGAGTTTTTGTTTTGCGCCTGATAAAGGCCTTTTTTAGGATACCAAGCACCATTTTGGCATCGGCTCCTTTAATAAATATATAATAATAATTCGGCAATAAGCAAAGTTAATTTTAGGCCAAATTTATGATAATTCAGCAAAATTGGTGCGGAATCCGAGCGTAAAGTTGCAAAAGCTATCCCTAATGGTTATTATGACAGAATATATGAACGAAACTCACAAAATAAAAAAATATTCGGCGGGTAAAATTGTTCTTTTGGGACTTTTTGCTCTGTCGCTGGTTATAGCCCGTCTTGTAATCGCTTCAAGGTTAGCTGTTGTGCTCTCGGAGCCGATAAAATTAGGTTATTCAGGCTTATCCATATCGATGCCGACTGGAAAGGCATGGAAAATTGTAAATAAATGGGAATATCAAGAAAATGCTTTTGTTTTAAGCAGTTATTTTATGGGAGGTTCGGAAGGAGTACCTCTACAGGCTCATTGTCAATATCAGTTAGCGGCCGTGAAGGTCGAGTCGGCGGTGCGGTTTGAGCAAATGGCCTCTAACGGTAAAGGTGTGATTGCAAAAACAGGCCAAAACCGGACAGATAACCTAACCATAGATTGGGCCTATATAAAAGAACCAGGAGCTTTGAAGAGTATGTTTTTCGGTACCGCTCAACTGCCGGACGGCCGGCAGCTTGATATAGCGGTGTTTCAAGCTATGGGAGATGCCGAATTGGCCGAAAAAGTTTTCAAAGGTATTGTCGAAAACGTGAAATTCGAAGGCAACGAACTGCTCAAAACAGGGGGTGAAGTTGTCACTAAAATCAAGGAAAGGGGTATCAAATCTTTCCTGAGTGCCAAAAATCAACAGGTCTTTTTCTGGATTAAGAATTCTGTGGGGCAGTGTGTTGGATTTGTGATGGATATGCTGGTTGATTCCGGTTCGGATGCTCAATTAAATATCCATGCGTCCAGTTTTTATTATTTTAGCGGCCCGTATGGTAGCCAGGAGGTAAGCTTCTTTCAAAGTGATAATAGGTTTGATGAATTTGCCTGGAAGAGCGAAATTAGCGGCTTAGCCAACAGAAAAGGTGCTGAGATAATTATGGGCGATAACGGGATGATGGTGGTCACGAAACTCACTGCAGAGACGGAAGAAAAAAAATATCAGCTCGGTATTGCGGCGGTTCCCGATGTTTTTCTCGAACCTGTTTTTAGTCAGATGATCGACAGCAACGATGAGAAGCTTATTGTGGATATAATCGAGACGGACGGTAAAATCACTCCCACTCTAATTTCCAAAATTGAGGTCGAAGATGCCGCAGGTGCCAAGGAAGATGCAGTTTACTCGTTTAAGATGGAGTTTTTGGATGGCAGAGGTTTTTCCGAGCAGTTATATCTCGACAGCCAAAGACAGGTTTCGAGGGGATTACTACAACAGGAGGATAAATATATCCTCGAACGCACCGATGCGGAAAACGTATTAAAGCAGTTCCCTGAGCGGGCTGAGTACATTCAGCAAATGAATAAAATGTGGGAACAAAAGCTGCTTCAATAATAAGCAATTGTAAAGGTGATTAGTTATGGCTCAGCATTATGACTGCATCATAGTGGGCGGCGGCCCCGCTGGTTTGGGAGCAGCACTGTATACCTCGCGTGACAGATTGAAAACTTTAATACTGGAAAAATTTTACCCTGGTGGTCAAATTAACACTACCGACAGAATAGAAAACTACCCAGGTATCGAGCAAATAGACGGCCCAGGTTTGATTGAACGGATGCAAAAGCAGGCTGTGAGCTTCGGCGCGGAGATAAAAACCAGCAGCGATGTTACCTCGTTACGAAAACTGCAGGATAGTAATATCGAGGTCAGCTGTGATAAGACAAAATATACTGCAAGAGCGGTTATCCTGGCGCCAGGCAGCGACTATCGTAAATTAGGCGTCCCCGGCGAAAAGGAGTTTCGAAACGCAGGCGCAGGGATAAGCTATTGCGGGACCTGCGATGCACCGTTCTTTAAGGGAAAAAGTGTGTTAGCTGTGGGCGGGGGCAACACCGCCCTGGAAGATACGCTGCACCTGACAAAATTTGCCGAGAAGGTGACACTGATACACCGCAGGGACGAATTCAGAGCGACCAAAGTCCTGGCCGAGGAGCTTTTAGGAAAGGCCAACGGGCCAGATTCGAATCTGATTATAAAGTATAACACAATAGCAACTGCGATAGAGGGCAAAGGCAGAGTTCAATCAGCCCGGCTCAAGAACGTAAAAAGCGGCCAGGAAGAAAGCTACCCCTGCGACGGAGTATTCATATTTATAGGTATGGTTCCGAACACCAGCTTTTTAAAAGGTTTTGTGGAGCTGAGTGAAAACGGATTTGTCAAATGCGACTGTGCCTATCTTCGAACGGCTGTGCCCGGTGTGTTCGTGGCGGGCGATTGCAGAGTCGGGGCGGCTATGCAGTTAGTCACGGCGGTAGCTGACGGAGTAAACGCTGCGATGATGTTAAAACAATATTTCAGAGACGCAAGCTGGTGGAACGAAGCCGTAAGTGACGCTCTACAACCAGGCGGCTGGTAAAGTTTCGATATTGGCCCTGACCAGGAAATGCAATTTTCCTGCGACTATTAAAATAACTTGCGGAATGTCCCGCACAGCCTTAAAATACCGTTTTTCCGGTCTTTGGAGAGGCTGAAACTATGTTGTCAAGATTGCATAGCGTCACGCTTGAAGGAATTGAAGGCATAATTTGCGAGGTTGAGGTCGACGTCGGCCGAGGGGGATTTGAAAAGTCCCTGATTGTAGGTCTGCCCGATACGGCTGTAAAAGAAAGCGTCGAAAGGGTAAAAAGCGCCATTGTGAACTGCGGCTATAAATATCCCAAGACGCAGTCCCTGATAAATCTCGCCCCGGCTGACGTGAAAAAAGCAGGCCCAGCTTTCGATTTGCCCATTGCTTTGGGTATGCTCATCGGGCAGGGTATTTTAGCCAGTCCGGTCCTTAATGATTTTGTTATTGTCGGAGAGTTAGCTCTTGATGGAAGAGTCAGGCCGGTCAATGGTGTATTGAGTATGGCTATGACCGCTGCTCGGGATGGTTTTAAAAGGATGCTCGTCCCTCTGGAAAATTCTCAGGAAGCCGCCGTTGTTGCTGAGCTTGAGGTTTACGGTGTTGGCTCGCTGACGCAGGCGGTAGGCTTTCTGGCTGGTCAGCTGCCTCTCGAAACAACAACTGTTGATATCGAGCAGCTTTTTAATGTAGCTTCAAATTACGATGTCGATTTTGCAGACGTTAAGGGGCAGGAAAGTGTAAAACGTGCCCTGACTATCGCTGCTGCAGGTGGACACAATATTATGATGATTGGTCCCCCCGGAGCAGGCAAGACGATGCTGGCCCAAAGACTGGCCACTATTCTGCCGCCTCTGGGTCTGAATGAATCTATCGAAACAACATGTATATATTCGACAGTAGGCCTGTTGGGTAAAGACAGGCCGTTGTTGGCCACCCGTCCTGTCCGGATGCCGCATCACTCAGCAAGCGGGCCGGCCCTGGTAGGCGGGGGAACAAACCCCAGGCCGGGTGAATTGTCGCTGGCGCATTTCGGAATATTATTTCTCGATGAGTTTGCCGAGTTTCCAAGGCATGTTTTAGAGATGATTCGTCAGCCTTTGGAAGACGGCTTTGTTACCGTCTCACGGGCCAAAGGAACTATAAGGTTTCCTGCTCAGTTTATGCTCGTTGCAGCCATGAATCCCTGCCTCTGCGGTTATTTCGGCACGGACGCCAGAAGGTGTAAGTGCACACCCGGTCAGATTGAGCGATACCTGTCAAAGATATCCGGCCCCCTGGTGGACAGAATTGATATTCATATTGATGTGCCCGCGATAAGTTTCAGCAAGCTGCGTTCGAAGTCGGTCCAGCTTGACTCGGCGAAAATGAGCCATGCTGTTATTTGTGCAAGGGATATCCAGGCAAAGCGATTCGGCGACGGTAAAATAATGACCAACGCAAGAATGAGTCATAAGCAGGTAGAAAGGTTCTGCCAGCTCGATTCGCCGTCTGAGATGCTGCTCAAGCAGGCCATGACTGAATTCGGCCTGAGCGCCCGCGCCCACGATAAGATTTGCAAAGTTGCTCGTACAATAGCCGACCTGTCGAATTTTGAAAACATCGTTGCTGAACACATAGCAGAAGCCATAAGCTACCGAAAGCTCGACAGAAAATTATAAGCTCATTTCATATCAGGGCCATCAATTAATAGATCGGCCGAAAGGAAAACAACCTTGGTCTCGGAGTCTTATGTCTGTCATTTCGAAAATATTTTTAAAAAAAAGGATAATTTTATTGAACACTTTGCCGTTAATAGATATATGGTCAAGTAATGAATGCTAATACTTCAGAATCTGATAACAACCAATCGCAGAGAGCTGTTAAGATAACTCGTCAGCGAGTGCAGGAATCTTATGAACGTTACTCGGGCCATGATGTAGCCCGTTAATTCGATTATGGTTTTTTGAAGGGATATAGAGAATGCAGATTTTACGTAGTTCTTGTGATAGTGCGGAGCAATGCGAAGAACCTCCGCCGAGTTTGACTTTAGAGCAGGACGAGGCTGAAAGTTGTACCGCTATCGGGGGCGGAGAAAAATTAAAAAGTGATAGTTGCTGGAATGATTGGAAATGGCAGATGGGCCATCGCGTTCGTGATGCTGCCCAGCTTCTTGAGTGCTTCCCCCACCTGAAAAATCCCACCGATTTAACCGAGGTTGTTAAAAAGTATCCTTTGGCAATAACTCCCTATTATGCTTCCCTGATTCGCCAGCTTGACAATTCAGACCCTGTTTTTGCGATGAGTGTTCCTCAAATCGATGAATTGTACAACCCCAATTGTCTGAGCGAAGACCCTCTGGAAGAAAATGAAGATATGCCTGTGCCC
>Ga0209777_10003352_pt1 | contig 19943 bp, 22 predicted proteins | sample FrelakmetHBP12HB_FD_187147 | JGI IMG/M metagenome (GOLD analysis project Ga0209777, IMG submission 187147) | Freshwater lake sediment microbial communities from the University of Notre Dame, USA, for methane emissions studies -HBP12 HB (SPAdes)... | ecosystem: Environmental > Aquatic >...
CAGAAAATATTGCCTGAATTTTTTCAAAAATATTGGAAAATTCAGGAATGAATTACAAACATTAATGACCGACAATTTTCAATTAATTCAGGCGTAATTATTTGCAAACCTGAGTTCATTCAGTATATAAGGAACTTTTTCCTTTGATTGTTCGACCATCCCGCAAGCCCGGCTTCCATCTCTTTCGTTATATATCGCATGATAATGTCGTTGTATTCCTCATCCGAGGGTGTTATTCCTGCGGTGATAAAAAAGGTTACCAACGACTTGCGCACCAATAACAGTTCTTCCTCATGCATTGATTGAACGCAACCAAGAAGGGCGGCTTGCAAATTTTCTTCGGTAAGATTGAGGCAGATTTCAATACCAGAACCGGTATTCAGATTTTTCTTGTCCAAGAAAGTATCCAATCCCCAAAAGTTGTTTTTTTCACTTTTCCCGAGCAGGATCTTTTTCCGTTTGGGAAAGAAAAACAGGGCCCAAGTGCCGATTAGTACCAAATAAGGATTGCTTACCTTTCTCTCTGCAAGCAAACCTGTCTTCACGTTTTCAGATGAGGGAAAACGCATTAATAAATAAGCAAAGGAGCCAAGGCTATGCTTGCTGTTAATGGTTTCTTTTTTTTCTAACGACAAGTTACTATCAAGAACAATCCGGATCTGTTTGTTTAATGCTGCCGGCATCTGTATACAGGTATGGGTAACCGACATGCGCCAAATGACCGACAACCACAACAGGTAAGCCAATCGTGGGTTTACGCTTTGCTTAATACCGTTAATAAAGCTGGCATATTCATTTTCGACTACAGCGAATCGTTTTTCGCAATTGGTACAAAACAGGTAGTTACGTATGAAATGGTTCGTGTTTGCTATAACCTCTTCGTCGGTCATTTTGTTCTTCTTCACTTCAAAAATTTTTTCTTCATTAACCTCCCGGCCAATGTACAAGCTGGTATTGAATGAGTTCGAATCGATAAAAAATGACACTTCATGGTTACGCTTTGCCTTCTGATCGTATGTAAATGCAGATTGTAAAAGGAAGTTTGGCACTATGTGAGAGCCCTTGCAATCAGCTATTTTTTTACGACATAACAAACAGCGGCTTTGTAACATCGGGATATGATGGACTTTTATCAAAAACTTTAGATGTTTTCGATTTTTGAAATCCAATCATTAAAATGACGACACTTTTTTCTCAGCAAAGTTAATCCGATGTCCTCTGCCACCAATGGGCCTACCTGTGCTTTTTGACCTTCATAGTTTGGTAAATGCTGAATAATCCTTTTGGAAGGCGCTGAATTTGGCGATTCATTTATTTCTTCAGGATTCGCATTTCCTATATTTCGTTTCAGTCTGTTAATCCCCGTTTGTTCTTCAGGATACATTGTAATCAATCTATCGGGGTCAACCAACAAAAATGCTTCAAATTCATGTAGCTGAACGTAAGGTAGAAAGTTTGGATGATTGATATCCAAAGCAATTGCAGCCTCTAAGGCAGTAATTCGTTGATAATGATCAACAATATTTTGAATTTGTTCTGAATAGGGACTTAGTGCATCTTTTGGAAATGCATATAAATCAATAAAACTGGTATAAAATGTGTCAGTCCTTCCTCTGTCAGATTCAATCCATCTTAGCACATCATTTCTAAATTTAATGTACTTCAGTAAACCTCCTTTTGCAGGTTTGTTGTTTATTCTGTCCCACCCTGTTCTGATCTTCCGGGCTGATATGAAAATATTTAGAGGTGTAAAGTGTTTTACCAATACATCATTTACAAAGTTTTCCTCTGAGCTTCCTTCTACGATGATATTCAAGTATTTCACGGACGGCCTCCGATTATGTTTTTCTCCCAAATTTGTCCTGTCGAAAATTCTTCTAAATAAGCTTGCAGGCTTTTAATATCTGGCCGGTGATACTCTGAGTTTCTTCCTTTACGGTCAATAACGACCAAATCTTCTAATTCAAAATTATTCACTAAGCTTATTGATTGCGTTGCAACAAAAACCTGACAATAGGAGGAAGCGGCTTTAATTAAACCTGCAACAGCATCAATTGCACTTGGATGCAGGCCTAATTCCGGTTCGTCTAAAAATAGAACTGTTGGTAAGTCTTTGGGATTTTGTGCCAACAGGCTTATTAATGCAATGGTTCGTAACATGCCATCGGAAGCTTGTCCTGAATTAAACACTTTCGTGCTGCCTTTTTCCCTCCACCGTAACAATATTTGACCAAACTCGGGATAGAGTTCAAAGTCATCGAAAAATGGTAATACCAACCGGATGTATCTAATAATTCTTGTAAAGTAATTTTTTTCTTCATTTTGAAGACGGTATAAAAAACTGGCTAAATTTTCTCCATTTTGTTTCAGCCACCTTCCATCCGCCTGCGACCATTTCAATCGCATGGGTGCGGTATCGCTGGTATTGTGAAACTGATACACAATCAATTTTCTTAGCAAATTCAAAATGATCTTGGCCGATTCATTTGTTGTTTCAGGTAGCTTTGCTTCTTCGTGGCCAACACCACAACTTGCCCAATGACTTTTAGTTTCAAATCTCGTAGCAGAATATCGATATTTTTCTTCTTTGAAAACCAGCTTGTCGGGTTTAGCAAACATTAAGCTGAATTGATACTCGTTAAAACCGGTGTTTGTCGCTATTTCAATTTGGGCATCTATGCTTTTGGTTATATCGGCGCCATCATGTAAAATATCATTGGCCCCGCCTAAATAAGCAACATATTCCTGCAACTTCCCATCGGAGTTAAGCATCCAACTCAAAAACTTGAAGAAGGAAATGAAATTGGTTTTACCTGCTCCATTAGGGCCAATTAAAATATTTAAAGGATGAGGTGTAAATCCTTCTATTGCTTTTATGCTTTTGTATCCTTTAATTGTGAAGGATTTCAGCTTTATATCATACATTTCAAATTGTTATCGTTTGAATTTATCATTGTGGTAAGCTTTCGCTGGGAGCATGAAAGATTCACACGCCGGACGAAAATTGTCATCGATTTTACGGTCGGCCATAGTCAACCCCCCGATCAGGTTCCAGGTTGCAGGTTTCGGGTTGCAGAAGTGTCAATGCCTGAATAACATTGACCGTTTTTTATTATCTTGTTCAAACAAGTTCCAGGTTGTTTTTTACCTTGATAAACTTACTGTGTTTACTGAATTGTTTATGGGTTACAGGAAAATCTTTTTCGACAAATTCTATTTCGCAATGGTCAGGCAATTTATTGACGATTGCGGGATTATCAATTATTGTTCGGATAAGATCAAAAGTCAATCCCAGGTTTCTGTTAACTATTTCTTTATTTGTCATCTTTTTACCTTTTTTAAGTACTTCTCTTTATAAAATTCCCATTTATCCTTGATATCTTGCTCAGCGTAAGTTGCCGCGGTCTTTAAATCAGGCATTTCAATTGCGGTCTTAATTTTATCACCTCCCGGGATCATTAAATCACGATGAAAAAACCCATGATTCATATCATATCGAACAATGACAATCCATTTTTCATTTATGAATGATTCATATTGGATAACAAGATCCGCTATCTGCCCATTATCAACGGTTAATCTAACCCGTAGTCTTTCTGAACCAAACTTATCTAATATTTTAAGAAATTCCTTTTTATTCATTGGCCTTTTTCCCTGTCGGGTTTTCGAACAGCTGAACTTTGGCTGAGCTCTCGATGGCTTTGATGGCAATATCTTTCACACTCTTGTCGGCTAACTCAGTTTTTTGGGTGAGTTGTTTGACATAGCCCTCCTGCTCTTTGATTCGATTTTCGAGTGTCTGTATGGTTTGTTCTTTAAGTTTCAAAAGTCCCTCATGTTCTTTCAGCGTTAACTCTTCTGCAAATCCGAACTGGGTTTTCAATTTTTCGGTAACGCTTTTTTCGGCATCTTTCACGGCTTTTGCCAGATCGTCCTCAAACTTTGCAACCTTAGTATGAAGCAGGTTGAATTCCTGTTCCCTGGTGGCGACGGCCTCTTCGCGTTCATGCAGGTTCTTTTCTGTTTCGGTTGTTTTCGATACAAATTCCAGTTCCGCTTTTCGGCGTTTTTCAGTATAATCATCCTGCTCTTTGCGTCTTTTAAGCTGAAGGTTATAGGTATATTCCTCTTCTTCGTGCTGGTGTTCTTTACGGGCCCTTTCCTTTTCCTCTTTCAGTTCGGCCTGAATACGGGCTTTTTCCTTATCCCAGTCACTCTTCTTCTGGGTCATTTCCGAATCAAACTCCTCGCGTTTTTGATCCAACGTCAGTTTTAGCTCCTGTGCTTCAGCTTCAAGTTGAAGTTTTTTCTCTTTGTGCGCGAGCAACATAGCTGCCAGGGAATCGGCAGTAACCTTCACCTTATACAATTCATCGATCATGGTTTTCTGAACCTCAATGGCTTGTCGTATTTCGGCAAGTTTTTTTTGTTCTGATAACAGCGAATCCTCGACCTGGTCGAATGATGTCGCCACTTTAAGTTTCAGATCGGCGATACCTCGAACAATGCTATCGGGTGTCATTTCCGATACTTTTTTAACGAGCGTTTGTTTTTCTTCTTTTTCCCTGATTTCCTGAGGTTTCATATTATCGAGGTCGGCTACTTTTTTCAGCAGGGATTCATAGGCATCAAAAATCTCATTTTTGGTGCTTGTTTTCGAAACTGATTCTTTTGGCATGGCTGATTACGTTTAAGGTTTCAGGTTAGATTGATGATAAATTCACCAAATGAGAGGATGCGGGTACTGTTTCTTTTTTCGAAAAGCAGATGTTCAAAATCTCTGGCTTTATTGCTGAGATCAACTTTGGTCAGCATTTCTGATACAGCCTGTTTTAACGCTGCCAGATCAGAAATGCCGCATCTTGCCTGCAGAAAGTGATAATCAGGAGTTGATTGTCCGAGAAGAAACATGGCATCGTAGAAATCGCGTCCTTTTTGCCTCGAAAGTAAGGAGGAGATTTTCATCGCGCATAAAATTTTATCGCCGGGGACAGGAAATGGAAAGAAAAATCCGCATCCTTTGATGTTGACCATATCGGGCTGATAAGCAATTCCCTGATCCTGGGCCTCTATTTTAATTAAGAACCGTTCATCCCGATATCCTGATAATCCCATTTCAAACAGCAACTCCGGAAAATAGAAATTCCGCCGATAAGCCGTCAAATTCTCTTTTTGTTTATCCCGCAATTCGACCTTCATCCCAAACCGTTGAAGAAAAACCAGCACATCGTCTGTCATTTGAATAAATTCCCGGTTTGAAAGTCCTTTACAATCAAAATCCAGATCTTCCGAAAACCGGTCGATCCCTTTTACCAGCCGCAAATTGGTGCCTCCGATAAATACAATATTCCGTATATAGATGGTGGTGGCAAGAAAATCGAGGATCATTAGTTGGATATACTCTTTAAGCATATATTTCTGATGAGCAGGATGTTCGCGTATTAAAGCAGGAAAGAATGGTTTGATGTTCTCCAGCAGGATCATAATCCGTAAACCTTTAAGAATAATTCCGACCGCCGGTCCATCGCCTTGCCTTGTATCCGGGCGATATAGGATTTAAATAAACCGGTGTCGAAATCATCATGAATCAAATCAGGGTCAATACGTAGAGCAGCTAATTCCTGTTCGGTGTTGTAGAACGGATAGAGGTAAAGCATATCAAACAATGCTTTTTCGGGTTTTGCAAGAAGCAGGCTTCGACCACCGGGTAACGGACGCGTATCAAAACCGAACATCAGGCGGGGCTGTATTGCTTGATAGGTATAGGTTCCGAAAGGGTTTTGAAAGGTGGCTGTTTTCAATGTTGAAACACTGGTAATTTGCACGACCGATTCAGGTATAAGTCCATAGAACGAAAGTGCAGTGTGAAGACTGACATAAGAGGGCCGGTAAATGCGGTTGGCAATGAAAAGAGAAAAGCTTTTTTCTGCAAGGTATTCAGGAAAACTGTAATGGCCATTGCGAAGTTTTACCAGAAGCCCCTTTTTCTCCCATCTTACCAGATTGTTTTTATCGAATTCCGGATGCCAGGCATATACCTGATTCGGGGTAAAATACCCCAATACAAACATTTTCTTCCGGAACTCATGAAAATTCATTTCTTTTTTTACGCAAATATAAGGAAAAAGAGAAATCAGACTTCATTTTACCGGTTAATCCGGGCAGCTATGGCAAATTGCATGAAATAGGTCTCGATCGTTGGATCGTCCGATATGAACAGGGCCTGGAGAAATTGATCCCTGGCACGCAAAACCTCTTTCGTCCTGTGCTGTTTCCATCGTTAACGATTAACCAGGTTACAATACATGGATGCTGCCATGTCGTTTAGTTCTGAAAGTGTAATTATTCCAACTTCTTTCATGAGGTGGTCTCTTTAATTGGCTCCGCCGAGCTCCGCTTCAGGTTGCAGGTTTCAGGTTTGTTGATTGTCAATGAATGAAATAGGTTGACTTTTTTACCCTAATTTTGGTCAACCTATTTCATTCATTGACAGTTGTTATAAAACTTCAAAGTGTCTTTTGACTTTAACATATTTCTTTGCAGTATCTCTGACATAATGCTTTTCCAGCTTAACATTTTCATCATCAAGAAAAGTAATCGAAGTGCCATCAGGTATTTGGTCAAGCATATCCGGTTTGTCTAATATTTGCTCTACGAAATCAAAAGCGATTGCTATATCTCGTCCTATTTGTTCTCTATTTGTCATACGTCAGTTTTTTCAAATATTGTTCTTTGTACCATTCCCATTTGTCTTCTAAATCTTGCTTTGCGAAGGTAAACCCAAATTTCAAATTTGGCACATCTATTACTTTTTTTTCTTTGTCTCCGTTAGGATGTAATAAATCTCTATGAAAAAAACCATGTGCGCAATCATACCTTACTATTGCTACCCATTTCTCATTTATTATTGTTTCGTATTGCAGAATAAAATCTAGTATTTGACCTTTATCCTTTTCAAAACGAAGTCTGATCCTGTCTTTATAGCGGGTTCCTAAGTATATGTAAAATTCTTTTTCGTTCACGGTGACCAAAAATGAAAAAACATGAATAAGGTTCTCCGGCTTAAGTGTTAAGTGTCATAGTTTCAGGTTTACTCAAATCCATAACCTTTTTATCGGTTAAGTCGGGCAGCTATGGCAAATTGCATGAAATAGGTCTCGATAGATGGATCGTCCGATATAAAAAGTGCCTGGAGGAATTGATCCCTGGCACGCAAAACCTCTTTCGTCCTGTGCGATTTGTTCCGGACAAGCAGTTCCACCGTTGCATCAAACAAATCCAATGCCCGGATTAACGCAGCCTGAAAATCTTCACCATTCCGCTTCAGCTTAAGTGTCCGAGAGGCTTCACTTCCGATATTACCCATCTGATCAAAGATCGATAACTGTTTCCATCGCTCACGATCAATGGTGTAAAAAGGTTTGCCAATGGGTTCCATTTGTAATTATTCCAACTTCTTTCATGAGGTCATTGATTTTCCTGATTGAAGAATGATCTTCCGCGCCTTATCCAGGTTGTTTTCCGGTAATGACATCCCGGCATGGATCACCAGCTGAGGGTTGTGCAATGCAACTAATTCTTCCAGGCCTTTTATATCCGTCGGCTCCAGGCGACAGATCGTGATTTTCACACCGGGATATCCGGCTTTAATCAGTTCCGGCTTTTCAAGAGCTTGTTTATCTGAATCAGCCAGGATGAGTTCAGCAGGACGACAGCGGATGAGCAGTGAAGTCATTTCACGCCCGAGGTTACTGCCCCCACCGGTAATAAGGATCCGTTTCCCGGCAACGGTGCCGCAAAAAGCCGGAGGTAGCGAATAATCATCAGCTTTAAACCTTTTTTCGGAAGCACTTTTCTTATACATCCCTGCTTTTCCGCCGATCAAAAGGCTGCGGAAGAATAGCAGTAATACTGTTGTGATAAGGAATTCAAGGATGATGATGGTCAGGGGGATGAACAATCGCTGGTTGATAAGGTAATAGCTGATGAAATCGGCCAGGATGAAAATGAAGCTGCCTGAAATTAGGATCAGTATGAATTTAAAGGTATCGGTGAGGCCCTCATGCCTGTCAATGCCGATATATGAGCGGCTGGCTGTGAGGAGCAATATCCTCACAACTGTGATGGATCCCAGTACGATGGGTATTTCGGCAATCTCAGAGGCCGGGATAGAAAAGTTGAACCTCAGCAGGTACGCCAGCCATACAGCCAGAATGACAATGGCGGCATCAGCGATTGAGAGCATGTATTTGGGGAAAGGGCGGGACATAAGAAATTATGATTTATTGTGTTTATTGAAGCAAGGCAATTTGCACAAGCCGCATTAATTGGAGCGAAGCAGTTCACATAAGTCGCATCAGGTAGAATGAAGGGAGCATTTTGTGTAAGCGGCATCAGGTGGAGCGTAGCGACACCGTAGCCGCGACGCAAAGATGCGACCGAATAGTGACACCGTAGCGGCGGTGTGAAGCTGCGAGCGAAAGCCACGGTGCAAAGATGCGAGCGAGCAGTGACACCGTAGCGGCGATGTGAAGCTGCGAGCGTTAGGGCGTTATTGCTTTCTGCGTTAGGCGTTTCTTAAAGAACTTTCCAGTGTCCGCCTTTGGCGGGGCCGATACGTATGATGAGATTCCTTTTCTTCAAAGTTGTTATTTGTTTTTCAATCGCCCGCGTAGACATGCCAAGCTGTTTTGCCAGGCTTGCAATCGTGGTTTCAGGATTATTCTTTATAAGATTCAGGATTTTCTCCGAACTTTTCTCCGAACTTTTCTCCGAACTTTTCTCCGAACTTTTCTCCGTGAATTCGATTTTGTAAAAGATCACTGAAAAGAGGTGCCCACGGCTTTCAAAGACGGGTTCCGGCAAGTTTTCGTTTACGCATTCGCTTATTATCTTTACCGTTCCTCGCCCCCAGCTTTCAATAAATCCTGATTTGTAGAAAACATCGGCAAGCAATGTGTTGCGTGGTTTTGAAAGATGGTCTCGTTTCAGGTCTTCAATTTTAATTTCATCAGGCAACATTCCTTCGTTCATGACCATTAGTTTGTCATCATAAACCCTGATTTGAACAGCTGAAGTAGTCAGATAATTTCTATGAATGATGCTATTCAATATTGCCTCCCGTAAGGCATTGTAGGGGTACTCCAGTTTTTCGCGGCGATGTATTCCTTCGTAGGTAATAGGGCTTAGGAGGTACTTTGTTTTCAGCATACTCAGTGTTTGTTCTATTTGCTGAAAAAGGTTTCCCCCGACAATATCACTGGTCTGAATATCTGCATCAGAGATAAACTTTCCAATTTTTATGTGTGCCTGCATGAAAAAGTGTTGCGGATTTTTGCCAAACAGCAAAACTGCAGCCCTCTTAAATTTTCCGTTTTTAAGCAGGTTTAATTTATCAAGAATAATCAGTGGGTTGGTTTCAGTTGCGACATAGGGCAAGCGATCAGTTGCAAGTTTTTTAAATTCTTCGATGGTTGTCAGATTTACATCCTCGAAAGTAAATGAATCTTCAATAACATCATCCCATGATCTTCCAAATTTTCGTAGTAAAAACTCGGTCAACGAATTGCCTGTCAATTCCATATTTGAACTGCCACTCCTAAAATAATACCGACCCCGTAAGGAGATAGGAACAGAATAGGCAGGAATATTGATTTCAAGAAAGCGATGGTCGTTTTCCTGTTTTTCATTAAGATTAACCGTAACGCCCATTAAGTCACGCGATTTGTTTGGAATTTCCACCATGAGTTGTCTAAAATTCTCAACGCCTGTCACACTTCCATCATCCTTGACCCCAATCAACAAAATCCACCTGAAGCATTTGCAAAACCGCAAATCCATTTCAGGTAGTCATCGTGCCAACTTTGTTTATACTCAATGGTTTGGTTTTCTGCCATTTACGTTGGCCTTATGGCGTTCAGCATTTATTTGAGCGAGCAATTTGCACAAGCTGCATTAATGGAGCGAAGCAGTTCACATAAGCCGCATCAGGTAGAACGAAGGGAGCATTTTGGGTAAGCGGCATCAGGTGGAGCGTAGCGACACCGTAGCCGCGACGCAAAGATGCGACCGAATAGTGACACCGTAGCGGCATTGTGAAGCTGCGAGCGTTAAGGTTGATCAAGTGAAAGACTTTTGCGTATGGTAGTTTTATACCGCTTACCGATGTCGTGGCAATGTACTTCGAAAGTCAGCCCGTCTAAATGACGGATGATGTCGCGGATCTTCTCGAGGTCAAGTCTCGCATCAAACCAGGTGAGGTCGAATTCGAATATCTTAACCGATTGCTCGGGCATTACTTTCATGCCTTCACGAATGATAGAAAGTGTGATGTACCCCGTGTCCTCATCCACCAGCGGTAAAAAATCAGTAATGGATCCTGAGACCTTATTGTCTTTTGAAACAAAGAATTTAGAAATAAAGAAGGGGCTGTTGCCGCTGTTCAGGAGGCGCAGTGAGATGCTGTTTTCGGTGACTCCGTGCACAAGGACCGGCAGGGGTTTGATGGTGTCGCGATAGAATTTGAAAAACAAAAAGACCGAAAAGGCGCTCATCACAAATGCCGCCACCGAAAGAAAAATGGTGAGGATCACCAGGAAGCGGAGGTCGACGGGGAGAGAGGGAACGGTAAGAAAAAGGTTAGTTTGTATCATGAGTGTAAGGTAAGAAAAATGTACAATGTACGATTGACAGTTTCAGGTTTCAGGTTTGTGCACTAATCAAAGTTTCGCTTCATCAATTTTTAATATGTTTTTCCTGATCCAATACCTCAGCAATGGGTCGATAAGGACGGGTTGTGATGCTGGAGGGCTGACTTTAAATAGAGACAACCATTCTTTTTTCATGGGCAAAGAGTCTGCGGCAATGCGGGCCCCCTTTTTTTCATGGCTCAAGGTTTAGGAATTTCTAATTGTTTGCATATCAAGACACATAGATCCTCATCAATATCGGGATGCCGTGGTATACTTGTTCGTTTTCCATTTACATGATTCATATACTTATTATGTTTACCACCATGTTTTACAAAACTACTTTATGTTCATTCAAGTACTTTATAAACCTTATCCTTTTCATCGGGTCAGGCAAATGATAATTCCTCTTCCAGCAGCATCTCACCCTCCGGTAGATATTGTTCCCGGATATCTTCCAGATAAAGTTCAAGAGAATCAACTATATTTACTTTTACCTCCTCAACTGTTAGCCCTTGGGTAAAAACTGCAGGTAATTCCTTTAACTGCCCGATGAGGTAACCACTTTTACCTTTTTTGATTACTATTGTGAGTTTCATGATACTGATTTTAGATTCAAGTTTGGCTCCGCTTCCTGAAGGGTTTTTTTAAATTTGGCGAAGGCAGGTTTCCCGAATATCACACCCACTCCGGTAAGTATTCCCAGGAAGATCATGATCAGGAGGGTCGTACTGTTGGAACTCGTTTTAACTGCATCGGATGGCGGCTCAATGATGGTGAAAACAGGGGTGTTCTCCTGCACGTTGATCTTGGCCTGTTCGAGCAGCTGCGACAAACTGTTATATACATTGAAAGCGAGATTATATTCGGCCTGGAGGTTTTCTCCCTGGGCGAGAGCGCTTGACTGGACCACATTCTGGTTACGGTCGCGGTAAGATGCGAGCGTTTGCTGGGCCTGCTTGTACTTTTTCTCGGCATCGGCATGCAGTCCTTCGATAAATTCACGGTCATTCTTAACCTTGTGTGTACGGTAATCGATGATATAACGGGTGAGCGTGTTTACAACCGAACCGGCGAGATCTTTTACCGCCAGCGGGTCTCCGAAAGTTACAGTTATTTCCAGTAGATTTACCGAACCTTTCTTGATTTCTGCTTTAATGCAGTTGCGGATAGCTCCAATTTTTGATTTTTCTTCTGGTGTAAGTTCCATAGAGGCCGAATCTGAACTGGAAGGACCAATGATGGATAACCTGAGTCCCGGAATAGGTGAAGAATTCGGTAGTATTGATGCCGGAGGAAGTTTATGTGAGGTTTTTTTTGTGGCTTCGGTTTTTTTTGTTCCTCGTATCGCGGCAAGAATAGTGCCCGGAAGTCCGATGCTGTATTTCATAAGTATCCCCTGCAGGGTGCTGGGAGGGTGTTTGTCGAAATACTGCGACAAGGTCATTTTCGATCCGGTTTTTGAGTCAGTCACCTGCTGATTCAGAACCTCGAGCCTGAAGTACACACTGCCTACAACCAATGGGTAAAGCGAGGGTGTAAGTGCATCGGCTGATGAGGTAGTCGGAACCCCGGTCAATAGTGATAATTGTTTTAGTATCGCTGAATTCGCTGCCGGATTTGATCCGCCCGGCTCAACCAACAGGCTTACTTTCGAGGTATATTCCCTGGGGGATATGATCACAAGCAACACCCCCAGCACAAAGAATATGCCCGTCGCAATGAGGATAATCCTGCGGCCTTTCCAGATTTTCAAAACGATCTGCATCAGATCGATTTCGGAGGAAGTGTTATCGGTGGGTTCTGTCATAAGTGTTTTGCGTTAGTGCGTTATTGTCTGCCAATTGTTTTCAGAACCTGTTCTGCATTCATTACCGGAATTTTTGATTTTTTAAAATCTTTCAGGTTTCGTGTGATGATGATATCCTGGTTGTTTTCAATGGCCGTAAAATACTGCAATCCATCTTCAAAATCCTCAAAGTCATTGTCATTTAAGGCTAAGCCAATAATTTTATCATCAAGTGGCAATACATCTGCTATTAACTTGAATTTTCGCAGGATAGCTTTTGCTTCAATCGCACTCTTTGATTTCAATAAAATATAATTTGTATTTGCAAAAGTCAAAGAAGAAACACTGAGCGTCAGGTATTTCTTATCAGCCAGCGAAAATAAATTTGCTGAGTCAGAATAATATGGTTCTCTTTTCGCCAACAAATCAATTACGATATTTGTATCAACCAAAAGCTTCTTCATTTGTATTTTTCGATAAGATAATCAGCGTATTCTTTTCTGTAATCATAACCTTCAGGCAATTCAATTACTCCGCTTAAACTCTCAACCAATGGCGTAATTCCGATATTTCCTGATTTTTGCTCAGTTACTGAATCAAGGTATGATTCAACCATCCGCGATAAACTTATCTGGTGGTTTTGGGCATAAATTTTAGCTCTTTCAATCACATTTTCATTGAGCCTTAAAGTTAGTTTTGTATCCATACTATTTGTTTTGCGTACAAATATACGCAAATTATACGTCTAATGCAATAGCTCGCACTACATAATGTTATTGCGTTAGAGCGTTCTGCGTTTTGCGTTATTGCGTTATTGCGTTATTGCGTTTAGCGTTGGGGCGTTTATTTTTTTGCGGGGACGACGATTGTGGCTCCGGGTTCAATTTTGGGGAAGCTGTTGATGAATAAAAATCCCCTTTTAGTGCTACATACAGAGCCGTTGGCATTGATTACATAAACACCTGAAGGTTGCGATCCAGGTGCAAAGCCGCCTGAATGGTTCACGAAGTACCTGAGTTTTTTGCCTTTATAATAGGGCATAGTTGTTGGATAGGAAACGGCTCCTGTGACTTTTATCGTTTGTATATCCCCCGGAATTAAAAGGCTGTCACCCGGCATCAAAAATAAATCCTTGTAAGTTCCCGGTTTTTTCATGATGTACTGAAGATCAATGGGAATCTGTGCAAATATCTTATTTTTTTTGATTGGTTTGAGGTAAATATTTCCTTTTTTATCTCTCATTTTGGTGTAATCCCCGAGCAAAAGGCTATCGGATCCTTTAAAAAGTTCTTTAACCAAAAAGTCAAGATCAACTGTCGCCGTAGTGTCAATTCCATCAAAATGTGAAGGGATAAAAGCGGTTTTCCTGATGAGGCTTGCTCCTTTTACATAAGCCTGGGGCGTGATGCTTCCTGCACGTTTGATGAGGTCTGAAATCCGGTCATTCTTTGTTACTATGCTGTATTTTCCCGGAAATACGACTTCTCCTCCGATACTTACGAGAGTTTTGGGGCTATAGCCGGGAGACTGGCGAATAGAAACAACATCATATGGTTTCAGGCTGAAACCGGAGGCTGAATCGGAGAGCCTTAAGTCTTCGCTGATCGGGAACTGATAAATTGAAGTAATTTGGGCTACAGGTTTTGTTGCCGTATCGTTTTTGACTCTCCTGGCGATTTCCACCCTTGCACGGGAAGCAGATTCTTTAAAACCACCAGCCCTCAGGATAAAGTCACTTATGGTCATGTTCAGCATAAAGGGGTATTTCCCGGGCTTTCGTACTTCACCTTCTATTTGCAGCCAATATTTTTCGTGCAGATCGGAGATGGGGGCGATGTTTACCACATCGTCTTTCAGCAAAGGAATATCCTTCTGCTGTTGCAATAGTAGGGCCAGGTCGACAGGTATTACCTCCATGGTCATATCGTTACGCATGCGATAGATATTAATGCGGGTAGTAAAGGCATCTCCCTTCAGGCCGTCAGCCTTGCGAATCAGTTGCCTGAGCGTACCCGCGCTATCGAGAGCGAACACCCCCGGGCGGTAGACGGCGCCGCGGATCTCGACCCTGTTCTCGAATTTGTTGAGGATGGAATCTATGACCATCTCATCGCCGTTCTGAAGGCGGAAAGTATCCTGCTGTGAGGCAGGGATATCGAGGACTTTGCGCTGGGTGCCGGTTTTACGGAATACCTTGATCCGCTGTGCATAAGCCTTGCTGGTAAAACCGCCTGCAAAATAAATGAGGTCCTTGAGAGATTCAGCGGATTTCATGTCGAACAGACCGGGGCGTTTAATTTGTCCGCTGATATCGACCCTAAGCTGATAGGGTGCAATAAATACCACGTCGCCGTCTTCAAGCCTTATATCGTCCTTCTGTTCCCCCTTCAGTAAAAATTCATAGAGGTCGAGTTCGGCCTGGGTTTTATTGTTCCTGATCACCTTCACATCACGGAGAGAGCCGTTCACCGACGGGCCGTTTGCAGCGTAAAGGGCGTTGAATACTGTGGCCAGAGATGAGAGCGTATAGGTGCCCGGCATGTAGATCTCGCCCACGAGGTTCACCTTGATGCTGCGTACGGAACTAAGGCTGACTTTGATGAAGGAATTTCCGGTGCGCAATCCTGAATAAATTGCGCTCAGCTCTTTCGTGATCTTTCCAGTGGCTTCTTCGATGGTCATGCTGCTGAGATAAATAGGCCCCAGGTTGGGAATGAGAATACTGCCTTCAGGGGTGATCTTTAGCCGGTAGGTGGCCTGGGAGGCGCCCCAGATGTCGATGATGAGATCATCGGCCGGGCCGAGGCGGTAGTTTTTCGGGGTTGGGATGTTGATACTGGGTTCGAAGGTAAGGTTGTCGGTGGTGAATAACGAAAATCCGAAGTTACGGGAGCTTCCGTCGGTCACGGCGCCTGCGGTGGAGGTGGTTCCGGCCATAGCACTTGTAAAACTCCTAGAGCGATCGCTGACTTTTTTCGTGACTTTGTTCCTCGAAACCTTCAGTGAATCAGGTTCATTTTGCTTGTTTCCTTTGGCTTTAACTCCGGTAGTGATCTCAATGGCAGGAGGAGGTGCATCAATATCTTCCACGACCTGGGCCAGGCCGGGCAGGCTGAGGGCCAGGAGGAGGGCGATTAAACAGTAGACAAAAAGAGTGGATTTCATAGGCGATGGGCGTTATTGCGTTCTTCGATTTTGCGTGAAATTAGAAAATGTAATGTAAATTTGGAAAATTTTTTGAATCAAAATAAATTAATCCAACAAATTATGATTAAACAAATCGTGATTTCAGGCTCCATTTTACTATGTATTATGGTGGCACCCCTGCTAAGCATTGCTCAGTGCTTCACTGCCAACACGGCTGTTGGACCGGGTGAATATCTTGCCTATGATGTTTCATACCAGATTGGACCTGTATGGACGAACATCGCCCTGGTTACCTTTTCGACAGTACAAGAGATTCAGGGCGGCAAAGCAGTGTTGCATATGAAGCTTAACGGGAAAACCTATCCTACCTATGACCATTTATTCAAGGTACGTGATTCCTACGAATCATGGATTGTGATGCAAACCTGGCAACCGGTCAGGTTTCAGCGGTATACGCTGCATGATGATAATACAGTTCTGTTGACCCAGTTTTTTTACCCGGCCCAATCGTTCTTTTTATATAACCTCAAGACCAATGCCGGCCCGGTGACCAAAGGACAATTACCGCTGCAAAAATGCGTTAACGACATGGTTTCCTCGATCTACTATCCGCGCACACTCGAGGTTGAAAATCTCAGGCCGGGCACCGTCATCCCCATATCGGCTCTTTATAATAATGAGCCCACGACATTGCGGATGGTGGCTCAGGGCAAGGGCCTCATAACAGCACGGGATGGGAAATTGTATCATTGCCTCAAATTCATTATTAAAATGAACAGCACGGTGAGTTTATTTAAAGAGAATTCTGACCTGGTGGTGTGGTTTACTGCTGATAAAAATAAAATTCCCGTTTACATAGAGGCTACCCTGAAGGTGGGTACCGTGAAGATCTATCTCAAAGATGCGAAGGGGATGAGGAACCCGATGACGGCACTGCTGAGTAAATAAAAGGCGTTCTGCGATTATTGGAGCGAGGCAGTTCACACAATCCGCCTCAGGTGGAGCGGAGCGAGCATTTTGCACAAGCGGCCTCAGGTGGAGCAAGGCGACACCGTAGCCGCGGTGCAAAGATGCGAGCGAACAGCGACACCGTAACGGATTTGTGAAGCTGCGAGCGTTTTGGCGTTTGCAAGTCAAAGCTTCGCCCTTTCAATCCCATCAGAAGATAAGACATATTGTAATTGTTGCAAAAATAGTATAAATATGAAACGACAATAATAGTTGATCATTTTTATACCATATCATTTGCCTTACACCCTCTGCCAAATCAGTTAGAAACAATCCGGAACCCTATGCCGTAATTAATAACTTTTGGACTATAACAGGAACGATAGGCCGAGCGGCAATGCCTCGCGAAGCAATACCAGCTGCCACCGCGGATCACACTGCAAGTCCCTGATTCGATCCCTTTAGGATTGGTTTGTTCGCCCGACAAATAATCGCCATACCAATCGCTGCACCATTCCCATACATTACCATACATATCGTATAAACCCCAGGCGTTGGGGGCAAAGCTGCCTACCGGGAGTGTTTTTTGCAAGTTGACGCCTTTGATGCAAACTGTATAAGGATTATTTCCGTTATAGTTTGCCTGATCAGTATTCAGGCAATTGCCTGTGCTGAAAGGAGAGTCAGTGCCAGCCCTGGCTGCATATTCCCATTCGGCTTCTGTGGGTAAACGGCAGCCCATCCAGATGGCAAAGGCGTTGGCATCATCCCAGCTTACATTAATCACAGGGCGTTTGCCTTTACCCCAGCATTCATCGTACGGAATAATTCGGCCCGTAGCTTCACAAAACCTAGTGTACTGGTCAAACGTTATTTCGTACTTGCTCATCTTAAAAGCATTAAGCGTCACCTTGTGCCGAATCTCGTCGTCGAAGCGATCAGCTTCCGTTGCCGGGCTGCCCATCATGAACGTTCCCGCCGTGATATCGACCCATTCGATGGTAGGTTTTTGGGCAATAACAGTACTACTTAAAACCGCCAGTAAAAGAGTGGTTATTTTTGATAACATCCGGGATAATTTCGCGCTGCGTTATGGTGTTATGCGTTGAGGCGTTCAGAGTTAAGGTATTAATGCGTTCTGTCCCTCGCCCCAGGCGTTCTATACTATTTCAATCGCTTTTTCGATCAGGAATTCTTTAATTTCGCTTTCCGGTATGGTTTTACCGAGGTATTCCACCAGTTCAGAATAGTCAATGTCTTTGGCAACAAGTCAACTTGCCGTTCATCAAATACTTCACTGTGCATACCGGTGAAACAAAAGGGTGAAATAATTGAGAGTCAAGTCGTGATAGTTTCCTTTTCTCCGGTCGCTGAGGTGAACCGATCCGAAGAAAATATCCGCAACTTTTTTCATCCCGAGCAAGGCGATCAGTTTTTTTACACTCTGCATATCCCCATAATTCAAAATCGTTTCTGTTAAATATTCAAGGCTGATCTCACCTTTTTTGTCTTCAGGAGTATACCAGAAAAGTGCACTTTGTTCCTGGATAAATTCTTTTATTTCAGGCGAATGCATAACTGTCTTTTGATCACCGTCGGGGAATAAGCCAATCACAAATATACATTTTTCCTGTCATAAATCCAACCCCCGACCTGAGCCCCCTGCCCTGTGTAACGTTACTGCGCTCTTCGCTTTTTTATCCATTGCTGAAAGAATGGGTCATCAATCGCATATTTGTTTTCTGTTTTCATGATGAACCCGCTTTGCATCAGCCGTTTCAAACTGCTGTATACGGTACTTGGCGCTCCAAGGTCAAACTTGCGATAGAATGCTTCTGATAAGGGCGTTTGGTTTGATACTGTTAAACCTATGAGCAGTTTTTTATCCGTTTTGTTGAATGCATTCCAGATGCGCTCATAATCCATATCATGAATCCGCACCAGCTCATCTATAGATTGGGCAATGGGATCATCAACTTTATCATTTTGCGAAAGGATTTCCCAAACAACAAAGGCCATTTGCTGTGTATAATATGGATGGCAGTCGGAGAAATCGAGAATACCACTGCTGATGGATTTAATATTTCCAGATATATCGATGAAACCGCCAGCCAGATATGCAAGAAAATCATTTCGGGGTATTTTTCCCAATTGCAGAAGCATCCCGAAATGATAGAACGGGGATTTTTTCTTCTCGAAAATATTTCTGATCAGTGATTCCTGGCTGCCAAGAAAAATATAATTAACATGCTGGTGATACTGTATGACCGACCGTAACTGACGGGTCAGGTTGGGATCAATTTGCTGCGCCTCCTGGAATTCGTCGAAAACTACGATGGTTCTTTTTTTTTCGTTGCTCAGCTTTTCAACCAGGTTTAACACATCTTCCAGCATAGGCATTGGTGATGATGCCGGCTGGAATGTGATATCCACTTCATTGCTTACAGGATTAACCGATATTGTGGGGATAATCCTGAAGTGTTGCACAAACTGCCTGATTTTCTCGAATGGATAAACACGATATACTCTTTTGAGTAATTGTGCTGCAAAATCTTCAATGCTGGTAATCAGTTGCAGGTCAAGAGCAATAACTGGCCGGTTCAGTTGCGAAGTAACCTTGAAAATCAAGCTTGATTTTCCAAATCTTCGCGGACTGATTACAATGAGATGGTTGCTACTGCTTATGATTGATTTGACCTTTGCAATTTCATTAGTCCGGTTGGTAAAGTATGGTCCTTCAACAATACTTCCAAATTTAAACGGATTCCTTTTCATCGATTGCGAGATTATTCGTTGCGAATATTTTCGCAAAGATACTTATTTATACAATTGCGGGGATTCAATGTCAGTCATATTATGTGTGAAATGGTATTCATCCTTTATTGTAGCGAAGCAATTTGCACAAGCTGCCTCAGGTGGAACGCAGTGACACCGTAGCAGTGGTGCAAGATTGCAAGCGACAAGCGACACCGTAGCAGCGATATGAAGCTGCGAGCGTCAGGTTACTTTTTCTTGCAAAACTTCTCATAATTATTTGGTGCATCTTTATCCCCCATATTTGTGGCTGTCTGGAAATCAGCGCAGGCAGCGGCAGTGTTACCCAACATTTGTTTATTAACACCCCTCATATTGAAGTAACCAGGTTTTGACGAATCCAAGACAATTGCCCGTTCAATGTCGTTCAGGCTAAGTTGATATTTTTGAAGGTAGAAGTAACAGAAGGCCCTGTATTCAAATGCCTGGGCCACGCCTGTTTCTTTATTGGAAAAACCAGTCTAATTGACCAGTTGCCGCCGATGTAAATTGACCACCCTTCGCCGGAGGGATTATCCGGTGTCCGCCGGAGCAAATTGACCACCCCACGCCGGTCC
>Ga0209777_10003353_pt1 | contig 19935 bp, 15 predicted proteins | sample FrelakmetHBP12HB_FD_187147 | JGI IMG/M metagenome (GOLD analysis project Ga0209777, IMG submission 187147) | Freshwater lake sediment microbial communities from the University of Notre Dame, USA, for methane emissions studies -HBP12 HB (SPAdes)... | ecosystem: Environmental > Aquatic >...
TTGACCCTCTGCCCACTCGTTGAATAGTAAGTAACGCCAGTCCCATCTGGACCAAGGAACGTTTTACCGCTAAGGCCCGGTCCTGTGTCCGCACTTCTAATCTTTAAACGTATGTTTGTTTTAATTGACGTTTCAGCGGTCCAGGTTATATTCCCGAAATATGCGGTCCCGTTCAAATTAATTGGAAGGGATGTATATTCGCCAATGTCGTTATATTTTGTATAATTAAAAATCCAAGTATCATTTAATAAAGGCCACGGACTAGTTGTAGTAATACCGCCAAAAAGGATTACTTGTCCATTATCCGGCTCATAAACCATATCAGGCGCCACTCGTAGACTAGGGGCATGGGGAACGTTCTTTTTAGTCCAATTATTCAAATCACGACGATAAATCCAGGTGTCATTTCCCCAGCCGCTGAAGAGAAAGATTTCCTTGTTAATAGAATCATAAATCATTCTAGGATAATTTTGCGAAGGAGGTTTATTTACAGGCAATAGATTAGTCCAGGCGTTTGTTGTTAGATTATAGGCCCAAGTATCATTATAAGCCGCATTTCCAATGAGAATCATCTCTTTTGTGTCCTCATCGAAAACCATATCAGCTGCGGAGCGAGCCCCCGGGGGGGATGAGGGGTTCTTGTTGGTCCAGGTATTTGTAGTTAGATTATATGTCCAGGTATCACCACGGGACACTGGTGGATTCTCGTCCCTGCCGCCAAATAGAACAAATACATCTCTATAATTATCATACGCCATCGCACCACCATATCTCGTTGGGGGTGGATTAGATGGGTTCATGTAGGTCCAAGTATTGCTGCTAAGGTTATACTTCCAAGTATCAGATGTTCCTTTATTTGGATACCAGCCACCATATAAGACCGCAACCCCATTGACCTCATCGAAGGCCATCATATGGGAACATCTTGCAGATGGAGGATTCGAGGGTTTCATATTGGTCCATTTGTTAGTACTGAGATTGTAACTCCAGGTATCAGCATAATAACTTGATGTCGGCCCTTCACCCCCAAAGAGGATTACTTCTCTTCGGATATTATCATAAGCCATGGCATGATACGCTCTCTCGCTCGGCGCTGATGTCCCGTTCTCCCTCAATGTCCAATCATTTTTAAAGGTCTGATTCATGCTGAGGCTCAGGCCATTGGGACCTGCGCTGACATTGGCTAGGGTGCCACTACTAAAATCCCCTGTGTTATCGGTTAAAACTGTACCGGCAGAGACCGTTGGTAAGAAACCCATTAACAGCATCAATGAAACGCTGGCGATGGCTCCAAATCGATTGATTCTAGACCACTGCATGACCATGACCCCCCGCCTCCACGTTCGAGTTCAACGGCATCACAAGGGCCACGAGCAGCAAAGCTACGATTGCCATAGTTCGTTTCATTGAGAAAGCCTCCCAGGTTGTTCCATGGGATGGAGAAGTATGCCTCTCCAGACTAATAACACTTTTGTTAGTGGTTCTATTTGTGTTACTTGTTCATTTAATTATATCGGTCGAATATGGAAGAAATCGAGCGCATGGTCAAAAGCCTCGGCAGGAAGGGCGCCTTGAAGGTCCTCACTCTCTTGGCCAAGCAAAAGAAGATGAAGTTCAACGACATCGCCCGGGCGGTAGGCTACTCCAGCATGGCGGGGCGGATACTCAAGGACTTCAGGAAGCTGGGAATCGTGACAAAACGGGACCTGAAGGACAATCTAGGGACGGTCCATTATTCCTTGACGGAGAAAGGGATGAAGCTGAAAGACATACTTGAGCAAATGAAGATGCTCAAATGATGGCTTCATGACTTCTTCTTTCTCTCAATAGCCCATCCGCTCAAGTTCAGTTCCTCAAGGACCCGTTTCAGTTCCTTCTCGAAGTTCTCTCGGTCCTGTGATGATAGGTCAAGCCGGGCTTCGAGGGAGAGGGATAGGTTCTTTCCGGACTTCAGTTTCGGTATTAATCGGGTTCCCAACTTGTTCCAAACTTCGAAGGGAATGGTTCCCTTCACCAGTAACTCGATGATTTCTGGTTCTGCGGGTGGTTTTTCTCCGCCTTTTCCAGGTGGCAGAGGTGGCTGTGGGGGCTCCAGTGGAGGTTCTGGTTGAGCGGGCAGTGATGGCTTTATCAGAGTCTCTGCCCTCTTCGGTAATACGAGGAAGACGCCGGTATCGAATGTAACCTCTTCCGGGGCGATGGTCTCCTTGAACCAGAGCCGGTCGAAAGTCCCATCAGGCCGTTGACCCGAGGCAAGACCGAACGCTCCACTCTTCACGAACTCCACGATTTTTTCCCGCAAGACTCTCTCTGGGTCCATGAGCCTCAGCAAGGAGCCATCCATGTAGGACTGGCGGATGCCCGAGAGCGGCCACACCCCCTTTTCCTTCAAGGTCGGAGGCCAACTCCGTTCCAGATGTCCTGAACCAATGGATTCTGAGAGTAAACCTTCGGCCTTCATCGAGGAAATCACACGACTTGCGAGACTGTCGCCGCTGCTGGCATGCCCTGCGCCCATGTCAATCGGCGGGCGAAGACCATCCTCCTGTTTCTGGTCATACATAAGGACAAAACGATAGCTCGCCCAGACCTCTTCTTTAATGGCTTCGTCTGCTCCCTTGAGTTCGCCCTGGACTTCTTGGCGTTCCGAAGGCTCGAAGTCCCCGCCAAGCCGCCCAGCCTTGATGTCTTCGGCGACCCGCTTCCAAGCGAGGGAGAGTTCAATCTTGTCCAATAGGTCCCGGCCCTGTTTCTTTGCAATCCAGATAAGAGCAGCGGGATACTGTCGTGGAGATTCTCCCTTGAATTTCGTCCAAGTGGCTATCTTCTTATGGAGATTCTCGTCATAGGTCATATCAGGGTCCAGGACAACAAGGGTGAGCCGGGGGGCGTTTCCTACGGCATCCCCATCCGGCGGGAAAAACACTAACGGGACCGGAGACCCTTTCTCGAACTCCTTCTTGACGATTTCCCTTGCCGTCTTCATGACCTCTTGAGGGTCCAAAGCGGCCCGTTTATCGCCAACAACCTTCTTGAGTCGAGGCTGGTGCCAGAACTTATACCCCTCTCGGCCCACTTTCCGTAAATAGAACGCCTTCTTCTCAAGGGCGTCCGCTGCGCTATCGATTGAGGTCGTATCAATCCCTGGTTCCCCGAGCGCAAACCGCAATTCCTGTATCTCGGCAACCTTGTCGGCCATCCCACCAGAGGACTCGAAGAAGATGGCCGTCCCTACTCGGCGGTGGATGTCCTTGAGCTGCCCCTTTGTATCGGCATCGAGGGCCCCAGCATGGGTATTGTCCCCAGCAAAATCTGCTTCGATAGCATGTCGGAGGCGGTGCTCCCCGAGTTGTCCGAGAACAATCGCCTTAAAACTCTCGACATTCATCGGAGCAGAACCGAGTGTGATGAGGGGTTCTTTTCTCGCCTTCTGGAATCCTTCCCGGAATGCCCAGGCCACCCATTGAGCTAACATGGCCAGTGTGCCCCTCGTTTGTTGATATTGAGGCAAGGTCTGCCATTTCCTCTGGAAGACAGTTAATGTTGCTGGATGGAAAGGATAACTTGCCTCGAACCGCTTCCTGAGGTATTCCCGAGCCTTGTCATCCCCCTTGGAGGTGTCTACGGCGGTCCATTCGGGAGGCAACTGCTTCCGACGTTCGAAACACCAATCGGCATAGGCCCTGGCAACGGCTCTGCGGGTCGACTCCGGACCCAAATCCTCGAATAATCTCTGACGAACGACCTCTGCTATTTCGCTCTCATCATTGGCGATGAGCTCCCTGGCCACTCTCTTGACGACTTTCGTGATTTTTTCCTGCCATTCCAAATCGTAAGGGGTCATTTCGACTTGGCTTCGGGGAAGGCTGAACATGGCTGCGCTCTGGGTGGTCCCAGTCATGGCAATCGTGAGGTTGTGCAAGAATGCATAGAACGGCTCGGCCATCTTCCGGTGGCGGTTAAGGAAGTTCAGGGTCTCATCGAAGAGGATGAGGACATGGCCTCCAGCAGCCTCGAATACCTTGGCCAGAGCATCCGTTCCTGGTGGTGATTCCTTTGCCAAGGGGCCCAGGGCGGCGACCCCCTTATCTCCTGCTAATTGTTGGACGATATCAATCCAGGGGGTCTCCCGTCCTTCCTGCGGGTCCCATGCATTTCCGACGAATACTGCGACTTTGGCACTCGGACAGGTATCAAGTCCCTGCTCCTTGAGAATCTCCTTAACTCGGGGGTCCTTCATGCACTCTTTCGGGCTGCTCACAAGGTGATAGAGAGCAGTCAGAGTGTGGGTCTTACCTCCACCGAATTGTGTGATAAGTGCGAGGACCGGGGCGGTATTGGCCGTCTGGCCATCAATCCGCCGGAGGACCATCCCGATGTGCTCCTTGAGCGCTTTTGTGAAAACGGTCCGAGCGAAGAATTTCTTTGGGTCCTTGTAATCGGATGGAGCAGTCCCTCGAATGACCTGCTCCAAAGCAATGGCGAATTCGTTCGGGTCGAATGACCGGCCTTCTTTCCGGACCTCGGGGCGGGGAACGACGACCTTGTACCATGGTTCCATACTATTCCTCCAAGAGTATTCAATTTATTTCTTCGGAATGGCAAGAAGCATAGCGTCTAATAGCCTTTTCTCCTCGCTTCCTACTGGATAAAGTGCACTAAGAGCATTAGCCAAGCGCTCGAACTCGGGGCCTCGGGCGAGTGCCTCTTCGAGAAGCACCTTTAGAGCGGCGCTTTGGCCCGCCCTTTGAAGAAGCATTGCGGCGTGGAGATGGTCTAAAGTAGTTGCTTCCCGGACAATAGAAGGTCCTTTTCCTCTCCCCTGCTTTTTCGTCCTATTTTCAGGCTGAATTTCTGGGGCGGCTCCTTCATGTTCAAGTGTAAAAAGTTTGGTTTGGATTGTCTTTTCCTGTCGTTCTTCAATACCCTTCGCCACCTGCTCAGCACCATCTTTTCCGAAAAGAATTGAGGCTCGTTCTGTAATGGGGATTAGACGAACGATGCCTTTCTCGATTTCAATCACACGTCCTTTCCATTCTTCGAGGTGTATCCCGAGTGGCTGGGCGAATCGACGAGCGATATCAAATTGTAGTGAATAGCCACACTTTGCTTTTCCTTTTGATTTAGATGCATCTAAATCCTCATCTTCATTGTTAATGTCTTCCTTTCCGATATTATCAATCGCAGTACTCGATGAAGTCGATATCTTACCGCCAGTTCCAGGTGCCGTTGATTGCAACGTCCACAGGAATAGAGCAGTCAGCCGGGCATCCTCCTCAAGAGTTCCCGCAACATCGTCTTTATTGCTTCCGCCTAGAACTCTTTGAAGGGCAACACGACCAAGAACCTCCCAAACTTTCGTAAGATATTCAGATAACTTTATTTCCCGTCCGTCGGCAGTTTCGACTCTAGGATGGCGACTATAAAGTTCCATAGATGGGCCGATACATGAAAAGACGAGGTCTGCGCCTCGGATTCCCTGGCCAGATAATCGCTCTATCCATTCCCATATTTTATGGGGAAGTTCTTGAACGATTTCTTCCCAACCACCTACTGGTGCATTTTGGGAACGTGGACGAATTATTAAATGAACAGAACTAGCAAGAGCAGCGGATTCTTGTGAACGAAGTCGTCCTGGGCGTTCGGTAGTAATAGGCCATGAACCATTTATTACCCAGCCACCATTGATAATTCCAGAGAGTAGGGCTTCCCACCCTTCAGTTGTTTTATGGGCAAATACTATACATCCAATACCATCTTCCTTGAGACATTTGCGCCCCTCTTGAAATGCCTTTGAGATTTTTTGTTCATAATACGCATTATCTTTCATAATACCGTCTGAAGCTATTGTCCAATCTACTGCGCATTCTCGATTATGTGGTGTCAATAGATTTGAACGGTCATATGGGTCTCGGAATAATGTATCATGAGGATTTGCACGCTTAATCCATACAAAGAAAAAATCAGACAATCCTGAATATGCTATTGCATCATAATATGGCGGGTCTGTAAACCAGATATTTGCACTGCTCTCAGGAAGAAGAGTATCTGATGCATCAGCTTGTTTCACATCTCCGATATGCTTACTTTTTGGCCAAGCATTAATGACGGCAATTACCCAATCCAATGCACCTTCAAAATTACCGGATGCATTAACCCAAGGAACGGCTTCTGCAAAATCCCAAACCATTGGAAGTGCTTGTCTACCGAATGTGTGTGCTACGAATTCACCGCCTTGAGCCCAAATAACTCCTGCGCTCCAATAATCTGCACACCTACTAATGACTGCGGTTAGTGATAATTTTGAGATGTTTTGAGACCGTGAATTACATTCTTTAACAAGAAATACTAAATTCATTTTTTGTCTAGCAGTAAAAAGGTCACCCCAGGATTTTGGACCATATTGTGTAACCCAAAAATTACCACGTTTATCAGTACGAATCAATTCATCTGGTATCAGGTTCAACTCTCCAGGATGAGGCTTTGTCATCATTTTCTTAAGATATTTCTGTGCGTCCCAGACTGCGCGATAATCTTCGTCCTTCGGAAGTCGATATTTCCGACCTATTTCTCCAGCTTTTAAAGTTACCACAGCAAGGAGCCTTGCTCCGCCCACCCTTGAGCCTTTTTTATCAAATAGAACATCCGCTCCTCCTTGATATTTTGAGAGATATTCTCGCACTCGCTCTGATGGAAGTACTGTCCCGCAAGCAGGGCAAGTAGCATCTGCATGTTTCACAGTCCCAAGGGGTACTTCATTTTCCTTCTTTGGCTCAAAGATTTCAAATTCGATTTCAGGAGTTTTTCCTTTTACCCGTTTAATTTTCCAGTTTAAGGCTCTTTTTCGACTATTCTTTGTACATAGCCAGAAAGAGCGGGCTAAAGGAATTTCAGCCCCACAGTTCGGCGTCTCGCATCGTACTGTCCGGGCCCATAAATAGGCAATGGGACGTGCTCCATCAGGGTCGACTGGATAGAAATCTGCAAATTCTTTCTCCGCAGTAGCTTTAATCTCCATTCCGACCTTTCGAAGTTCATCGGCCAGTTTCGGGCCATATCTAGGTATATCTTCCAGCATCACTTTTAATATAAGACAAGCCACGGGATTCAAATCACTTGCGAATGCTTCACATCCGACCCGGAGCGCCTCTAATGGGATGGACCCTCCTCCAGCAAATGGGTCGACAACGAGAGGTGTTTCATCCGGATGAGCTGCATGAATAAGATTACGAGCCCGTTTGAGATATACCTCATCTGAAGAGTTGTCCCAGTTAGCAAAATCAGCAATAAAATTGAGAAGGGCTTTTCTTAAGTCTAAATCAGTTTTTGGACCAATTCCCTCAATGCCAGAGAAAATATTTCTGGCGTCTTCTTTGAACTTTGGAGGACAAAGTGGGTCTACTGGGTCTGGCATTAGGAGGCCCATTAAAACAGCTCTACAGGCTGCCAGAGGTCTTCGAGCCCACCAAAGATGGAGCGTGGAGGGATGACCTTGGCGAATGGATTTCTCGCGAGCAGCGTGACGGCCAACCGCGGCGATTGGGAAGTCCACCTCGATTAGGCGTTTACATAAGGAAGGAATCGCCATATTAATCACTCGATACTAAGGATTTCAATTCATTCTCACGGGCCTTTATTTCAGTCACTAATGATTCGATGTCTTCCCTAAATTTCCTAAGCATTTGTAAATGCTCCCGTACCATTTCAGGACAAGGTTTTAAATCGGGTTCTTTACGATGAGCATTACAATGACCTACCTTGGATTTCGATGCTAGTAGACCTGCGGTGCGCTCAGCTAATAGAATACTCAAACACCAAACTGTTATCTCATTATTCTCTGGTCCATATCGAACATGGTGGTCAGGAAATTCAAACGGAGGTATTTTCCTTGCTCGTTCAATGATTGCAGGAACTAATCGTTCTACTAATTTTGGTAGATAATAATTGGATAATACTAATTCAGTTTCCCCAAATGCTTTTTCAACAATATTATTTCCTTCATCAATTGCCATAAATTAGTCCTCCAATCTTATTTTTGAAAATGTCCTAATGAAATGTTCAATCTTCTTTACGGGAATCCAATCATATTTAGCCGGGTCCTTGAATAAATGTAATTTCGGAGTATGAGTTTTGCACTCTGTGACAAGATATAACCAATAACAATCCCTCCGGTCATTTGCCTCACGATGTTCATTCGGTGTCAGAATAATTTCCCCATCCGAGGCGGATAATCCTTTGACTTCAATTAGCCTCAATTCCCCGGAATTCAAGTTGAGCCCCGTGATATCATATCCGAGGTCTTGCTCGTGCACATCTTCAACTTTTCGGCCTTCCTTCACTTCATATTCCATAGCGACTCTCATTGCTATCGCTTCGACCACTGGGTCATAGCGAAGATTACGGAATTCTGGTTTATCCCTGTCCGGATGAGGCAATATCAATATTGTCGTCATCCGCTCGACATTGTGAATTGCCATCTCCTTCTGGCGGGCTAACTCCTGGCGTCGTTTCTCTCGGCGATTGATAAGTTCTGAATGCCTCTGCTCAGCGAAAGCCAGCCGCCCAGCCGCTCCTTCGAGCCCGGCCTCCTTTTCCTCTGTGAACTGACCAATCTTCCGGTCCTCATGCGCAATCAATTCTGTAAGCGAGAGTTCGATGTGTTCGGCGATGCGGTCGGTCTCTTCTATCCGTTCTTTCCGGACCTCTTCTAAGAACGGAGCCAGAGCCTTGTCATGGAGGAATGCCGTGGCTTCTGGAGTATATGCAACTGGAGGTAGGGTTTCCGGATATTTGGCGGGCTGTAAATCACCAAGAATACTGGGGTCACGCTGGATGGGGTCTACTCCCTCACTTACTTCAACCCCGAATAGCCGCTCGTGAACGACATTATCCAATCCATCCCTTATCCTTGCTCGATAGATGTCGAGCCTAACTGGATGGTCATAGTTAAGGGAATAATAACATGCTCCGTCCATTATATCTGTCCGGGTTACCTCGCAGACATTTCTTCGTAAGGATTCGAACAATGGATGCCCCGGCGTCACCCATTCATATTTCTGGTCGTCCGAGACCTTTCGCTCGGTCGTAATACGAGGATATTTATTAGATAATCGCAACAACTTCCAATCTGGGAGGTTCTCGAACCTCCTTAAAGCGGTAGGCGTAGGACCTGGCTCGAATGAGAATGGGATATCTGTTATCGACTTCATTACCATTCCTGAGAGGCCTGCAGCTTGGGATAGGAACCTGGCCATCGTTTCTGGGACCATCCTCTTCTCACGGGCCTTTGCACGGCGCTCCACGAGAAGGGACAGATTTAACTTCTTGGTGGCGAGGTTCTCAAGAGCATTCTGGCAGATTTCCCTGAATTTCTCGACATTGACATTTCTAAGGAGGCGTTCTTCCAAGTCCTCGGCTCCGAGCTTCTGTGCATAATAATCACGGAAAACCCGTTCTATTTCGGTCGCTGGAAGAATCTCCCCTATGACATTGAACACTGCGTCATCATCGAGAGCGTTTCGTATCTCCTGCAAGCGGTCAAGAAGGGTTTCTAAGACCTTGCCTTCGGTCGTGTTTGCAGCGACGAAATTGAAAATAAGGCAGTCCTCAGTCTGCCCGTATCGGTGAATCCTTCCCATTCTTTGTTCAAGCCGGTTCGGGTTCCAGGGAATGTCATAGTTAATCATAATGTGGCAACATTGGAGGTTGATTCCTTCTCCGGCGGCTTCTGTTGCCACTAATATCTGAATATCATTTGCCCTGAACTGTGCTTCGGTATAGAGTCTGGTCCCGGGCTGGTCCCGGTCACCAGATTTCATACCGCCATGAATGAAGCCGACGCTGAACCCCCAACTTTTTAATTTCTCCACAAGATAGGTGAGGGTATCTTTGAACTCAGTGAATATCAGAAGGCGTTTTTTCGGGTCGGCCAGGAAGGCATTGTTGTTGAGGAACTCATGGAGCTTCGTTAGCTTCGCTTCAGTTCCGGAATCAATTACTTCCTGAGCCCTCTCCGCGAACTGCTTCAATTCCTCGATTTCCTCTCGGACCTCTTCGGGGTTCCGAGCAAAGGTAATGGCCTCAATCTTGTCCTCCCACAGCTCCCGGCGCTCATCGTCCATATCTTCCAGTTCTTCATCAGATGGTATATTCAGGTCGCCTTCCTTGAGCAGGTCGTCGGCAAATTGGAGCTTCTTTTCGAGCCGGTTCACCCTCCGTTCCAGTGTGCTTTTCAAGGCCATTGTACTTGAAGCTAGTCTGCGCTGGAAAAGGGTCACGAGGAAACCAACCGCCTTAGCCCGTGGGTCTGTTTCTTCCTTCGCAGCCGCCATGGCCGCCCTAACTTTAAGGAATCGAGTAACATCGCAATAAAGGCGAAATTCCATATCACTAAGATTGAACTTAGCCGTTTCCGGGAGGCGTTTGGTGAATATCTTCTTCGCCGCCCAGGTGCCATCTGGCTGCTTCTCGGGGAAATATACCATGGCCTCCTTGGTCCTTCGGAGATAGAATGCGGCTCGCTTCTTGGCCATCGCTGACTGGATTGAGACAATATCCGCGTAAGCGTCCTTGTCCAATAGCCGGAGGAACAATGAGAAGTTCTCGGGGTCGCCCCTATGGGGTGTAGCAGTTAACATGAGAAGATGGCTCGTAGAATCACGGAGCATCTCTCCAAGACGATACCGTTGGGTCTTATTATCCTCTCGATAGGCAGACATCCGATGGGCTTCATCAATGACCACGAGGTCCCATTGGGCTTGTTTCAAGCTCGGCAGCACATGTTCCATCCGGGCGAGGTCCATTGAAGTGATAATCTGGTTCTGCTCGGTCCAGGGATTGAATGCGTAGTTCTCCCTCAGGTCGCTGCCTTTGAGCGGTTCGAACTTCTCCCCGAACTTGTCGTATAACTCCCGCATCCACTGGAATGTGAGGTTTGCCGGGCACACGATGAGTATTCGTTCTGCAAGGCCTCTGAGCTTCAATTCCTTGATGAGAAGCCCGGCCATTATCGTTTTTCCTGCTCCTGCATCATCGGCGAGAAGGAAACGTATACGGGGCGATTTAAGAAGATAATCATAGACGGCTTCGAGCTGGTGAGGAAGAGGGTCCACTCGGGATACGGACAGGCCAAAATAGGGGTCGAACTCGTATGCAATCCCCAAGATGTAGGCATGGATGCCCAAGCGGAGGTTCGAGGGATTACCGTGATACGAGGCAGTTGGTGGGCGCAACCGGAGTTTGACTATGTCCGTCTCTGTGAGGGATACCTTCCGATATTTCTCGGTATATAACCCCACGAGGCCGACAGTCCATCTCCCCGGACCTTCTGGATTGACCGTCTCCACTCTCATAGGCTCGTTGAAGAGGTCGCCTTCGAGGATTTGGCCAGGTTGGAGTACCAATCAATGCCCCCATGTTATTGAAATTCGATATTCAAGAACCTTAAAGGTATTCTCACTATTAGTATTTCGGCCATGAGATATAGGGATGTGGCAATAGGCCCTGCGAAAGGCCAGAGGTCCGAGGTCCTGTAAAATGAGGGGGAACATGGCTGAAGTTTAGCACCCTCTGAATCGCAGAAAAACGGCCTTCCTGAAGGCGTGGGAAAAAGGACCATTTTTCCAATATGAAGGATAAAACGAGGTCAGAACTGAACGATTAGGGCGTATTCTATACAAAATACTGTTCCATGTTGCCATCCCCTGACCGTCCCACCATTCTCAATCAGAAGATGAGGGGTCATTCTTTTGCTCACGCTCGGCTTTGGCTTTTAAGAGCATCTTCATCTCCTCTGGATAGAGATATTCGAACACTCCTTTAAAAACCTCTGCGGCACTTTCATTAATTTTCTCTCGTTCTTCGCTAAGTCGATTTTGGAATGCATCAGGGCTTTCCACTCGAATCGTGGACTTCGGACCGGGAGGAGGTTCCATTCTTTCCTCGAATATTTCAATTGCGGCATACGCTCTATTGATTATCTGTTGAAGATTAAATGGAAGGGTGAAGAAATGACCTGTAACACGAGCTGATATTAAGGATAGTTTCCATGGAATAGGTGTTGGCTTTGTCATACTGGTACATCTCTCAGTCAATCGCATAATTTCGTTAAAAAGACCGAGAGCGGTTGCACTATCGTCTGGAGGTGTTGAATCACCAACGACCGAACGACGTAGTTCGATTAAAAACTGAACAATTTTAGGAGCGGCATCAGCAAGACCTGAACGAGTGAACCCAACATAATCGGTGGACATTGGTGGAAAGCCTCCAATATCGACACCTTCTTCTACAAAGATTGCCATCTTTTTATTGAAAGAGAAGGCCATGCCAGCTTCGTCGTGGACCCATTCTGGGGCCTTCCATTGTTCCTGCCCCTCGACCTTCGTACGCCGAGTAAAGATGGCAACAAAGCAATCTGACGTTCGAATTAAGTCCCTGATTTTCTCAGGGGGTGGCCGTGGCTGTGGAATATCAGCTTTGACAACCTCGAAACCGACTGCATCCACTATCCTTTCGAACCAACTAACAAGAACTCGGTCCTCCTCAATAAAGCTACAACTTAGGAAACACGACGGGAAACGTTTCCTTATTGTACCTGTTGATTCAGGAGGCATCTATTAAGGACTATTCTGCAATAATATAAACCCGTCGCTAACGAATCTATTCGAGCTTTACCCCCGCACTCCTTAATTATTTAACTTAAACTGTGAAGTATTCATCTTTTTCCATTATGCTATTTTGATATTAATTCGGAAATAATGTCCGGAATTAGACTAAGTGAATAGACCTTAATATTTCTTCCACCAATTTCAGCTGACATTGCCGTCATTGCTTGAGAAAGACCTTTCTTAAAATCTTCATTTAATAATTCATTCGTAATTATTGCGACCCGCTCGAATTTCACATTTCTTGTTTCCCAATATTGCATGTGTTTTATTGCCTGTGTGATAGATTTAATTATATCATCATCGATTGCTCGTTCATTTTTATCACGACACCATATTTTATTTTCAATAAGGTATAATTTTCCTTTATAATTCACAATTATATCTCCATATTCGTGTTGAGAAAATTTTATATCTGCTGTCCATTCAATTCCATTTTTAGTTAAATACCAACCGATTAATAATGGTAAAAACCCACCCTGAGACTGCATCAGTGGTTCAAAAAATGGGTTAACAGAAACAAATCGGGCGTTTAAAAGAAGATTCTTACATAATGGACATTTAATCCCACCAAGTTCTGGTTGTCCAAAAATTTTAATTCCATATGGTGGAGTTTCATGTCCTTCACACCAACAAATGTGTTGTAATATTGAACACACTCTAATTTTAAGTAACTCATTTATTACGCACTCATATTCATCTTTGGTAAAATTAGAAAGACACATTAATTTGGACCTATTTGAGAACCCTTGATTTACTTCCTCATTTATCGAGTATCCGATAAACTTATCGAGATGAAATATCATTTCTCTATTTCTATCTTCCAATAATAATGTATCTTTAGGGCTAACTCGCCCTGTCCCGGATATTATCATCTGTTGATATGGTTTAATTATTTCAGCCAAATCTCGCATTTCTTGTTGCAAATCATATTTACATTTCTCGGATACTTCTTTACGTACCTTTTTTCCACAATCACTATCATCATTCAAATCTGACGAAAAAAGAAATATAGGTACATTCTGTTCAGTCGTCTTTAAATTTACTAACGCATTGGTCATTAACTTCAAAGCATTAAAATCATTTAAAAGAAAATCAAAAAATCGCTCATTAGTTGATGCATTACAATTTACTACAATATTCACAATTGGACTATTTTTATTTGATTCTCGTACGTCTATGGAATTTCCATCTAAGCAAGGAATATTCTCAATGAGCTTTGGAGGTTGAGCCATTCTAAACGACCTCCTCATTGAATTTCTTTGCAGCGTCTCTTTCTTGTTGGTCTGAACCAGCTCCTGCTGTACCACCAAGGGCTCCTCCAAGAATCAAACCAATAGGTCCCCCGACTAAACCTCCAATTATTGCACCCAAGCCTGCACCAGCTAAAGGGGCTCCTATTATCGGTTCAGCTTGGATGTCATTTGATTCAAAATAGTTATCGGACTGGCAGAAGGGACATTTCTTTTCAAGAGGTGCGGGAATATCTTTTCGAGAAACATAATGTTCAGTTAGATAGTATTTTTGACCACATGATTTACAATTAGTAAATAATCTCATGTTCTACACCTAAATTAAGATTTAAATTTATTAAAGAATATTTCAATATTTGATTTAGATTTCCCCCAATCGAATAACTGAGCAGAGGGGGATGAGGTCACGGTTATTTCTGTTACTCCGGAACCGATTCGTCGAATTTCGATGATAACAGATTCCCCCCAAGACCAAATTGATGATTGTGTCTTACAATTAATTTTACCTGTAGTTCTATCACTATCTTCAACAGTGTAACATTTTCTTGCAGTATCTAATGCTCTATTGAAAGCCTCATCATAATCAAGCTTATACGAATTACTGTCTTTCAATTCAATTCCTCTCTATCGGTCAACAGTTAGGAAGTGTTTTCCCGTGATATAAACCCGTCGCTTACATTTTTAGTTGTGACATCGATGCAGGAATCACCCAAGGCCGTCATCCGAGAACCAATGAAGGATGGAAATCGTGTATTTCGTGAACCGGCTCTCTTTCACGAGCTGCCGCCGGGAGACGTGACCGGAGAGGTAAGCCTGCCAGTGCTTATACAGAAGTTCGAAGTCGAGCCTTGGAACCGTCTGGGTGGCCTTAGCGTCTGGGGCATCACAGATGATGTAGTTCCCTCCCCTATATCCAGCCATGAAATCTCCTCGTTTGAGGAAGCCTTTATCAACGGTCCAGTTCCGTATCTGGGTTTTCCCGTTCAGGCGTGATGTCAAGGTCTGCCAGAATTGGCCAAATGGCGTCGTGCTATCCATAGAAATCTCATCCCGTGATACTGGAGGCGTCGTTGCCTTGGCCTTCCGTGGCCGGACTGGGTGGCCTCGCCGTCCCCCGCTCCTGTTCCATGGCGACTTCAGCTCGGTGATAAGCTCATCCTCAACCCTCATTCGGTCGGCGGTCTCGTGAAATACTATCTGTATCTTCTGCCCGTATTGATAAGTCTTTAAAACCAGGTTGTTTATCCTGCAATTCGTCGGCTGACCACCCTCGAAGCAGTTTCTTGGCGAGATGTTACCATAGCCAGAATTGAACCGGGATTTGAGGTTCTCGCACTCACCGATATACATTGGTTTGTCGTCAATGAGATAGATGTACACGCCCGTCTTCCCGGTCCATCCCGGCGGGATGCTGAAACGGCAGAATGGCCCGTCTCCATAAGCATTCAGCTTCAGACCTTTCGGATTATTGAACTTCTGTTGAGGATAAATTTCCTTGATTATTTCAGTCTCGTCTCGTTCGACCTCCAGCTCGCAAATAGGCTGAAAGATATATGTAGAGAATGTCCTGCTCATCGACTCGCCTTCTTTCGTTTTGGATTCTTGAATATCCTTTCCCATTCTTCTAATCGTCCTGGAAGGGCCCCATTTAATGGTGGTAATTCACCGTGTTTTTTCAGATATACATGGAGTTGTTTTTCCTCTAATTTCTTAGCTTTCCCTATATTCCCATCCGTCAAATTAAAATGAAACTCTAAATAATAATCAGTATCATACTCACCATATTTCTTTTTAAAAAGTTTCTTAGCTTTCTCCCCAATTAAGGCGAATGTCATTCCCTCGGAATGACCTCTTTTCTTCCGTATACAACTCTGAAAAAGCTGTTCTCGTCTTGTTTCGATATTCTTAGTGGTACCAATTACGAGAATGCCCTTGTCATCAAATTGCAGATGTCGGCCGATTAGAATAGGTCTATTATTTTTTCTACTGCAAATGACTAATTGATAGATACCAGGCTCGTTATATTTTGTTTTCGATGTAAGCAACCTTCTTTTCATTTGAGTTCCTCCGACGCATTTCTGACGATATGACTGGTTTGTTATGACACCACCCAGTCACCATTAGTGTGTAGTCAGAAATAGATTTAACTAAGATATAAAACCAAAGGGTTCTATCGAACAAAATGAAAAGATTGATAAACTATGATTGACATTCTTTTTCTGAGACCGTCATCGTCTCGGGAGGTGAGAAGATAATGGACAAGCGTTCAAGCAATGACCAGCGGTCCGATGCTCATAACCCAACAAGCTCCGAGAACAAGGCATCTAATGACAACAGGTCGAACCAAAACAACCCGAACAACTCGGCGTACCACAGTTCACGAGGCAAAAAGTAATCGAATCCACCTCGGGCGAACGATACAATCATTACAGTCATAATGTGGTTGGATTGGAGACAATCCAACTACACGATACAGAATACAGGGATAAAAACCGGGGATACCTGCCTGGGGTCCCCATTGTTTTTCTTTTAGTGTTTTTCAAGCCAGCGTTTAAATCCATTTGGATAAACATCAATTGTTAAATCATTATCCGATAATAACGAAGCCCGATTTATACCAAGGGTCCGTCCAATAATTTGTTTTCGGGTGTTAATATAATCAGCTATGTTATCCCCCGTATAATAATTAATATCTATGATTTTTAACTTCTTTTTTTGTTGTGCAATCCAATAAATAATACTACGAAATAATACAGATAATTCGGGGTCTGTATCGGGAAAGCCGCAGCCAACAATATAAAGAACATTATACATCGAACCTTGAACAAAGAAAGTTTTCCAACTTTCTTCAAATCGAGAGAGATAAAGAATTTTACCAGGACTGGGTGGAACAATAGCTGGTTTGTTCCCCCTTTTCAATAGTGGTAAAATTTCCTGAGGGGAATACGAATACGGAACCGGTCGGCCACGAGAAAAAAACCAATTCACAGAACCATGTAATTTATATAATTTTATAGATGGAGTATCTTGTTTGCATATATCATGCCATCCTCTCCGTGAGGATGAGAAGTCATAACAAAAGGGAATATTATTCAAATCAAAAATTCGCTCTAAAATAGTATCATTATTTATGGTTGTAATAAATCCACCATTACTAAAGATTGAGATGATTTCCTTCACCATCTCCATATCTAAAATCGCCTTGCTCTCTAAATCGATAAAACAGCCTGCCAAGGCTATTGCAAGACTTTCTTGGACTTTTTTTGGTTTGACCCACTCAAATTTATTTTCACGTTCTCTATATAATAAATAACGGTCATCATTGGGAAGAGTGTCAAATCCTTCTTCGGCTATAGCTTTATGATAGGATTGAGCTGTAAATAGCCCTGGATTCCAAGCAATTGTTAATAATTCCTCATAATTGGCCCAAGGAAATTCTATATCCGCCATTTTAAGAAAATCTTTGGATAATCGAAGATGAGCCCATTTGTTAATATCCATTGAATTGAGGTATTGATTTACACACAAACGTAATTCACCGAGAGTAGGTAATTTAGCTATAGATTTTGAAAAACCAGAACCAAAAAGCCACATCTCAGATATCATCATATACCCCTTGTGGATTTCAGAATTGACATACCTTCATTTTCGATAACGGGTGCTTTTAACGGCTTTTGCACTTAGATATGAGACTAATTGTGTAGTAATTCCTAATATTGTTCTTGCGTCTATCCAATCGGGATGATAGTCTATTAATTCCCCACGACTTGTTGAATGTGGCCTTTTACTTGCTAGATTCCACATCTCTTTTATTGTTCCTCGAAAAGACTGAACCATATCCGAAGCAATATTTTGACTTGCAGTATCTGTGCCAATAAATAGAAAATCTGCAAGTTCATCAATCATGTTGTTATTTATCACCTTATCCTCTAAAAATCCTTTCCATAGCGCATCAATTGCCATTCGAGTATTCATTAAAGTGCCATCATCATCTCCAGAACCAAATTTATTCCATGCAGTATTTAATTCTAATTTTGCCCGCTCAAGTCGTTCAAGAAGATTTACAATGGATTGGGGGGCATTTAAAGGGCTTGTCAACGGAGGAATATTAATAGGAATTTCAACAATAAGATTATTACCAAAACCGTAGGGCTGCAAAATACAACGCGCCCAGTCTTCTCTATTCATTGAGAAAGCTCTGTCCTTTATCCCCAATGCGCTTTCTCTACAAAAAAAGGTATTTTGGACCTTTCCAAGTGCTCCATTCTGGTCATATTCATGATACAAGCCCCAGAATTGAACCTCGAAATTTACATCGATATTTTTCCCTCTTCTAAATTCTTCAATTTTATAAAATAATGTCTGAGTTAATTCTCGTTGGAATACAATTACTGGTCGATTTCCATAAAAACGTCTATCGGTCTCCTTTACTATTAATCCGGGAATATCTATTTGGCCAGCTGACGGTTGAGTTGACAATTGGAGGTTTATTACTCCTCCAAGAATTAATCCTTCACCACCTACATTATCATTGGAATAAAATCTCACTTCAAGGAATTTCTTATCTAGTTGTTCTCTGACAAATATACTTTCAATAGTAATATCTTTTATCATGCCGATTACCTCTATGTAATCAAAACAATGATTGCAGAGATTAATAAAGTTATTGGAAATAGGTTCTGTTGCATCGAAGGACCTGAACGCCTTTGTTGCATGGCGGGACCTGACATATATAGATGATTATATGAAGTTCTGTTGGGTTTTCGACTAATGATTATGCCGGTTGTGTCGCGACAGATTTTACTTTATCCAATATTTTCAATATGTTCTCTATAGCGGTTTGCTGTTGCTTGAAATATCCATCGGCGTTCCGGGCACTTATCGAATCAATACATCTATCTATCACAAATACTCCATCAGGTAAATTTTCTTCCTCTATTTTCAAATATAGATAAAGGATACCAATAACAGGCTTTCTAGAAATCCTAGTATAATTAAAACAGATACCGTCTGACCAATGTTATTGCATATAACTCGATAATAGATTTCCCGGTTCTGATATTTACATTTCCTAGCTCTTATCTCCGAGCCCATTGTCCTCTTTATAGTCGAGTTCATGGTCTCGGACATGTTCCTTTGATGATAGACCTTAAGAGAAAATCCTTTCCTCATTTGTCGACGATATTTGCCTCTCGTTTTATATTGTTCACATTTATTCTTTCGAACAGGTATTACCGACATACCACCCAAGGTCTCGCGAATGAATTGATGGTGTTTCTCCGCATCATATCCCTTATCCCCTAAGGCCAGTCTCAGGGGTCTTTTGTCCAACCGTGACATCTTTTTATATGCGGGTAAGAAGTCCTTCTGATCGTTGTCCGGTCCTCGTCGGATCCGCAGGGCCAAAACCACTAATTTCCGGGTCTCGGTTATCATCGTGACCTTGAGATGTCGCTTTATTAGTCTTGTCTTGAGCGTCCTTCCTGTCTTACTACGTCTACCGACGATATTTGTATAATAATAGCTGGCCTTTGTCAATTGGAATCCTGTTGAATCAATGCTTGTATAAAGCACACGAATACCAGTCTCCGTCGTCGTAATTATGAGAAGTATATCCAGATATCGTCGGCCAAACCGGCCTGCGAACTTATGCAAGGTTGTGAAATGAGGTATCCTTGATATTCCCAATATCGTCCATAGTTCCGTGAAGTTCGAGATCCAATCCATGAAGAGTTGATAGCTCATATTGGCCTTTGCTCTGAGGATAAGAAGAACCAAATGGATGTGATTGCTGTAGATCTTATTCGAGAACTTGCTCGACCTCAAGGGTATTCTTGCCCTCAGGATTATCCTCAGAATTGTCTTCACTAAGCTTATTAGCTTGCTCTCCTTTTTTGGAATGAGCATACGGCCCAGCTCCTTTTTCTTTGACGGTTGGTTGTGCTTCTGTCAAAGAGATGGGAGGGCAAACGTATAAGCTTACCTACCAGTTCCATTCAACCTAGGGTTTCTATAAAGCC
>Ga0209777_10003355_pt1 | contig 19918 bp, 18 predicted proteins | sample FrelakmetHBP12HB_FD_187147 | JGI IMG/M metagenome (GOLD analysis project Ga0209777, IMG submission 187147) | Freshwater lake sediment microbial communities from the University of Notre Dame, USA, for methane emissions studies -HBP12 HB (SPAdes)... | ecosystem: Environmental > Aquatic >...
CTGGTGAGGCTTATGGTGGTTATTTTGTCACCCCCACCGATGGAACAGGAATCCATTACGGTCTGCGTGCGGATGGCATGGGCGCCTTTTCCTCTGCCGTCTATGGTATTTATGGCTGGGGCTCCAACGGTTCAGCTGGATCTGCCTATGGAGGGTTCTTTTCCGCGCCATCCGGCGGCACAGGAATTCATTATGGACTGAGAGCTGAAGGTTCTAGCTCTTCCGGCAGTACCACCTATGGAACCTTTGGCTCAGCAGCGAATACCTCCACAGGCGCAGCAATCGGGGGCTGGTTTGAGACCGCCAATTCTGGCACCGGGGCTCATTACGGAGTCCGGACTGAGAGCTATGGGTCTTCCCCGGCAGCGTCGTACGGTGTTATGGGCTGGGCTTCGAACAGTTCTACGGGCAATGTATATGGTGGCTATTTTTCGAACAACACCGGTGGCACCGGCATCCATTATGGAGTGAACGCCTATGCGTCAGCTTCTTCCAGCTCCGGCACTTACGGCACTTACGGATATGCTTCTAATTCTTCGACGGGAACTGTCTATGGCGGATATTTCGGAACTTCTGCTTCCGGAACTGGGACGCACTATGGAGCGAGGATGGTAAGTGACGCTTCCTCAGCCAACAATACCTACGGCCTATACAGTCAAGCTGAAAATGGTTCCACTGGTACCGTATATGGCGCTATGCTCTATACTTCAGGCCTCGGCTCAGGAACGCACTATGGACTTTGGTCGGAGAGCGACGCAAGCTCTTCAAACAACAGTTACGGAGTCAGGGGTTTTGCTAAGAACAATCTGGACGGAGATACTTATGGTGGATATTTCTCTACCACAACATCCGGCACTGGTCACCATTTCGGGATAGCAGGATTCGGCTATAATGATGACACCTCCCAAGTTGTCGGTGTCTACGGCGTTGGCTCCAATAATGTCGGCAATGCCTATGGTGGCTATTTTGATGCTTCTTCTGGTTCCCCATTCAGTAGCGTCGGAATCTTTGCAAGGGGTTATCTGGCAGCCCTGTTCTCTGGATGGGTGTATGTCGCGGGTGATCTTACGGTCACCGGCAACAAGAACGCTGCCGTCAAGACTGACAATGGAGAATATCGTTTACTCTCCTGTCAGGAATCCCCTGAAGCTTGGTTTGAGGATTTCGGAGAGGGGCAACTCTCAAACGGCAAGACTCACATCGAACTCGATCCGCTATTCTTACAGACAGTGAGCATCGACAGCCGGCATCCGATGAAAGTGTTCGTGCAATTAGAGGGCGATTGCAGAGGCGTTTATGTCTCGAAAGGCGCTACTGGTTTCGATGTAAGCGAGTTGCAAGGAGGAACTGGCAACGTACCCTTCTCTTATCGAGTAGTAGCCAAGAGAAAAGGCTATGAAGATGTTCGTCTGGCCAAAATGCAAGGTCCAACTCCAGAAGACGTGGAGGCGCAGAGTGTGAAAGCGCAGGATGACATGAACAAGGAAAGCAGCCGAATGGAACAGACGAAACCGACCATGGAAAAGGAACCGGTACAGCAAGAGAGAGAGTAGTCACGGCCAAGCACTCTCTGCCATGAAGAAGCGTACGACTTTGTGAGAGGTCTTTATCCTGGACCCCTGAGACGGTGAGACAGCGGATAGTGTATGATTGGGAGAGGACGAGCTAAGCGGAAGGAGGCCATAGGCCGACTGGAGCTTAGCTCGCAGGCCGTGCAGAGAAGGAGTCAAACATGCCCAAGGTTAGCAAGTTCACGGATGAGCAGAAAGTAGAGATCGCCCTGGATCTACTGTCAGGGAAGCTGTCTCATGCCGAAGTCTGCCGGAAGTATGGCATCAGTTCGACGTACGCCTACAAGGTCAAAGATCGGGCAATCGAGTTGCTTCGCCAAGGCATCGGTCGTCCGGTGGGTCGAGTGGATGCCGGGACTGAGCATTTGCAAAAGCGCATCGCCGAGTTGGAACAGTTGGCCGGGGATCAGGCTCTGGCGATACGGGCTCTAAAAAAAACGGCCGGATACGGGAGGCCATAGCGGTAGTGCGAGCAGAATCATCAATCAGCGTGCGTCGCCTGGCCCAGGCTTTTCAGATTCCCGTAGCGACGGTCGGGCGATGGGTTGAGACGAGAAAGCCAGACTGCAAACAGCCGTCGCAGCGTTCCTGTCCGGTCTCCGGCGATCACAGGCTGCGCGAGGTGATCCGCTCGTTGTGCCAGAAGGATCGGCATCAGACCTATGGTCATCGGCGGATTCGCGCGTCGCTGCTGCGGCACCATGGGCTAACGGTCAATCACAAGACGGTCTACCGGATCATGCGTGATCTGGGTTTGTTGCAGCCGAGGGTTTGGCGTCGACCTCAGCGTGCGAAGCGTGTTGAGAGAATGCGCCCAAGCAAGCCGGATCAAGGCTGGCAGATCGACATGACCTGTTTTGAGTTGTCGGACCTGCGGCGGGTCTATCTAACCGTCGTGATCGATTGTTTCAGCCCCGCTTCGGCGGGGTTGGACTTTGGATCAGCGTTGCCGGGCCTCGGAGTGGATCAGCGCCGTTCGTCAGGGACTCGAACCGCGCCAGCTCTCAGAAGAGTCGTGTCGGAGTTTGGTGCTGCGCAGCGATAACGGCGCTCAGCCCTGCTCGCAGAAGTTTGTCGCCTTTCTCTCCCAGCACGAAATCAAGGGAGAGTATACCGGCTATGACGCCCCCGATGACAACGCCTATGTCGAACGAGTGATCCGAACGATTAAAGAAGAGGAGGTCTGGCTCAACAGCTACGACAGTTTTCACGAGGCGCACCAAGCCATCGAAAACTATATCAACTTTTACAACCAGGAGCGAATTCACCAAGCGCTGGATTACAAAACACCAAACGAAACCGCGGCCCCTTTCGCCAACCTAAATGCCGCCTAATTCCGTCTTGACAATAGGGGTACACTACGGTCTTCATCTGAATGCCAGGGAATTCGCGGGGAGACATGGGAGCGAATCTGTGAGTAAGAATCATCGTAGTTGATTACGACGCTCTGTCAAAGACTGACGAAAAGAGGATGCAAAAAACTGACACAATTTAGTCACAACATAGTGTAACTCCATGTCCCCCAATGTGAGTCGGGGGTTCGATTCCCCCCACCTCTTGATAGAGCGTGAAGAGATGCAGGAATAGGCATTCGAAGACTCCACATTTGACATACAGTGTCTTCTAACACCTGTCTAACATAACGGTGTAACGGGCGGTTGAAAAGTGTACCAGTTGTGGGACTAATAGCGCCGGTCTAAAAGTGTACCATTCCGAATAACTCTCGATTGAGAAGAGCATAGGCTTTGATCGAGAGGGAAAGGAATGAAGACGATGTTTGAGTACGATCTGATTCGCCGGTTGTACTACCGAGAGGGGGTGAGCCGGCACGAGATCTCACGTCGGACCGGCCTGCACCGCACGACCATTAATAAGATGCTGTTGTATGCCCGGCCACCGGGCTACCGGTTACAACACCCCGCACCAAGACCAAACTGGGACCGTTCCTGGGTGTGATAGACCAGATACTGGAAGACGATCGTCAGGCGCCCCCCAAGCAGCGGCATACGGCCAAACGGATTCTGTCCCGGCTCACTGCGGAGTATGGATTTACCGGTTCGTACACGATCGTCAAGGACTACGTTTGCCAGAAGCGGCTGCGGCTGAAGGAAGTCTTCTTCCCTCTGGAGCAGCGCCCCGGAACCAGCCAAGTTGATTTTGGGGTAGCCAAAGTCGTGATCGGCGGCCAGGAGCGTAAGGCGTATCTCTTCTGCCTGGCGCTTCCCTACAGCGACGCGGTTTTCGTGAGAGCCTATCCGACCGAGGGTCTGGAAGCAGTTCAGGACGGCCACGTGTCAGCGTACGACTTCTTTGCGGGGGTTCCGCCGACCAGTCTGTATGACAACCTGAGTACGGCGGTCAAGGCCGTTTTCAAGGGTGGCGAGCGCGCTCTCACCGATGGGTTCCTGGCTTTGCGCAGCCATTATTTGTTCACGTCTCATTTCTGCAGTGTTGGCCGACCCAACGAGAAGTCACTATGGTATTGTCTGTGTGTGAAGGGAATAAGAATAGGCTACCTTGCCTGGAACTAAGTTTTCAATGGAACACGTGGTCGCAGAGCGCCACAAGTTGCAGGAGGTAGCCTCATGAGAAAGATGCAAGATTATGTTGTTCGGGGCAAGCGAGTTTTTGTGGGATTGGAGGATGCGAAGCGGACGTGGCGGTTGTGCGTACGCAGTGAGAAGATGATTGTCCATGAGTTGAGTATGCCGGGACAGGCGGCGAACTTGTCGGAGTATCTGCGGAGTCGGTATCCGGAGTGTGAGGTGATGGTGATGTACGAGGCGGGGTTTCACGGGTTTTGGTTACACGACGAGTTGGTAGCTGCGGGCTATCAGTGCGTGGTGACGCCGCCGCATTTGGTGCGAGAGGCGAAGGTGAGCAAGGTGAAGACGGACAAAGGGGATGCGCGACGCTTGGCGCAAATGCTGGAGAGCGGTGATTATCAGGCCTGTCATGTTCCGAGTCGAGAGCGACGTGAGGATCGGCAACTGAGTCGGACCTTGAGTGGTGTTCAAGAAGATATTGTGCGGACAAAGAACCGGGTTCGTCGGTTACTGGAGTTTCACGGGTTGGATCAGGGATTGAAAGCGGGAGCGTGGAACAAGAGTGATTACGAGCAAGTATGGTCGCTGCTGCCGACGCTGAGTGAACCATTGCGGGTGAGTCTGGAGATGTATCAAAGAGGTTTGGTGTCCTTGGAAGCGTCACAGAAGGAACTGTTGGCGCAGTTGAAAACGAAGGCTAGTGAACGTTATCGCCTTCCGGTGGAGTTGAAGGCAAGTTGTCCGGGGGTGGGCTGGTTGAGCGCCATTCGTTTCACGCTTGAATGGGGAGACTTGTCGCGATTCGAGAGCGGGAAACCGTTGGCACACTATCTCGGTTTGACACCGGGGGAGCATTCATCCGGGGAGACAAAGGCGACAGGACATATCACCGGACAGGGATCGCCGCAGGTGCGAGCGTGGCTGATCCAATGTGCCTGGCGGGCGATTCGTCTTGATCCGGTGTTGTTAGCCAAATTCGGCGCCGTCTGGCGAAGCTCAGGCAGTAAGAAGAAAGCGAATGTGGCGGTGGCTCACAAATTGGCGTTGCGGTTACGGGCTGTCGAACTGAGTGGTCAACCATACGAAATCGGAGTCATACAATAACTGGTAGGGTGTGAACCCAATTTGAGTTTCCTGCCCCCCATTGGCTGGAGGACAAGATGCTCGAGCTTAAAAGAACCATCAGATGTCACAGAGGGTCTCTTAGACAAGAACGCGGACATGAGTGTACGACGACACCCCCCGGTGCTAATCAGGCACGACAAAAAGGATGTTGACACCACACCGCGCGCACGAAAGCAAGTAACTTGTGGGAAAACCACGAATAGCAGGTTGTCACGACCTCTGACGACATCTCAGAAAAACCAGCGAGGAAACCATTGCCGTACAAAACGCCCTTGACTTTCATCATAGCAGGGGGTGGTAGAACGGCTGGTGGGGTATGTGCGCCGGAACTTCCTGGTGCCGGTGCCACGCTGCTCCAGCTGGAAGGAACTCAACGCCGCTTTGCTCACGAAGTGCCGCGAGCGGCTTTCCCTGAAGGCGGCTGGCCACGACCAGACGATCGGCGAACGTCTCGACCAGGAGCGTCCCACCTTTCTGCCGTTGCCGCCAGTCCCGTTTGAGGCCTGCCGATTGGAAGAACGGACGGTGACCAGTCTGTCGTTGGTCCATTTCCAGACGACCAGCTACTCGGTCCCGGTGGCCTATGCCTATCGGGAGGTGGTCGTCAAGGCGTATGTTGATCGGATCGTGATCTGTCACAAAGACGGGATGATTGCCTGCCATGAGCGGTCTTACGAGAAGAATGATTTCGTCTTTGATCCGGTGCACTATCTGCCGCTGTTGGAACGCAAGCCAGGCGCCCTGGATGGGGCCCGGCCGTTTACGTCATGGATCTTACCCGATTGTTTTGAGACCTTGCGGCGCTTTTTGGAAGCCGGCAACGGTACGGCCGGCAAGCGTGAATATGTTCTGATCCTCCAACTCTTGCGGCCGTAAGGTCTCCGTCACTGAGGTGCGGCGGGCAATTGAGCAGGCGTTCAATTACCATAGTCTCACCTTCGAGTCCATCAAGATGCTGGTGATGGCTTCTCGGGAGCCGTCCGGCGAGGTGGTGCGGCTCTCAGCCGCGCACCTGGCGAGACTGCCGAAGGTTCACGTGGAAGGCGTTCATCTGTCCTGTTACCAGGCGCTGCTGATGGGAAGTGACGTATGAGTCATGGCGACGGATCGGTACTGTTGTCTCATCACCTCAAGGCGCTCCATCTCCCGGTCTTCCTGCGTGAATACCAAAAGGTGGCGGCCCAGTGTGCCCAGGAGAAGCGTGATGGGGTTCGGTTTCTGTTGGAGCTGTGCGAGCTGGAACTGATCGAACGGGAGAAGAAGGGGGCGGAACGGCGTATCCGAGAAGCCGGCTTTCCGGTAATCAAGACTCTTGACAGTTTCGACTTCACGGCCATCCCCAGCCTGAACAAGCCTTTGGTGATGGCCCTGGCACGGGGTGAGTATCTGCCGAAGCGGGAGAATGTGCTGGCGGTCGGTAACAGCGGAACCGGCAAGACCCATCTGGCCATCGCCCTGGGTCTGGGTGCCTGCCACGAGGGCCGGAAGGTGTCGTTCTTCACCGCGGCCGCCTTGGTGACCGCCTTGACCGAGGCCCGTGACGAGAAGAGCTTGCTCCGCTTTAAGAAACAGCTGGCTCGCCAGGATCTGGTTATCGTCGATGAGTTCGGTTATGTCCCCTTCTCCAAGACCGGAGCCGAACTGCTCTTTGAGTTCTTTGCCGAACGCTACGAGCGTGGCAGTGTCCTGGTTACCACCAATCTCCCCTTCGACCACTGGACCGAAGTCCTCGGCAGTGAACGACTGACCGGAGCCTTGCTGGACCGGCTCACCCATCGTGTCCATATCCTGGAAATGAACGGAGAAAGCTATCGTTTCAAAGACAGTGTCCGCCGCCTGGGCAAACCCTCGGCCCGACACCAAACCACCACCAAGCCGGAAACCCCTCACGACCTGAACCCATTAAAGGAGAAAACCTAAAAGACCCTTGACCGCCCTCCCTCCGAGGGCTAACTTACAACCCGGGTGGTACACTTTTCGGCCGCCACATGGTACACTTTTAATCCGGCCTTTACAGTGTACAAAGACCACCGCTGTGACCTGCCTTCCGGGTTAGCAAATACTAAGGGCTTGACGTCAATCTGTTGTGATGTCCTGGAACCTGCTTGTCGTAGTGCTGAGTATGAACCATATGAATTTTGACATTCTGAGGCAGCCGATTCAGTCCTTGGTGTCGTAACGAGCGGTAGACGTGGCTTTACATTATTCTCTATTGGAAATGGTAGCGCTGAAGAACCAGCAGATCCCGTGTGACCCAGATGATAAGTTGTCCGCAGGTGTATGATCTTTCCCCAAATCTCCGTGGATGCACATAAGATCGAGTTCTCACGGGCAAGGCTTGTAATTGATCAAGCCTTCCTCCCCAAACTTCTCCCACTGCGTATTCCGGTTGTATAAGATCTGTCGCGCAATCTCGATGTGCCGGCAAGTCTTCGCGACCACCCCCTGCTTCTCATGCAGCTTGAGGACTGGTAGCTTCCATCAAGCTCTCGCTATGCCTCAGGCACACTTCTTCTCCTGATCCTTCCAGACTAATATCATCAACAGATGTGTCAACCGACGTGGGAGATTTCGCACCCCTCACGACGTCACCGTTTGCGACATTACAGTCATGACCGTCCAAAGTTCGTTAGTTGAAAACGGAATGCCTGCTGATTAATCCGTTTCATCCAGATGAGATCGAGCACCCATGCCCTATTATGGACTTGGTGATGAATCCGGGAAATCCATTAGCTTTATTAATCTTTTAGCGGAATTGCTCTTTTACGCAGTCGGGACAGATTCCATGAGTGAACTCTGCCAGTGAGTGTTCTCTTAAATAGTCCTCTAGCTGAACCCAATAGTCAGAATCATTGCGGATTCTCTTGCACCAATAGCAGACAGGGAGAATGCCTTCGAGCTGTTTTATTCGTTGTGCTGCCTTTTCGAGCATCTCTATCTTTCCAGCCATTCTCGATTGCAGCTCAATAATCCTCTCTCCCGCACCGACCCTAGCGCGAAGTTCCAGCATGTTGACAGGTTTAGCGATGAAATCATCTGCGCCTGAATCCAGCGCCTCGGCCAGATCTTCGGGATTCGTCCTTGCTGTGAGAAAGATCACGTATATCCATGATCGTTGAGTTTCCGCTCTGATGGTCTTGCAGACATCTATTCCGTCGTATCCTGGCATCATCCAATCCAAGATCACCATGTCTATGCTGTTATCTGTTCGGATCTCTCGGATTGCGGTATCGCCATCGGGACAAGGCACAACGCTGTGATGTAGTTTCTCTAGGTGTGCTCCGATCAACCTTCGTGAAAAGGCATCATCATCGACAATGAGTATGCGCATTAGCCTCCCTTTTGTAGTATTGGCCTACTTTAAGTAGGATCTCAGTATTAAGGAAGGGCCTGACAATGAGGTCGTCGGCGCCAGCGCCAACAACCTCATCGCGCGTGTATTTTGATTGCCGTGACATTAGAATCACAGGAATTTCCGGAGAATACTCCTTGATGTTCGCCAACAGCTCAAATCCGTTCATACCGGGAAGGCCAATGTCAGCCAGTACTAACGTTACCCTTTCCTTCTTCACGTTTTGCAGTGCTTCCTCACCATTCGCTGAGGAAATGACCTTGAAGGCATCTCTTTCAAGGATTTGCGCGATGCGCTTCCTCGCCAACTCGTCGTCAGTCACTACTAGTATCGAAGCCCGAGTCTTTTCCAAAACGGAATTTACCTTGCCTATCAGTACTGACGCTGTAATCGGTTTCACCAAGTAGCCCTCTATGCCGAGGGCGATACCCTTTTCGACCGACTCTTGATCTCCAAGGGCGGTACACAAAACGACAGGAATTCGCGAAAGGCGACCACCGATGCGCAATTGCCGCAACAAAGCGAAACCGTCAACATTCGGCATCATGACGTCAGAAATAATGAGATCAAAATCAGTCGATTTCTCTAATTCTTTGAGAGCTGCCCTGGCAGATGTTGCAGCAACAACGTCGAAAGAGTGCTTCTCCAGAATGGACATTACAAGCTTTAGCGAGAAAGGATCATCATCGACGACAAGAATTCTCACGTGGTCATGACCCCTCTAATGGTGACAAAATCGGCTGTAAGCTGTTCCAGCTCTTTACGAAGTTTGCCAAGTAGTGTGTGTGCGTTCAAGAGATCGCTCGAGTTCGCCAATGCCTCCAAGGCCTGAGCAAGCTCTAGAGCCGGAGTGGCGCCAATTGTTGCCAATGGTGCTCTCAGCGTATGAATCGCCAAGTGGAGTTGTCTGCAGTCACCTTCCGCGACAGCTCTCTCGGCGTTGGTCAGCTGATCGACAAACTGGGTTTCCAATATCATCATCAACTCCTTTGCCAAATCCTCATCGCCGTCAGTAGCGGTCAAGAGCCTATTGTAGTCAAACTGCATTTGTTACACTCCCGTTAAATGTGCTTTCATTGAATTACCGAATCGCTGGCTACATATTTGATGATACAATCTGTTAACTCGTCTTTACGAATTGGCTTACTAACGTAATCATCCATACCAGCATCAAGACATCTTTGTCGGTCGGCATCAGACGCCAGTGCTGTCATTGCTATTATCGGAGTGTGGCGGCCCGCGCTCCTCTCAAAATCACGGATTTCCTCGGTCGCCAAGAAGCCATCCTTAACTGGCATGAACACGTCCATAAATACAAGATCAAACGTGTCAGATTTGTATGCTTCGACTGCCAATTGCCCGTTAGTGGCTGTAACGACCTCAAAGCCCAGTTTACGAAAAAGGGCTACCGCCAAGATAGCGTTGAACTTGTTGTCCTCTACAAGAAGCAGCTTCTTCCCAAGACCGATACCATCGAAATGCGAACTTGGCTCCCGGTTGGGTTGAATACCTACATCTTCAACGCTCGATTGACCGGCTTGAGACTCATCGACAGCTTGTTTCTGAGACACAAAAGGCTTTCGTTGGCTGATCGTTACCGGCAGCACAATATCGAAAGTAGTTCCGGGCCCCCCGACTTTTGAGGTATTGGCAGGGCTGTGTACTGAGATAGTCCCTTCCATTAACTCAATGAGTTGTCTGGAAATCGTGGTTCCCAGCCCGGTACCGCCATACCGGCGCGAAGTTGTATCGTCAGCTTGGGCGAAACTATCGAAGATCCGGCTCTGTGCGTCCGGTGGGATTCCGATTCCTGTGTCACTCACACTAAGATGCAGAAGGGTCTGTTCATTGCCCTCCAATTCAACTCTAAGGGTGATTCGACCCTCCTCGGTAAACTTCACCGAATTGCCTATCAGGTTCACGAGAATCTGCCGCAGCCGTGTGGGGTCACTCATCACTCTCTCAGGTACACAGGGGTCGATATGCGTTTCGAGTATCAATCCCTTTTCTTTGACGCGCATTCCGAATAGATTCTCAACAGCCCGAAGAACTTCGATTAGGGAAAACTCGACATTTTCGATTTTGATTTTTCCAGCTTCGATCTTCGAGAAATCCAAAATATCATTGATGACATCCAGAAGGTTTTCGCCTGACTGCAGGACTATGAGCAAATACTCGCGTTGTTGTTGGCTGAGCTCCGTGCTCAGAACTAGGTCGGTCATGCCGATTATCGCATTCATCGGCGTCCTAATTTCGTGACTCATTTTTGCCAAGAAATCGCTCTTGGCTCGGTTTGCTCGATCGGCATCGTCTTGAGCTTGTTTGAGTCTCTCAATGACCTGGCTCAGATAGGCGGCATTGCGCTCAAGGGATGTCTTGGCTCCTTCAAGTTCCCTGGTGCGTGCTTCAAGCGCCGCTTCGAGTTGCTTGTGCGCCGAAATGTCAACGAAGGTTTCCAGAAGTTTTTCGTGGCCTTTTATTGTGACGCTTCTGGCTGACTTCAAGACGGGAACCTGTGTACCGTCAGCGCGTCGTATCACATGATCGGAGTTGTCTAGGCCCTGGCCCAAATCGCGCACGGGGCAGCTACCCTCTTCGGAAAAACACAGGTGCCCACAATCTGATCAGGAGGAACACCGAACAGAGCTGACGCAGCGGCATTCAATTGCTCGATGATGTGGGTTCGGATATCAATAATCACAACTCCGGCAGGCAGATGCTCTATTAGAGTCCTCAGCAGCATTTCGCTGTCGCGAATCACGTTTTCTGTCGCCTTGCGGTTGGTGATATCCGAATGTGTTCCTATCATATATAGTGGTTTGCCATCGTCAGTCCAGGCAACTACCCTGCCATAGCTCCGAATCCAGACCCAAAAACCCTCTCTGTGCTTCATGCGATATTCACAATAGTAATCGTCATGCTGACCAGCAAAATGCTGCCGCAGAATCGCGTTCGATTTTATCAGATCATCAGGATGGACGAGATCAAGCCAAGTCTGAATGCTCCTCGGGACAAGTTCATCAACTCGATAGCCGACAAATTCAGCCCAGTGTCGGTTAATCCGGATTTCGCCACTTTGGATATTCCATTCCCAGGTTCCAGTGCCGGTACCGTCAATGAAACTTGCCAGTCGGTGCCGCTCACGTTTCAGCTCTTTCTCACCTCTCGCTCGTGCCACAAGGACCAGGGCAAGTATCTCTCCGAGAAGAATCAACCCAAGCGAAACTGCACTGTCATGAAAAACCAGCCATTTCCAGTTGCCAGCTTCGACATCCATGCCGAACGTTGCCATCACATGGCCGGTCTTCGGATCGGAAAGGGGGACAAGTGCGCTGACCCATGTGCCCCACCGGTCCGTGACAGGCCCTTCAACGAATTCGAGGCCATTGGCAAAGGCGCGTTCAAGCGATTCCGTTGCTTCGTCATATGTCTGTCCGGGAGGAGAGTAATCATCAGAACTAGCGGGTTCAGAGTCCGCATAGAAAAAAATCTCCCCGTTCGGTCTCCGCCCCAACAGATAACAAAAGCGGCACTTGGGACTGGCTTGTCGGATTCGAGAAAGCTGATCTCTGATTGCCTGGAAGTCAGGGGTCCCCACATCGGACTCTGATCCGGAAAAGGCCGCCACATGCTTTAGATCCACTGCCGAAGCCACTGACCGTGATAACAAGAGCAGTTCTTCGCGCATTCGCCGATCGTTATCTTGCAGTTGCCGCGAGACGAAAAACCCTCCTGATAACAGAATGATCACCGATGTCAGCAGCTGATAGAAACGCGTCCTGCTGATTCCGACAATGTTCTGTGCGGGTGTCCAAAGCGACTGCACTTCGCGTTTTTGAGACTTCTTACGCGCCAGCTTCAGCCCCTTGATGCACTTCTCTAAACATGCTATCTTCATATCTCAATTCACTTCGGGTTCGCTCTCGGGAGATCGAATTGCGTCCTTCGGGTAACGGACTTCATCTGGCCGTGTGCGCGCTGATCCGGCGTTAATTTGCCACTTGAAATAGCCAGCCTGCAATCTCGTCCAGAGGAAGTTTCGTCCCTTTTTTGTCCGCATTGGACAATTGATCATTCAGTTGCTTTATCGGCAGAATGACAACTGCCCTTAGAGCCGAGACAAGCTTCGTGGGTAAGGTCCCCTAGCTAATTGCGGGAAAACCACCCCTAGATTCGTGTACAGCACCATGAAATAGACCAGCAGCCGAAACAAGGACAGAGCATGATAGGAAACGCGAGAGCCTTGCCACAATAGCGTCAAAGATGATGGTCGGTTCCAACGACGACCCCGGTGCCGAGTGCGAGCAGGGCAGACAAGGTGATGCCTGTGTGGCGAGACCTTGTCAATAGTGGCCGTAAGGTGGTGTCGACAGCGTACGAGTGCGTTGTTCTCGATTCGGCGGTCATGTTACCTGTTACTATTATGGTTGATCAGCGGTTGCACGAGACGACATTTTCCCGCGTGTGACAGCGCCCCCACTAAAGATACATGAGGATTTTCCGAAAGATAGTGAAGAGAGGTGCTCGACTCGATCGCCGTGCTGTCACTAACCGGAGGTTGTTATATGTCCAAGGGGTTCACGCTGATAGAACTGATAATCATAATTGTGGTTCTGGGCATTCTCGCCGGCGTTGCCATCCCGAAGTACTACGACATGCGATCACTGGCGATGCAGTCAACGCTGAAGGCCTTTGGCGCTTCACTCGAAGAGGCCGAGAGCATTTATCTGGCGCGCACGGTTCTGGATGGTAGCAAGCGGAATCCTCCGGTGCAGAGCTTCTGGGATTTCGTGGCATACTCGGAGGGCGCCTCCGATAGGAACACTATTGCTATCAACAACAGCATTCGGAGTCTTCTCACGAATCCGTCGGCGGAGGTTGTCTCATCGGACGGCCTAACTATCACACTCAATCTGAGTGGGGGTGGCATAGCCACTTACCGGATGGATCGCACTACCGGCGCCATCACCGAGAGCTACACCGGACTTTAGGCAACATGATCGACGGCGCGGGACTCTGAAGGCGCCTGAATGCAAACACATCCAGTAATCCTACCAGGCTTAGCCCTGTGTGAACGGCAGCTATGCAGATTAGGTAATCCGTTCCCGAGCCAGCCGCAAACCGCAACACTAGGTAATACACGAGCAGACCGATCCAAAGTATCGAGACCGAAGCGAGTCTGCCTCTGGCCAGTTGCAGATTGATGACATTGCAATGCAGGGCTAACGGAATCAGCGCTAAAATGTACAAGGGAAGTATCTCAGCGGCACCGCGGTAAGCACTGCCAAAGGCCATCGGAATTAGGCTGTGACCCCAAACCCGAAAAACGATGAAGGCTGCCACCAGAAGTCCGCACGAAAAACCACACCCCAGAGCCAGGAGTCGCAGGCAGTCATGGCGGCGTTTCGACTCAACGATGTAAGGAAAGACAAGCGGCGACAGCGCCAGGGAATAGATTAAAACTGCCTTTCCTACGGTGCTCATCACACCATAGGTGCCAAGTTCTTCCGGCGCTAGAGTCTGCGGTGCAAGGATCATATCAAGTCTGATGAATAGAGCCATGGGGAGATAGGTCGCACTCATTCTCACAAATTGGAGGAGTTGCTCTCGCAGCGGTATGTCCGTCTCCGGGGGAACCTGACGATCTCGGTGATGGTACAGAGGTCTCAGCAGAAGCGCCGCAGCCACACCGGTTCCTAAGGCGCCGGCAAAAATGGCGGCGGCAATACTCTGCGTCAACGCTAACAGAAGAATGCCAAGTCCAAGGCGGGACCAAAGCTCTATGCCACGACTAAAGGCATATGCCAGTTCGTGGTGGAGTCCCTGCGCTGAACCGCGAAGCAACCAGAGCATCGACCACGCAAGCAGCGAAATGCCAGCCGCGATTATCGCCCATGTATTGATGGCAAGATGTGGTTGAGAGGTCATCACATAGAGAAGAAAGACCAGAATGGCGCCTGCACCCAGGATACCGGCTAGAAGGAGCGAGTGTCTTTTCAGCAGCAGCGAACCGTTCCGGGTATGTTGTCTGGCGACAACCAGCGCGTATGATTCGAATGGTTGACAAAGAGCATATAACAGAGCGACTACCGCGGCATATGTGCCAAACTCGCCCGGTCTAAGTCGTCGCGACACTAGAACCTGGAATACGGTGCCCGCAGCAGCAGCGGCCATAGTCGCCAGCGTTACGAGCGGGATTCTCCGAACCAGTCTCCGCATTGGTGTCATGCAGCTGGCTCGTAAAACATCGGGATCAGCACGTAGTCCCGCAGCCCTTGGGACACGAAGAAACGGTCCAAACAATACAACACGGCGAATTTGTTGTTCTCGTTTCGCAACGTCGGAGAATCATTCCATAGTTCGGGAAAGACCTGTGGGTCAAAAGCAATGCGAAACGTGAAGGTTGAGTCGTTTTGGTCACCCGACCCGACCACCCCTCTCAGCTTGATTTGGTCGGTAGAACGCAAGATCAGGACCGAGTCGGCTCTTAGCACGCGGAGGGCAAACAAGAACCCATTGTATTGTGATTTGCTTTCAGACTGAATCGCCACAGTACGATTGCGCAATGGGTTCTGGCCATTGTTGAAATAGGCGTCGATCACTCGCTTGCCTTTGAGCGATGCAGTCACATCGCTGGACAGAACACGAAACTCGCCGTTTGGGGGTTCGGTGAAGCTGTACACATAGACCCGGTCGTGTTCACCAATTGTCGCGTTCATTGCCGCGATGTCGGGCACGGTGTTCTTGTAGTAGTATAGACTGAACCAAATCATGGCCGGCGCGGCTATTGCACCAAGCAGCCAGAGTCGTTGCCGTGTCACTACGAGTAATGAGGCGAGCAGGAAGTAAAGGCTGAGGAAGAACCCATACTGCTGAGGTTGGAGAACAAACGCCGTTTTAAGCGAGAAGAGTGAGATGACTGCTAGAAACAGAACCAAGACCAGGAGTATGCGAAACCAATAGCGCTGCATCGTGGACCAGAGATCGTGACCTTCCGCGTGGAGGAGCAGGAGGACCACAACTATAACGGAGGGGAGGAAATCGTGAGCGAGGGGACCGCCATCGATCAAGCATTTAACCGCATGAGCGACGGCAACAGAGTACAGAATACACGCGATCGCCTGATATCGACCGCGCCAACTGCGCACGACCGACCCGGCCGCAGTCACCAGTAATACCAGAGCAACTGCCGCGGAAACAAGGATAACCATCGCGGCAAGTGGATTGATGTATTCGGCAAAAGGCTGACCGGCATCAGAGTTTACAGCGACTTGTTCCAAACCGAGGTATTTCAGAAGGTCGAACAATCCAACTTTTGTGGTGTGAAGATGAGCGAAATGATTAATGCTGTTGCAGCCGTCGCTGAAGAAATACATATGCCGACTTATCGGGAGTCCAAAGCGATGAACGACCCCAAGAAAAGTGGATATTCCGACGACGCTGCCTAGGCCGATCACGATTATAGAAGTCCATCGAATGGTCTGAAGGGTTCCCCTGCGGAGCTGTGGCCCGATAAGTGCAACACCACCAACCAAACAAATGAAAGACAGCAGGAAGTTGGTTTTAAACAGGCTGACACCGTGCATAAGTGGTCTTAGCAGGAGCACGGTCCAGACGGACAAGGCAGAGCCGCTGTTCACGATCACCAACAATGCGACGGCGATCACAATCAGCGATAGTATAGACCAGTGTTCTCGCTCGTAGTTGGTGTCCTCCATCTATCCTCCTGCGCGACACGCCGATCAGTCGGTTGCCCCTTGACCTTATCGACAGAACTCGCCAGTGCTTCATCCAGGTCGGTCAGCGGAGGAGGGGACGCTCCTCGAATTGCGGTTGGAGGGGGACTACCGGATTATTATTGCGGCAGCGACACTAGTGTCCTGTCCCGAGAAAATGCTGCACATGCTGAGGACTAGTATTTCAAGTACCAGAGCGCTCTCTGCCCTTGTCATTCCGGCGAAAACAAATATCTAGTAAAGAGTTGCTCCGGGTCCCCGCGTTCGCTGGCAAGATAGATGCGGGACAGGATACTAGGGACCGACGACCTTGGGGGTGATAAACACCGTCAGGTCAGTCTTCTCCTTGTGCGTGGTGTGGTGTTGGAACACTCTGCCAATATAGGGGATGCTGCCCAATCCCGGAAGTCTCTTGACAGTCTTCACTTCGATTTCCCGCAAGAGTCCTCCCATAACCAGAGTCTCCCCATCCTTGACCCGGACGTTCGTATTCATCGATCGTTTGGCCGTAATCGGTCGCTGGTTGTCCGTAGGACCGGTGTACCCCGTGATTTCTTCAATAGTTGGGTTGACGGCGAGAGTGATAAGGCCGGAATCATTAACACGACCGGTGACCTTGAGTGTGATGCCAACATCGAGATCTTGGAACGAGACAATGTCCTGGATAACTGCCCCCTCGGTGAAGCGATTGAGTGTCTGAACGGGAATCGTCGTGGTAATCGCAATTTCCGCCGGTCTATTGGATAGAGTCGTAAGGTTGGGATCGGACAACACCTTAGAATTGCCAGATTTCAACATTACGTCGAGCGCCGTCTGCACGGTTGTCGCGGAGAAAGTGCCCCATATCCACTTGCCGCCATCGAGTGCATGCGTCGCAAGCACTCCGGCATTGCCGCTTTCGCCTGCTAAATTGCCGAAAAGCATGCTGTACGATTCCGGCCAGTTGACACCGAGTTTGTCGTCGACAGTCAGATTGGTCTCAACCAATTTGACTTCGATATTGATTTGCGGCTCCGGTTTGTCGAGTTCCCGAATTACTCGCATGGCTTGATCGACTACCGATTTGCGATCGGAAATCACCAGCATTGTCGGCGAGGTTTTCTTGTCCGCGGGGATGTCGGCATCAGCTAATACTTCGATCTTGCCGCCGGTTGACAGGAGATGCGTAGTAGCCTGTGACGCCTGCTGCCCGGAGACATACCGCAGTCGAACGACAACGGTGATGCGTTCATCCTCGGCCAAATAGTCTGACGGTTTTACTACCATGATATCTTGTTTTATGTACCAGGAGCATTTGTTCGGCAGCAAAATGGCATCTAACGCTTCCGCCAGAGGGACATCATTCAGAATCATCGACACCTCACCCTGAATTTCCCCGGCAACGGTCACATTGAATCCATTCTGCTTGGCCAACAGCCGGACAACATCAGCCACCGAACTCTTGTCGAGTGTCAGCGAGACCTTGTTGTTGAGAAATCCCAGATCGTTTTTTTCGCCACCAAAGAGTGACGCCGCAGTCAGGAGGGAAACGGCAACGACCAGCGCGACCGTGCACTTTGTTCTACGCGTTAGCTTGTCCATGATTCTATTCACCACCAATTTTCAAAGTAATCTTCCTGCCATTGGATTCGAGTACCACACCGGCATTGGAGATGGCCGTCACGCGCCAACCTTCTATCGCATCTCCCTGACCGATCATCTTGCCGTTTATCACCGCCATCGCTTTTCCTCCGGCTACTGATACTGCCGCCACGCGGAACGAAGGAATCGCTTCGCTTGGCATGCTTGTCGCGCGCTCGCTACCACGGGCAAACGGATCTCTTCCCCACTCATCAGAAAGGGCCAGTTTTGGTCTTGTTGATAGCTCCGGCGTAGCCGTGGCGACAACAAGCGCGCTTCCTGAGGTCTGCGGCGACTCGGACTCAATCGACTTCCTCTTATGTGGGAAGTTGAAGATGGCCCAGATCACGGCGATTGCGAAAATCGAATATACGATTTGCTTGCGGCGCTTTTCAGTCATGTGTTGCCTCCCGATCGCGCAGGTACACGGCAAAATTCATGGTGCAAAGCACTTCCGGATTCGTGGCATCGTTATAAGCGATCGTCGTTGAATACAGATCCACAAAATAGGGTTGCTGTTCAAGGTATTCTAGCGCTTTGCCCACACTAATAAATCGTCCCTGTAGCCGCGCCTCGAATCTCCCCTTAGTGAGCATGGTGCCGCCAAAGGGAACTTGGTTTTCTTTCAGCAACTCGTTGAGATCGGGCGCGAACTCAGCGTGGCTAACACCAAACCGACTGAAATCCGTACCCAGTCGGTCGAGAAAGGTCTCCAGCGAATCTATCCAGCACAAGCTTACAAGCAGGTCATGGCGCTGCCGTGGCCAGCCTTGTTTCTCCATACCATGTGCGGAATTTATCAAGAACTGTCTGGCGGTATTGAGCTCCTGATCGAGCGAGGCTACTTGTGCACGAGTCGTCTTCAGATGCTGACAAGTTGGCTGATATAGAAGAATCATCCATGCCATCAGAACCACTACTGCCAGCCCAATCGTGAAGAGTGCCTTACGTCTAACAAATGTTTTCAACTACCCAACTCCATGGCTACACTAAATACCAGTCGCTTTCCTTCGTTGCCGATCGTTGTATTCTGATTGCTTAGTTCCACTTTGCGAAAGCCGGGAAAATTAACGAGTGCTTTCAGGTATTCGGCAAGACGCAACTCCAAGTGGCGACCACGGTCTTCGACAAAGCCGGCCACCGATACAGAATTGATCGGATGACCATTTGCATCCTGAGTCAATTGAATGTTGATACTGGTCAGGAAAATGTCCGGCGGCGTGAAGATACTGAGAACTCTCAGGATTCTCGAATGCTCGGATGACGTCCCGCGCATTTGCGCTAACTGTGATTGCCACTGTGTCTGATCGCTCAATTGTGTCGCGATTTCCCGATAGGGAGCCGAGCTTTTGATGCCATCTAGCGATGTCTGCAGTCGCCCCGCTTCGTTGTCCAGACCGCCCATAATGATAAACTGAAAAACGCTCACTAACAGCGCGGCCGTCAGGGCCAGCGTTGCCATATACAATGAGTACTTGAAGTGCGCCCGCTGCTGAACGGCTAAACGAATATGAGTCGGCATAAGATCGAGTTGCTCACTGCGGCGCAGCTTTTTATGATAGGCTGGTGCCAAGAGGTCTTGCGACAGGGCGTCGTTTGCTGTTTTCGACTCGGCATGTCCAAAAGCCATGTGCACTGGCACACCAAGTGATTCGTTAAGAGCTTCGGCAATCGGTCGATATTTTTCCAGAGGTACGGCCAGGATAATGGTGTCGACGGTTCGCTGGGTAAAACGTCCATAGTAATAGTCGAGATTGTCCAGCACCATTCGCGAGACTGTATGCGGGTCTATGACCTGAGGCGCTATAGGGTCGAGCAGGGGCGCTGGAGCCGATCCGTCGAGATAGCGCAGGCTCGCTTCGAATTCCCCACCGCTCTCCGACACTTCGATTGTATTCTCTCTCACAAATTCGAGGGCGCCACGATGGAAGCAGAACACGCTCAGTCGATTGCCAAGCAGCCGCACGA
>Ga0209777_10003356_pt1 | contig 19913 bp, 7 predicted proteins | sample FrelakmetHBP12HB_FD_187147 | JGI IMG/M metagenome (GOLD analysis project Ga0209777, IMG submission 187147) | Freshwater lake sediment microbial communities from the University of Notre Dame, USA, for methane emissions studies -HBP12 HB (SPAdes)... | ecosystem: Environmental > Aquatic >...
AAGATGCGCAAGCGGGCTGTGGTGCAGGTTTGCGAACCGTTGCGCCACAGCCCATGTTTTTTTGCATAAAACTTTACTTTTTTAAAAATTTTGCTAGTCTAATTATTGTTTGGTACCTTAACACATATTATGTATCGAGAAAATCTTTCCCGAATTTATTAAATAGAGAAGAGATTATTTTTTGAAAGAGAAAAAGGGCCAGAAACAATTTTGGCGCAGATGCAGATGGAAAAATATTCAAGATTTAGATCCTCGTCGTAATAAAGTCATTAGTGGCATCGGTCGTGATGGCCATCGTAGGAAGATGCCACATTTTATAAAGTAGGAGGAGAAAAGAAAAAGATGCAGAAAGAGAATTTGGCCTGTAGTATGCGGGTAACTTTAGAAGAATTATTGTTGTGTGGCTGGAGGGTAAAAAAGGAGTTTGACCTAGAGGGATACACCCTTTTTAAAAAAAGAAGGGGGAAAGGAGTTTTACTGCACAACAAAAGCGGTCAAATTGCTTACATATATAATGACTTCGGTCCAATAAGAATCGTAAAGGGTTGCGTTGCGCGCGATTCGCCCTGCGAATCGCGCTATCCGCAACCCTATTTTTTTACTCTTTTTTATAGTGGAAAGAACTGTTCAATATCTAGGACACGTGGAAAGAATCAGTATCTAGGACATTGTGTAGGCTTGCATAGGGTATATAAGGAGTAGGACAAGTATTGACAGTTATTTTTATTTGTTTAATATCTATAAAAGAGATAGGAAATCACTGAATCTACTTGGAGGGGGTAGCTATAGGTTATAAATTAGCAGAGAGATAGGAAATGGCAACGAAAAGTCGTAAAAAGGTAAGAGAAGTACGGGGGGTGTTTTTTTGTTTCCTATGGACATTTTAAAGACAGCCTTTTAACGGCGTTTTTTATTTATGAAAATATCAATTTTAATTCCAGCCCATAATGAAGAAAAGTCTGTTGGAAAGTGCCTAGAATCTTGTTTAAATCAAACTCGCGTGCCGGACGAGATTGTTGTTGTTAATGATGGCAGTACGGATAAGACTGCTGAAATTTTAGCTAGCTTTGGAGAAAAAATTAAAGTAGTGACTATTGCAAAAGCTACGGGAAATAAAAGTTTTGCCCAAGAAATGGGATTGCCTTATATTACCGGAGAAATTTTTATATGTACTGATGCCGACACTATTTTAGATAAAAAATTTGTTGAATTAGTTGAAAAAGAATTCGCCGATCCAGAAACGGTAGCACTATCTGGTTATGTAAAAAGTTTAAAATATAATTGGTTGACCGCTTGTCGAGCGTTGGAATATGTTATTAGCAATAATATCCACAAGCTTGCCCAAAGTTATATTAATTTTATGTTTGTAATTCCTGGCGCAGCTGGCGCTTTCAGGACGAAGAAATTTAAAGAGATTATAAAGATTGATCACGACACAGTTACGGAAGATTTAGATTTTACTTATAAATTTAATGAAAGGGGATTAAAAATAAAATTTAATAGGCAGATAGTGGTTTATACTCAAGATCCCGCGGATCTTAAATCTTATATAAGGCAAATGCGTCGATGGTATGGAGGGGGATGGCAAAATCTGATGAAACATTTTCGAGTAATTAAAGAACCAGCAAAAGCTTTGGAATTATCTCTTATGTATATAGAGGGTCTTATTTTTTCTTCTCTTTTCTTTTTGCTTCCCTTAATTAATATACATTACGCTTTTTATTTTCTTTGTTCGTACTTTTTTATAACTACAATTTTAGCAATTTATGCTGCAATAGAAGAGAGAAGGATGGATTTGCTTTTTGTTTCGCTTCCTTACTTGATATTATTTTTTATCAATGCCTTTGTTTTTTTAGAACAATTTTTTAAAGAGGTTATATTTAAGAATAAAAATTTAACTTGGGATCGGCCAGATAGAGTTAAAATATGATACCTTTCTTCGGTTTATCGATAATTATACACTCTGTAATTATAATAGCTGTCAGATCTTATAAAAAATTTAATTTAAGATTGTCTTTGAATTTTTTAGAAAATAAAAGAACATCTTATTTAATAGTCTCTTTTATTACTATGATTGTTATGGTTAATGCATATTTATTAATTAAGACCAGTATAAAGAATAGCCCGAATTTGAAAATAATAGAAAATTCATTTTCTAATGAAGAAGCAATCGCCGGTTCTTCTTCAAATATTAATTCAAATGAAACAGTGCCCAATAACGAATCAAAACTTTTATTATCTTTGAGGGCGAATTCTGAAAAGAAAGAATATTTATCAATTATAGATTTTTTAGATTCAATCGGTATTGACAGTTCATTCAAAAATAGATATTTAATTGCTAAAAATTTCGGTATCAATAATTATATCGGTTCTGCTGAACAAAACATTAAATTGCTTTCAGTTTTACAAAATTAATAATTCTTAAAATAAACCCAAGACATGCAAAATAAGAAAATTTTAATAATATTGATAATCGTAGGTTTTTTACTGATAACAGCTTCGTTTTTTTATTTCAAATATCAAGCCAACGTTAGGCCAGACTTGTTTTCGGCTGCAGTATGGTTTCAAAAATATACAAAGACAACTCCTACTCCAACAGTAAGCCTAACTCCTACTCCGACCTTAGGTTTAACCCCTACTCCATCTAGCTGTGCTAATTGTGGTTTGGGAAATCCCATTATTAGCCCCTCCATTCCAGCTCCCAATCAATCATTTAATATTTCTTGTCCGGCCGCTTCTACCAGTTACGACTGCATAGACGCTTATGCAAAAAATAATCAGTGCACTTTTAAAAAATGGTCGGGCACTAACGCAACTTTCAGCTGCAAAGGATTGGCCGCAGGAATTTATACGGCCAAATGTGCTTCTGAAACTGGAACGAGTAGCAACTGTTGCTTATCTGAAAAAACAATTACTTTTAGCGTCTTTTCAAGTGTATCTTCACCAACGCCGACACCAACGCCGACGCCTAATCCGACACCAACTTCTACTCCGACACCCACATTAACAGCTACACCGACACCTACCCCAACGCCCACGCCAACCCCTGGTTCTGGCGGATCTGGATCTGGCTCAACTCCAACTCCAACTCCAATACCAATACCAACACCAACAGTGACCGTAACGCCAACACCTACGCTAACTCCGATACCAACGCCGACACCAACACCAACACCAACACCGACACCGACAACAACTGCAACTCCAAGTCCTACACCAATAGCAACACCTACACCGACAGCAACTCCAACTGCTACACCAACTCCATCGCCAACTCCAACACCAACCCCAATTCCATCAACGCTTGTTTGGGGAGCTTATGTGGGCGATACCACTACTGACGCAGCTGTTTTTGAAACTCTCGTCGGAAAAAATATGGATATGCAAGCTGTATTTACTGGATGGGGAAGTAGTGATGGATTATTTCCTTCAGAATTCGGTTCTACCGTGCGTGACCAAAATAAAACTTTAGTAATTTTCTGGGAACAATATGGAACCACTCTTGATGCGATAAATAGCGGTTCACAGGATTCTTATATCCAGCAGTTTGCAAATAATGCTAAAACGTACGGCGGTCCGGTAATCCTTGCGCCATTCCACGAAATGAATGGCAATTGGGATCCTTGGGACGGTACGGTTGGCACAAATAATGCAACTAAACTTATTAATGCTTGGAAACATATTTATAATATGTTTTCGGGAGTTAATAATGTTAAATTTGCTTTTGATGTGAACAACGAGTCTGTTCCTGATACGACCGCCAATAGATTTGAAAGTTATTATCCGGGAGACGCTTATGTTGATTATCTCGGAGTAGATGGATTTAACTTTGACAATCCTTGGCAATCATGGAGCGAAGTATTTTCAAATACATTAAACCGTCTTGCTGTTTTGTCTCCGAGTAAACCAATCTATATTTTTTCTATGGCATGTGCGCCAAGTAGTCAGAAGGCAAATTGGATTTTAACCGGTTTAGGTGAAGAAATTCATGAATATCCGCAAGTTGCCGGTTGGTTATGGTTTAATCAAAACAAAGAAGAAGACTGGCGCGTTAATTCAGACAGCGCCTCGCTGAACGCTTTTAAATCCATAATACCGTAAACAATAGGAAATGCAGGGATAGGACATACATATATAGTAGGTATAAGGCGTAAAGAGCTAGGACATAAAGGTAGGAAAGGGACTTGACAAAAATTGTTGAATATTCTAGTATCTAACCACCAGTCATTTAGTTTGACTTTTATTTATTATATTGCGTAATATATAAAATAAATATTTGAATAATGTCGAATTCTAAAAATTAAATAAAATAAAGATTAATAAACAATCAAAAAATTATGAAAAAAACAATTTCAAAATCTTTTAAGAAAACGTCCTTTGTTAAAATTTTAGCAGCTGCTTTTATATTGAGCAGTTTTTTTATTTTTAATAGTGGGGTAGCGTTGGCATCGCTGACTGCTGTTAGTGTTGTGTCTGGGTCACAAACACCGAATCCCGTAGCACCTGGTGCTTTAACAACTTTCACAGCCAACATTACTAATGGTAATGGGTCTACTGGAAGAGCAGTTTCTATTACTTCAATTTCTGGATTGCCAACTGGGGCTACCCTTAGCTCTTCTCAATGTCTTGTTATTCCTGGTGACGGGAACACACATTCATTAACATTTACAATTAACACCACTACTTCGACACCAATAGGCTCTAACTCTTTCTCTATTACCGCTACCCGTTGGGAAAATACTACGGCTAATTGTAGCGGTAGTGTTGCGGATACTAGGTCTAGTTCCGGGAGTGGTAACGGCACATTAGTAGTTAATAAAACAAATCAGACTATAACAGTAACTACGCACGCCCCAGCAAGCGCTATTTATAATTCAAATTTTTCCGTGGCGGCTACGGCAAGCTCTGGATTAACTGTTGCAATTACTGTAACTGGAGGCTGTTCGATAAGCAGCGGCACGGTAACAATGACGAGTGGCACTACTAATTGCATTGTTCATTATAATCAGGTTGGTAATAATACATACAATGCAGCTCCCGAGATTACGGAAACAGTTACCGCTCAGAAGAAAAGTCTTACTGCTAACGTAACGGCAAATAGTAAAGTTTATGACGGAACAAATGCAGCTGCAATAAGTAACTGTTCTTTAACGGGTGTTGTTAGCGGCGATACGGTAACTTGTTCTGTCGGCAGCGCCACGTTTGCTGATAAAAATATTGGTACAGGCAAAATTATTACGGCTACTGGAATTACTTTAGGCGGTGGTACAGCTGGAAATTATCAGCTTTCGTCTACGAGCGCGACTACTTCAGCAAATATTACAACCAAAGTGCTAACAGTGACCGCTACGGGCGTGAACAAAGTATATGATGGCAATACTACCGCGGCAGTAACATTATTAGATAATCGTGTAGCAGGTGATGTTTTAACCATTAACTACGGAAGTGCAAGTTTTGATAATAAGAACGTTGGTACCGGTAAGACCGTTAGCGTTAGTGGTATTACGGTTACAGGTACTGATGCCGGCAACTATACTTTTAATACTACAGCTTCAACTACAGCTAACATTACAGCTAAGCCGATTACGGTAACAGCTGATGCTAAATCTAAGGTAATAGGGTCAACTGATCCCCTCCTAACTTATACAGTCGTACCCGCGTTATTAGACGGCGATACCATAACTGGTGCATTAACACGTGTGGCAGGCGAGGCAGCCGGTGTTTACGCCATCACTCGGGGCACGTTAAGTGCAGGGGGTAATTATATAATTACTTATATCGGCGCCAATTTAACAATCGAAGGAATAACTATTAGAGATCAAGGCGCGACAGATTCTACTGATACATCTATTACTATTGGTTGGACAACCGATCATCCAACAACTAGTCGTGTATTATACGATACGGTTTCACATTCTATCTTGGGTACAGCACCCAATTATGGTTATAACAATTCTACGGATGAAGACGGAACTCTAGCGGTTAATCATAGCGTATTAATCTCTGGATTGGTTAGCGGTACAACTTATTATTTTAGAGTTATTTCCCACGGTTCGCCCGAAGTTGTCAGTAATGAAATTGCGGTAACTACTGGGATAACCATTCCGTCTGTTATTGGTAATTTAATCTTAAATCCTGATTTGCAAAACGGAACTGGCAGTACGCCCGATAACTGGCATGTTGGTGGCTATAGTACTACTTATACCGCCGATTATCCGGTGACAGGACCAGGTGGATTATCAGATAAAGCAGTAAAGATTACGGTTACGGCAACTGCTGGTGGCGATGCCAAGTGGATTTTTGATAATGTATCAGTAGACCAAGGAGCACTTTACACATTTACTGATTGGTATAGTTCTTCTACTACTACAGCAATTGTAGCTGCATTTGCACCAATCGGTAGTGCTGATCCGACACTCTTTAATACTTTAGCGACCTTACCTTCAACTGATGCTGATTGGAAATCTACTGTGCAGCAGTTTACCATACCCGTAGGATACTCTTTGGTTGCTGTCTATCATACTATTGGTAATGTTGGTACGTTATCAACCGACCATTACTCGCTCGTGTTGAGTGCGACCACAGCCGAAAACTTGTTTCCTCAAGGAATGGTTTCGCTTAATTTTGATGATGGTTGGTCTTCGCAATTAGATAATGCCTTGCCCATAATAAAAAACGCTGGCTTGAATGGCACTTTTTATATTATTAGTCAGCCGATGTTGGATGCAACAAGTGCTACTGGTGATAATCTTATTTCGTCTGCCGCGCATCCTGAGCTTATTACTACAACCAATAGTAGTGGTATTACCTGGTCAAATATTTTTACCGATCCAACCAACAATAAATATCGTTTTACTGATTCTTATACTTCTACTGGCACCAGTACAGTAAAAGTAAGCTATTTGGTAGGTGGTACGCCCACAACTGTAACGTTGGGAACGTTACCAGCATCACCAAGTTCAGCTGCAACATTCACTTATACGTTTACACTTCCAGGAAGTCCAACGGTTACTCCAATTAGTATTTCACATAGTGTGACTGGTACTGACACGATGGCGGTTTTTATTTCATCTCTCACTGGTTACGATGAGTATATGAATCAGTCGCAAGTATTGGCTATACAGGCGGCTGGCAATGAGATAGGTGATCATACGGTTAATCACTGTAATCTAGTGACGGGTCTTTGTCCTGATGCCGTTGTGCAGAATTCTCCTGACCCCCTCACTGCGGATCAAGAGATTGGGAATGCCCGTTCAACCCTTCGTTCGATCGGCATTTCACTAGTTGAAACTTTAGCTTATCCTTACGGCGCCTACAACGATAGTATTGAGAGTTTATTAACAAGTAATAGCATTGTGGCTGGACGGAGCATTGACGATGGTTATAATACCAAACTATCAGATAAACAGGCGCTTAAGGTAAAAATAGTTGATTCATCTACAACCTTAGCCCAAGTAAAAAATTGGATTGATACCGCTGTTGCTAACCAATGGTGGTTAATATTAGTATTCCATCAGGTTGAAAATGGTAGTTCTTCTCAGCCGGCCATCACACCAGCTATGTTGCAGAGTATTGTGGATTACCTTAACAGTCAAAATGTTAATGTAAAGACGCTAAGCCAAGCCGCCGTACTTATGGGTACTGGTTCTTCGACAACTCCGAGCGTGCCAACAGCTTCACCGATTGCTGGCACATACTCAACTGCGCAGGACATTACTCTGACCTCGAATGGAACATCTATTCGCTATACGATTGACGGATCAATTCCAACCTGCTCAGTAGGAACTGTTTATAGCATTCCAGTAAACATTACTGCGTCGGCTAATCTTCAGGCTGTTGGTTGCAATGGTGTAGTTGGTTCGGCGGTTGCGAGTTTTATTTATACTATTAAGCTAAATCAAACTATAACTTTCGGAACGTTAATTGATAAAACTTATGGCGATACTGACTTTGATGTAAGCGCTACGGCCAGCTCGGGATTGCCTGTGAGCTTTATTGCTTCGGGCAACTGCAATATGGCAGATACTGATACTGTCCATATTACTGGTGCAGGTAGCTGTACTGTTACAGCGCAACAAGCTGGTAATGGATTTTATAATCCGGCGCCGGATATACCACAGGCTTTTGCTATAGCCAAAGCTACTCCAATAATTAATTGGTCTAACCCGTCTGATATAACTTATGGTACAGATTTAAGCGCTACTCAACTTAATTCTACGACTGATGTAGGTGGTACCCTTACTTATACACCGGATACGGGAACTATCTTAAGCGCAGGCGTTGGCCAGACATTACATGTTGATTTTACCCCAACTGATTCAACTGATTACAACACTGCCAACAAAGATGTGACTATTAATGTTAATAAAGCAGTTGCTTCGGTAACACCTAATGCTCAGAGTAAAATATATGGTGATAGCGATCCAACATTAGGCGGTATTCTTACCGGTTTCTTGCCAGCTGATGGCGTAGTCGCGACTTATAGTCGCACGGCAGGTGAGGATGTTGTTGATAGTCCATATACGATAAGCGCAATATTAAGCCCAACCGAAGTTTTAAGCAATTATAATATTACTTATAATACAGCGAACTTCACTATTACGGCAAAATCCATTGTTGTAACAGCTGAAAGTGGTCAATCTAAAGTGTATGGGGCAACTGACCCAATATTCGCCTACACTAGTGATCCACTTGTTGGTAGCGATTCCTTCTCGGGCGCTTTGAGTCGTGAGACCGGTGAGGATGTGGGTAATTATAACTACACAATTGGTGCATTAACTGCTGGTCCAAATTATATATTGAATTTAGCTCCGGGAACTTTTGCAATTACAGCTAAAGCTATTACTGTAACAGCTGATAGCGACCAAACAAAAGTTTATGGCAAATCTGACCCAGCCCTTACTTATACTGCGTCTGAATCAGTAAGTTTTACAGGTGCCCTTGACCGTGTGGCAGGTGAGAACATCGGTAGTTATGTCATTGGACAGGGTACATTATCTGCAGGTTTAAATTATAGTATAAATTTTGTTTCAGCCGACTTTACAATAACTGTCAAGTATATCACTGTTACAGCTGTAACTGATACCAAAACATATGAGGGCAATACTAGCTCTTCTGGGGTACCGACTATTTCGCCGGCTTTAGCCGGTGGAGATACGCCTAGTTTTACTCAGTCATTTGATACAGCTGATGCTGGTATAGGCAAAACTTTAATTCCAACCGGTTCAGTCAATGATGGTAATGGCGGTAATAATTACAACATTACATTTGTGAATGATACGAATGGTGTCATTAACGCAGCCGATCAGACTATTACCTTTGAGACAATTTTAGACAAGACCTATGGTGATGCTGATTTCATTGTCAACGCCACATCATCTTCTGGTTTAACAGTTTCTTTCAGTTCGTTAACTCCGTCTGTCTGTACGGTTAGCGATTCTACGGTTCACATTGTAGCTGTTGGGACATGTACTATTCATGCTTCGCAAGTTGGCAATGGTAATTACAACCTAGCTGCAGATGTCGATCAATCATTTGAAATAAGACAAGCAGCTTTGACTGTCACACCAGATAATAAAACTAAAATATATAACACTGTATTCTCTGCTTTCACTGGTACAGTGAGTGGGGTTCAATACGAAGATAATATTACAGCTACTTATGACAGTAACGGAGCAGCAGATGCAGCTACAGTCGGTGCTTATGATATTAACGCAACATTGGTTGATCCCGATACAAAACTAAGTAATTATATAGTTACTTTAAAGAAGGGGATTCTAACGGTCAGTGAAGCAACATTAACTATAACAGCTGACAATGCTAGCAAAACTTATGGTAATACAATGATATTTGACGGAACAGAATTTACTGTTGCCGGTTTAGCCAATGGTGATTCTGTTGATAGTATTACTTTAGCTAGTACAGGTGCTGTCAGCACAGCCACCGTGACTGGATCTCCTTACACTATTGTGCCTAGTGCAGCTGCTGGCACAGGAATAGATAATTATGTGATTGATTATGTTAATGGTGTTTTAACGGTAAACGCCAAATCCGTTACGGGTAGCGTTACTGTTAATAGTAAAACTTATGATAGTACTACGACCACTAGTATCACGAGTCGTGATCTTACTGGCGTTGTTGGAGCAGATGATGTTAGTTTGATAGGTGGAACAGCCGATTTTGACACCAAAGATGTGGGTACTGGTAAAACCGTGATAGCAACTGGTTTAAGTTTGTCTGGGGATGATGCTGGCAATTACATTTTGAGTTCCGATACCGCTGCTACCACAGCTGACATTATGCCTAAAGATTTAGTTGTTTCGGCTATCGGTATTGATAAGATTTACGATGGGACTACTGATGCTAAGGTTGATTTTCAAACAGATGCGATATCTGGCGATACGGTAACAGTAAACGGAACTGCTTCATTTGAAGATTCGAATGTTGGTTCTGGCAAAGCGGTGCACGTTACAGGGATTTCTATAGGTGGAATTGATGCGACAAATTACAACCTTGTTAATACAACGGTTGACACCTCTGCAAATATTTTATTGCGACCTATAACTATTACTGCCGATAATAAAACTAAATCATTTGGCGGTCCTGAACCCGAATTAACTTATACAATTACTTCAGGATCATTAGTTGATAGCGGAGATATTACCGGTTCACTAACTCGTGATGCCGGAGAGGATCTTGGTGCTTATGATATTACTCAAGGGACTCTTGCGGTAACCACAAATTATGAGCTTACATTTATAACAGGATCATTAACGATTGAAGATACTGCTGCGCCTGTATTTGGACTGACGCCTGATATTATTGAAGAAGCTTTAACTCCAGCCGGTAACAATGTTTCATTTACTGTTATCGCTACGGATGATGTCGATGAATCAGTAATACCGACATGCGTACCTCCATCGGAATCTCTTTTTGCAATAGGTAAAACGTTAGTCAATTGCACAGTAACTGATTCTCATGGCAATACTAGTAATGCTTCTTTCAACATAGTTGTAGAAGATACCACAAAACCTGTTACAAAACTTAATGGCGATAGCGTGATTAATCTTTTAATTAGTGATTCTTATACCGATGCTGGCGCTACTGCCTTAGATAATATCGATGGCGATATTACAAGCAAAATTGTTGTTGGAGGAGATACGGTAAATACTTCAGTGCCTGGAGTTTATCACATAAGTTACGATGTTTCAGATAACGCTGGAAATGCTGCCGATGAAGTTGTTCGTACTGTGACAGTGTCTGATATTAATGCACCGGTTATTAATCCAATTTCTGATATAACCGTAGAGGCGACAGGTCCTGATGGTGTTATTGTGACGTACGATTCTATAACAGCTACTGACGATGCTGACGGAACGATTTCAGCGACTTGTTTACCAGAATCCGGATCAACATTTCTTTTAGGTGCTACTTCTGTGACTTGCAGCGCAACTGATTCATCCGGAAATATTGGTTATGGTACAGGACTTACAATTACCGTTATTGATACAACCGTACCGACAATTGATGCTCATGATAATGTTACTGCAGAAGCTACATCTGCTGCCGGAGCTATTGTGAATTATGAGCCACCCTTATCTCACGACACTGTAGGCGGTGATTTAGCTGCAGAATGTGTTCCTGATTCTGGTTCCACAATTCCATTAGGAGATACGACTGTTACTTGTACTAAAACTGATGCTCACGGCAATACAGCTGTTCCTATAACCTTTGTTATAACGGTACAAGATACCAGCGCACCGATAATTACACTTTTGGGTACAGATCCTGTAAGTATTGAAGTTGGTTCTGCTTATACCGATGCTGGCGCTACTGCTTTAGATAATTATGATGGTGACGTTACATCAAACATTGCTACAGTAAATCCAGTTAATAAAGATGTGGTAGGTGACTATATAGTTACTTATAATGTTACCGATTCTCATGGCAATGCATCTGTTGAAGTAACCAGAACTGTACACGTAACAACTGATGCAACACCGCCAGTTACAACATTGAATGGCGATACTGCTATGACTTTAGCTTTTGGTAGTAGCTTCACCGATCCAGGTGCGACTGCAACCGATAATATAGATGGAGATATTACTGCAAAAATAGTAGTTAGCGGTGATACGGTTAATACTTCAATTGCCGGAACATATACCATTAAATACGACGTTTCTGATGCTGCAGGTAATCCTGCAATTCAGAAGATTCGCACGGTAATCGTAGAAGCTTCGATTCCAGTTATCACTAATGAAACCGCAGCTTCAACTACCACAAATTCAATTACTGTAACTTGGACTACAGATCACTCTGCTACTAGCCGTGTAATCTATGACACTGTTTCGCATTCTACTTTGGGTTCTGCGCCGAATTACGGTTATGCTAATTCAACTACCGAAGATTCAACTTTGGTTACAAATCATTCCGTAGTCGTGGGCGGATTATCTTCCGGAACAACTTATTATTTGCGAACGGTTTCGCACGGTTCACCGGAAACTGTAAGTAATGAAGTCAGCAAAACAACTAGTGCTGTTTCTAGCGGTGGAGGTGGAGGAGCGTACTATGCTCCAACCAAAAAACCTGGCGACATAAACGGTGATGGTAAAATAGATTTAGTAGACTTTAATTTACTTATGGTTCATTGGGGGAGTATTATTTCAGGCGATATAGCAGATCTTAATACAGATGGAAAGGTCGATATATTAGAATTTAATTTATTAATGGTTAATTGGGGAAAATAATATGAAAAAATCTACAATCACAATTTTATCAGGATTGATTTTATCGTTTTGCTTTGCGACATCAGCGTTAGCAACTACTAATGTAACGTTTACTCCACAAAATGTTAATGTGATAAAAGGAGAAGATTTTAGTGTAAAAATATCTCTGGATCCCCAGGGTATAAAAAACTATATTGTAAAAATAGAACTTCAATACCCGGCCGATCTTGTTGAGGTAAAAACATTTTCATTCGGAAGTAGCTGGATGATCGTTTCCCAATCAGGATACGATTTAATTGATAATACTAATGGTAGCCTTATCAAAACGGCTGGTTATCCTGCTGGTTTTTCCTCTTCTACTGATTTTGGTACAGTTGTTTTTTCTGCTAAAAAAACAGGGAATGGTAATATCCAAGTGAATGCTAGTTCCTTTGCTTATGATGAGAATAGTCAAAATGTTATTAATAAAAATCCTGTTCAGGCACAGATTATTGTAAGTGCACCAACACCGATTCCGACGCCAACACCAATTCCAACTTTGAATCCAGTCCCAACTTTAACGCCAGTTTCTCCTGCTCAGCCAACACCAGTTTCTACTTTGGCGCCCGAGATTGTCGCTAGCCCAATTCCGATTTTAACTATTATTCCAAGTCCGACACCACAGCCAGAGAATGCAGCGAATGGAGCACAACCATTCCTTGCAGCTATCGGAAATTTCTTTAGTCTTCGAAATATAGTGTTGATCCTTATAATTTTCCTGGCAGCATTGGTTATCTCATATTTTCTAGTGTGGAAGAAAAAGAAAGTAACGAAAGATTAACTATTGATAAAAAACGGGCCTCCTTTGGCCCGTTTTTTAGTTGTCCTATATTTATCTTTATAATGAAGATATTTATTTGGTAAAAATACTTAATAAATTAGTTCAGCCCTATCTCTCGTTGTGCGACACAAATGAGACGCGATTCGTTTCATTTTATTTTCTTTGTTTTCTGCTAAAATATAGGTGACCGAGACGCATCGGTGAGGAAACTCGAAAAAACCTGGATTTTCTATTAAAATTCCTTTGCTAGATCCAAGCACATAACATAAGTCAGTGCAGTAGCTTTATGGATTTAACTTTTGAATTGTATTATAATTAAATAAAAATTACATGAGAAACAAATACTTTGCGTTAAATCTTTTTAGAACTTTAGCAGACTTAACCGTTATAATGTCCGTCGTCATTTTACTCTCTGGAACCTTGCTTGTGCTAACCGCCATAGCTGATTCGCCCAACCTCATTCCCAATGCTTCGCTTGAAACGCCCAATTCCTCAAACAGCAACCAGCCACTTAATTGGGCGACTGATCATTGGGGAACAAATAAGGCAAATTTCTCTTATTTAACAACTGGCCACACCGGTTATAGAAGCGTTAAAGTTCAAATCACTAAATCAGGATCAGGTGATGCCAAATGGTATTTTCAAGAAGTTCCCGTCGTTCCCGGTAATATTTATCTTTTCTCAGATTATTCAATCTCTAACATAAAAAGTCGCGTTACCATTCAATACCATCTTAAGAACGGCTCTTTTCAATATGTTGATTTGGGTACGCCCGCCGCTTCGGCTAACTGGCAACAATTTCAAAAAAGTTTCACGGTCCCAAGTAATGTTGCCAACATCACTATTTTCCATTTAATTACCTCCGTTGGATATCTCACGGTTGATGATTATTCTCTTACTCTTGTTACTTCAGATACCACTCCGCCAAACGCCACGATTAGTCAGCCGACAGCAGGAGCAACGGTATCTGGTATAACAACGCTTGCTGCTACAGCAACAGATAATGTTCTCGTTAAAAATGTTCAATTCTACATTGACGGAGTAAGCTTCGGTTCTTTTCTCACAACACCGCCTTACACAACTACCTGGAACACAACATCTGTTCCAAATGGGACACACACTATTATGGCAAAAGCTAGCGATTCCTCGGGTAACACTGCTTCTTCATCAATACAAGTGACTGTGGGGAATGCCGTACCCTCGCCGTCTCCTTTCGATTTTTCACTCTCGAATGGAGGCTCCATGTCCGTAACTCAAGGGCAGTCAGCAACTAACTCCGTTATGGCTTCTCTGTCTTCCGGAACCACACAGTCAGTTTCTTTCTCAACTTCCGGTCTCCCTTCAGGGGTAGCCGCATCTTATTCCTCCTCTTCTTGTAATCCTACTTGTTCCACTACCCTTACTTTAGACACCACAGTTTCTACCCTAACGGGCACATACACAGTCACCGTAACCGGAAATTCAGGGACTTTAAATAGGATTACTTCGTTTTCTCTTACGGTAAATCCTACCAGCCCGCCGGCTCCTTCTGATAACGTCGTTCCTAATCCCTCCGTGGAGAACGCTTCCTCCTCTAGCGCAACTACTCCTACAAACTGGGTCAACGAAAAATGGGGGACCAACAAAACCAGCTTTACCTATTTCAGAAATCAAGGGCACACGGGCTCTAGTTCTGTGAAAGTACAGATGTCTTTTTATACTAGTGGCGACGCAAAGTGGTATTTCAATCCCATCCTCGTAACTCCGGGAGACACTTATAACTTTTCGGATTGGTATAAGTCCGACGTATTAACTCACGTCGTAATAGATTTTACTAATAATGATGGGAGTGACGATTACTATCTAGAACTCCGCACTGTTCCTATCGCATCCGATTGGACGCAGTATTCGGAGTCATTCCAAATCCCGTACAATGCGAAAACTATGACCGTTTTCCATCTCATCGAGGCGGTAGGCTCACTCACGACCGATGACTATTCTCTCGTTAAATTCACCCCCAAAGGGTTTAGCCGCGCTTTAGTGACAATGACATTTGACAATGGTTTTGAGGACAATATTACTACAGCCATACCCATTCTTGACCAGTACGGATTCAAAGTAACCTACTGCTATTCCACCGAGTATGTGGAAGGACAGCCTGACCAAGTTGCGACCGTGCAGGCAATAACGAGCCATGGTCATGAGACATGTTCCCATGCTGTTCATCATTCCGACATGACATTAGAAACGACATCGACAATAAATTATGAGCTTACGCATTCTCAGGGCTATCTTCAAAGTATCACTGGCCAACCGGTTAAAAATTTCATCTCTCCCTTCGGTGCTTATAATGATGCCGTATTGAATGCCATAAAAGCCGTATATCGTTCACATAGGCCTACGGACGAGGGCTACAATACGCAAGAAAACTTTGATTCTTACCGTCTCAAGGTACAAAATATGCAGCCAACTACTAATTTGGCTCAGTTCCAGGGTTGGATAAATCAAGCAATGAAGGATAAGTCTTGGCTTGTATTGGTATATCACAGAGTAGCATCTACGAATTTACAAGACTTTGATACTCCCCAGAGCGACTTCCGACCTCAAATGGATATTATAAAAAATGCTGGGATAGCCGTTGTAACAACTGATCAGGCGCTGGACGAAATCACTCCGCAAATCATGCATTGATTTCTAGGTCGTAAGCTATGATAAAATATCATAAAACGACTTCGATTCTGTAAGTAAAAAGCAAAAGTCCGAGATAAATCTCGGACTTTGCGCTATTGACAAATTAATTTATTTTTGTTATACTTATAAAAAGTAAAATATTATTAATATTAAATAATTAAATAAAAACATGCAAAAATTATCTGCTTCATTTAAGTTAAATTATATTTTAAAATCAGTTACTCAACCCGCCAAAGCTATGGTGGTGATAGCTTCGATTTTAGCGCAGTTTTCTTTTCCAATTATAGGTGGCATTACAGCCGATACCTCTGCTTTTTTACCTAATGGTATTGGAAATTACAATGATTGGTCGGTAAACAGCGGGAATAAGGTTGATGCGGTTACTGCTAACGATGGGAATGCAACTTATATTAGTACAAGTTCTAATAATAAAACACAAACTTTTTCCGTAGCGAATGCTAGTATACCCGTTGGTTCAATTATTAATTCGGTTACTTTGAATGTCGTAGCCGCTAAGGAAAGCGAGGGGAACGCCAGCATCCAACTTATAGTAGAGCAGGGGACTCACAACGGCGATAAAAGCGCCGATATTTCATATAGTCTAACGACTGATTATATTACTTATAGCCATTCAATGACTACTAATCCTTTGACTCGAGCGGCCTGGACAGTGACTGAAGTAAATTCTTGGACTACCAAATTCGGTGTCACGGCATCTGTATCAAATCACTATGGCCACGGTCAATCTGGGGTAGCTAAAGTCACACAAATATATATTACAATTGACTACTCTTCACCAATTTCTAACCCTTCATTAAACCAATCTTGCGGTTTGGATATCGCATTAGTAATGGACAATTCAGGAAGTATTGGTAGCGATCTTGGGGCAATGAAAACAGATTTTAAAAATTTTGTAGATACATTTTTGCCAAGTACACCGACCGAATTTTCCGTTACATATTTTAACAATTTAGCTTATTACACTTTGCAGAATTTTAATAATAATGCAAACACAATTAAATCAGCAATTAATAATGTTCCTTCTGCCAATGGCTCCACTAACTGGGAAAGCGGGCTTATAAAGGCTCAGGCCACTTTTGCATCCGGCAGAACGGATGCCCCGAATTTAATTGTTTTTGCTTCAGATGGCAGCCCGAACAGATATGGAAACGGTCAGGGCGTGGGATCGGAAACTGATCCTGCAGCGCTGGCTGCAGCTATTGCTGAAGCAAACCTTATTAAGAGTTCCGGTACCAGGATTATAACTTTAGGTATAGGTAATTCAGTTAACACAGCTAATTTGCAGGCTATTTCCAGCACTGACGCTTATTACGCGGCAGCCGATTTCGACAGTTTACAAACTGCTTTGCAACAAATAGCTACTAATCTTTGCGGAGGGACCATTACGGTGACAAAAATGATAGGTACTACTTCTGCTTCTGGTTGGACATTTAATATTGGTGGAATTGAAAAAATTACAGACGTAAACGGACAAACAGATGCTGTTAATCTAACAAATGGCGTATACAACGTAACCGAAACTCAGCAACCTGGTTATGCTCTTGCTTCGGCGAGTTGTACAGGGGCAGCTAATAACGGAATTCTTTCAGAAAATGGAATTACGGGAATCCAAATAACGACAAACAATATAGTTTCTTGCGTTTTTTATAATTCACCATTGCCGGAATGTAAAACTGATTCGGATTGCAATGACGGATTGTATTGCAACGGCCAAGAAACTTGTGCTGAAGGATCTTGTGTCGCCGGAACAATAGTGGATTGTTCAAATAATAATATTTCAGCGGTAGAAACATGCGACAACAATCCTTTTGACTCCAATCAATATACGTGGGATTATCTCCCTGGATTTACGAGTCAATGCGATGAAAATACTAATAGCTGTACAAATTCTGATAGCATAATAACTTCTACTTGCAGCGTGGAAAATTGTCAGGCTCAATGCGACACAACGCATTCTTGTCCTGACACAATTTGCTCTCAACAAAGTGGTTGCCAAGGGAATAATTATTATGCATATGAGAATGTACTTAATACTTGTACCGAAGGGTGCACCTGTACTGAAAATTCTTGTAGCGAACCAATTATTTCTTATAACGATCAGCGTTGTACCGAATGCCAAACAAATGAAAATTGTAGTTCTTTAACTAGAGATTATTGTGATGGAACTGCAATAAAACACGATGAAGGAATATGTGAAAATTATACATGTGTTGCGAGTACTAAGGTTATTCAGGAATGTAATGATGGTTTAGCTTGTAATGGGCAAGAAACTTGCAATAATGCTCAGTGCGTTTCGGGAATACCCGTAGATTGTTTGGTAAATAATTTATCTGAAATAGCTACTTGTACAAATGACCCAGATGGAAATCCCTTTACATGGGATTATAGAAGTTTGTTTACTTCAGTTTGCCAAGAATCTTCTGGTATCTGTTCTACTGCAACGATAGGAGAACAAGCAATAACTCATGTTTGCGATCTTCAATGTGGGGGGTGTATAAATAATACGGGTTGTGATGATCAAAATCCAAACACTACTGATGTTTGTAATCTAAACACCTGTCAATGTGAGCATAATCAAAATCCCCCCGTTTCAGAATGTACGTCGGGACAAACCAAAGAATGTTCTACTGGTTTACAGGGTATTTGTTCAGCTGGAACTCAAACTTGCGAACAATCAGGCTCTTGGGGTTCATGCGTTCAAAATTATCAGCCTGGAACAGAAATTTGTAATGATCAATTAGATAATGATTGCGATGGAGCTATTGATAGCGCAGATTCCGATTGCCAAACTACTCCGCAACTTTATTGCGGTGATGGTACTTGTAATAATGATGAAAATTGTTCAAGCTGTTCGCAGGATTGTGGCACTTGTGGTGGCGGTGGGGGCGGAGGAGAGGTATATATTAATATATTTTATGAAAAAAATGGAAATATCACCACTGCGACTGCTATTGTTTCTTGGGAAACAAATATTCTAGCTACCAGTCGTGTGGTTTATGACACTGTCCCTCATCTTAATTTAGGTTCAGATCAAAATTATGGTTATGCTTATTCAACGCCGGAGGATTTGAGTAAAGTTTTATCTCATTCGGTAACGATAACAGGTTTAAATCCAGGTATTACTTATTACTGGAGAGCTATTTCTCATGGTTCTGGCGAAGCTTGGGGTAGAGAAATAGCATTTACTACGACAGGACAATCTTCTTCTGGCGGAACAGAATGTACTCCTTCTTTAACAAGAGTATGCGATACTGGTAAAGCGGGTATTTGTGCAGATGGAACTCAAGCTTGTGACCAAACTGGTTTATGGGGTACTTGCGTTCAGAATACTCAAGCTACAACAGAAATTTGTGGAAATGGTATGGATGATAATTGTAATGGTTTGATTGATAATGCAGATCCTGCTTGCCAGCAAGCAGTGACAAATCCCGTTCCTACTCCGTCAGTTTCTCCGGTTTCACCGACACCAATAGCCCCCGTGGAAATCAAGATAATTCCTACGCCTGCAAATGGGTCTATTTCGACTCCTACGCCCACTCCTTCTCCTGAAGGAATAACTCAAGAAAACCCGGCTAGAACAGGATTACTTTTAGCAGCTATTGGAAACTTCTTTAAAGGAAATGTTTGCAGAATATTGAATCTTGCGATGATTATTCTGATTATTTTAGGAATGCTAT
>Ga0209777_10003357_pt1 | contig 19910 bp, 19 predicted proteins | sample FrelakmetHBP12HB_FD_187147 | JGI IMG/M metagenome (GOLD analysis project Ga0209777, IMG submission 187147) | Freshwater lake sediment microbial communities from the University of Notre Dame, USA, for methane emissions studies -HBP12 HB (SPAdes)... | ecosystem: Environmental > Aquatic >...
CCTCCCGGCTCAGCTGAAGAAACATTTGGGCAATTGCTCAAACAGGACTTTGCTCCTTATCGTGATGAACTGATCATATCGACCAAAGCTGGATATGACATGTGGCCTGGCCCCTATGGTGAGTGGGGTTCGCGCAAGTACGTACTTGCAAGCCTCGACCAATCGCTCAAGCGAATGGGGTTGGAGTATGTGGACATTTTCTACAGCCACCGCCCCGACCCGGAGACACCACTTGAAGAAACCATGGGTGCTCTCGATACAGCCGTCCGCCAGGGCAAGGCCCTTTATGTGGGGATCTCGAACTATTCGCCAGAGCAGACACACACAGCATCCGAGATTTTGCGGGACCTTGGGACACCCTGCCTGATTCACCAACCGTCCTATAACATGCTCGACCGCTGGGTAGAAAACGGTCTACTTGACACGCTGGAACAGGAAGGTATTGGCTGTATCGTTTTTTCGCCACTGGCCCAGGGTCAACTCACCGACCGGTACCTGAATGGTATTCCGGAGGGAGCACGCGCCACAAAAACCGAGCGTGTCTGGCTGACTCCTGACGATGTCAAGGGAAATCTGTCCAAAGTCCGCAAACTGAACGACCTTGCCGGGCGCCGCGATCAGAAACTTTCACAGATGGCACTGGCCTGGGTGCTACGCAAGCCGCAGGTCACCTCGGCGTTGATTGGGGCAAGCAGTATCCAACAGTTGGAGGACAATTTGGCCGCGTTGAACAACCCGCACTTCTCAGATGAAGAATTACAGGCCATCGAAAATATTTTGAAAAAATAACGATTGCGGAATAGGAATCCCTTTACCGCATCTTGGCGGACCAGGCTGCCCGTTACCCGCAGATGCAGGTCCGGGACCTGTACAAACTGCTGCACCAGTCGGCGATGGGCAGCGAACATTCAGTTGGGGATACCGGGACAGCCCATTCAAGGCTTGAACGGGAGATTGCCAGCCTGGGCGATGGTCCGGATGACCCGCTGGTGGATCCCATTTCCCCCGACGGGCATATCGTCCGCATGCACCTGCGTCCCTACGTCCATGCCGGGGCAGACCTTGAAAGGCTGTTGGTAGCCTTTATTCAAACCGCAAATGAATGGTATGGATCGCTGGAATATCTCCAGGAGTATGGTACAGTCGCAGCGTTGGTGGTGAAAGACGGTTTGTTGCCGATTTCTGGAGCAGATATGGTTTCTTTTTGGGCTGAACAGGAAGCGCGGGGCTACCCAGCCGTCCATCATTCTGAAATTTACGAACATCTTTATCACCCGGCTTATCGGGTGGTCGCCCGGGAATTTATGGAGGATAAATGAGTTCATTTACTTCTCCTCCCGATTTACATGTATTTCAAGCCCGGGTTTGGGAAGTAGCCCGCCAGATCCCACCTGGGAAGGTTGCCACATACGGTCAGATTGCCAGTCTCCTCCCCCCACCGGCAAATATGGATCCCAAAGCCTATCTGGCCTTTGGTCCGCGCTGGGTAGGCGGGGCAATGGCTGCCTGTCCTGAGGATACGCCCTGGCAACGCGTCATCAACTCGAGGGGTGAAATCAGCTCTCGTCCGGGTGCGAAAAAACAGCGGGTCTTATTAGAGGAAGAGGGCGTGGAGTTCGATGACCATGCACGGATTGATTTGAAGAAATATCGCTGGGAACCGGACGATGCATGGTGCCTGGCACATGATCTGGTACCACCCACGATCCAAACACACCAAGAGGCGCTCCTCTAAGATTTTATGGTTAATTCCACAATCAACATGTCGAGGGCCAGATCGAGTGCGACCCGGCTCGTTTTTGCCCCCTCGTCAATTTCCAACAGTTTGTGATAGATCGCTTCCAGTACCGGCATTGAAAACCGCTTTGCCTGGTTGGTGACTTTCTGGGTGACGAATTCGTGCAGTCGTAATGCTTTTTGTATTTCCATTACGCCGGCATTTTCATCCAGTAATTCGCGGGCCTGGACCAATAACCGAAATTGACGAATGACCATCCCCCAAATCTCAAAGATTTCTTCATCTTCCAGCAACCGGTGGAGTGTGCGCTGGGCTTTTTTTCCATCCCCCTGGCCGAGGGCATCCACCAGTTCGAAGACACTCCCCTGTGCACTGACGATGCTGACCCGATCCACGTCCAACAGGTTGATGGATCGTTTGAAATTAACATATGTCAGCAATTTGGTAAGTTCCTGTGAAGCGATGCGTGTGTCCTCGCCGACCATCTCGGCGAGACGCGCGGCTGCATCGGGTTCGATCCCGCCACCCTGTACTTTAGCTTCGCTCTCGATCCAGCGCGGCATCTCCCAGCGTTTGGGCAGGGTGTATATATGGATAGTGGCACGAGGTCCAACCTGCGTTACCCATTTCAACAGCCAGTGGTCGTGCTTAAGCTCGTCAAACTCTACCAAGATAATGGTCGTTGTCGGTTGAGCCTTACCCAATAACCCCAGGATTTTTTCCCTGGCCTTGGCAGAGTTCATGGCCGAAACTGGATGCATCAACACCATCACCCGCCGCGGAGCCAGGAATGGTGCTGCATTAATGGCGGTATTAATCGCCTCATAATCCATCCCTAAGCGTCCGTCAAAGCTGGAAATATTCATGTCCGCGCTGGACGAGTCGCCAAGACCGGTACAGATTTTTTTTATGTGGGCAGCGATGGCAAAATCGTCGTTACCGTGCAGGAGGATAACAGAGGGAGTCTCTGGCATTTTTTTGAGTATTCCTGACTGTGGTCAACTTCTGAAGGAGGCACAAGGATGGGCAGGTATTTTATTTATTTCGTGGCTTAGCGACTTTTTAGTCAGCAACTACCTGCGCAAGTCACCGAGACTAGCCTTTCGTGATTATGCGATGCACAGAAAGTCGTCCGAAGCGGATCGGGAAAACATCCACGATGGACATACCTTCCGGATCACCGGAAGTAGTGATACGTTTTTGGATTTCCGGTCCCAGTGGCTGGCTGATGATAAAGCCAATGGTGGCCAGCGCAATGACTAATGGCAGACGCTCCACTTGATCCCGACGGGATTTAGCTCCTGCGATTCCCAACCATGCCATCAAGCCAGCAACAAAGCCAGAAACAGCGTAATTTGTCCCGCAGTTGGGATGGAGGGCGAGATAATGATCGCCATTATTCATGCGATCGAGGGATTGGACGACCGCCTCGCGCAGGTCGGCAGTCGGGATGTCGCCGAGGATAAAAAATCCACCCGGGAAGGAATAGCCTGCCAATTGCTGAGACGGGAAACGTTGTGATAGGACGTTAATGGTGGCGTGTTCCAGTCCGTGATTGCGACGGATGCGGGAAATCACCGGGAGGTCAAGGATTGTCAATGCAGGCTCCTCAATCTCCTCTCCCTCTGGGAGAGGTCCATGATGATGGTATCTGAAAAGATTATACCTGCAAAGAACTTGCGAAGTCCGGGAGACTTCGGAAGCCTCGTGTTGGTTTTAAACCCCCTCCGCTGATAAACAGGTCAGGCCACCTTCCGTCCTTCTGGCAGTTCGCGCCGGACTCCGAACGCCAGATCCAGTGCCTGCTGGACTGACCGGGCTTCCACAACCTCAATATCTGACGGCCAGGGTTCGCCTTTGCGCAAGCGTTTCGGAACAATGGCGGTCTTGAAGCCAAGTTTTGCCGCCTCGCGTAGGCGCACCGGAACCTGCCCCGGAATACGCAACTCCCCGGCCAAGCCAATCTCGCCGATGAGCACCGTGTCGGCACGCACCGGGGCGTCTTTCATCGAGGAGGCCACTGCCGCGGCAATGGCCAAGTCGGCGGCCGGCTCGTCAATTTTCAGACCGCCAACTACATTAACAAAAATATCCACCTCTGCAAGGTTCAGCTGGACTCGGCGGGTCAGCACTGCAGAAATCATCAGCAGGCGGTTGTAGTCCACGCCGTTGGGCGTGCGACGGGCATTGCCAAATTGTGCCGGTGATGTTAATCCCTGCACTTCCACCAGCAGTGGACGGGTACCTTCCATTGTCACTGCGATCGCTGACCCGGCCGCATTGACCATGCGTTCAGCCAAGAACGCCTCCGACGGATTGGTCACCTCGATCAGGCCGCGCTCAACCATCTCAAATACACCCACTTCGGCGATTGCTCCGAAACGGTTCTTGACCGACCGCAGCAAACGGTAGGCTTGGAAACGGTCACCTTCGAGATAGAGTACAGTATCCACGATATGCTCCAGCACGCGCGGACCTGCAATTGTCCCTTCTTTGGTGACATGCCCGATGATAAAAACCGCCAACCCAGAGGTCTTCGCCAGTTCCCGTAGTCTCGAAGCGCTCTCGCGTACCTGCGAAACAGACCCGGCCGCGGATTCCATCTCCGGCATGTAAACGGTCTGGATGGAGTCTACAATCAATAGATCCGGTTTGATTACCATGACATGTTCAAAAATGGTGTCCAGATTGGTTTCCGTCACCAGGAATAAATTCTCGGGGAAGGTTGTTTTTTTATTCTCACCAGTAACAATACGCGTTGCCCGCATCTTGATCTGCCGTTCAGACTCTTCACCCGAAACGTACAGGACCCGTAGACGGGTTGCCATTTCAAGCGCCATCTGGAGCATCAGCGTTGACTTACCGATGCCGGGATCACCGCCCACCAGAACGATCGAACCGGGGACAATCCCGCCCCCCAGAACCCGGGCAAACTCTCCAATTGGTACCGGTATGCGGTCTTCGACATCCCCGCTGACATCCAGGAGCCGCCGCGGCATGGATCTTCCGCTCAAGCCGCGTGGGGCAATCTTCCCTCCAGCAGGTTCGTCAGTAACAATTTCCTCGACCATGCTGTTGAACGAACCACATTGCGGGCACTTACCCATGAAACCAGCGGAAACGCGTCCACACTGCTGGCAAACATAACGGGTGTGGGTTTTTGGCATGGCTTTATTATACCTTTGGAAATTCAATGCTATACTTAAGATAATGAACCTGATCTCCTTTTTCGAGAAGCGCAGTAAACTGTTCTGGGCGATCGTGGGTCTTCTTCTGGTTGTTTTGTTGGGGCTTATTAACTACGTCACCGGATATGAACTTAGTTTCTCCCTGTTTTACCTGGCACCCATTTCACTGATTGCATGGTTCGGGGGTAAAAGGCTTGGCCTGGTGATTTCCGCTGCGAGTGCCATAGCATGGTTCAGCGCTGATTTTTTTAGCGGGGACCGTTATTCAAATCCCAGTCTCTTTGTTTTGAACACATTGATCCGGCTGGGAATTTTCCTGGTTATCACTTATCTCCTTTCTGCATTACAAAAAGCGTATAAACTCAACCAGGAACTGTCCCGCACCGATTATGTGACTGGCGCGGTGAGCGTCCGTCATTTTTACGAACTGGCAAGGATCGAAATTAGCCGCTTCCGACGTTATAAGCATCCTTTTTCACTGGTTTATTTTGACCTCGATAACTTTAAAGCCATCAACGACCGCTTGGGGCATATTACTGGTGACAAGCTCCTGCGGGTGTTAACGGAGAATATTCAAAATCAAATACGACCCACCGATATCCTTGCCCGATTGGGCGGTGATGAATTTGTTCTTCTCCTACCAGAGACAGGAGAAGAGGATGTTAAAAAGGTTATTAGCAGGATACACTCCAACTCTTTGAATGAAATGCTCAGAAACGGGTGGGTGGTCACATTCAGTGTAGGCGTGGTCACATATAATGAGATGCCAAAATCTGTGGACGATATGGTCAAGATGGCTGATAGCGCAATGTATTCGGTAAAGACAAGCAGCAAGAACGGGGTTTGTTACAGCATTTTTAATGGTTGACGGTTCTTTTTCATCTCGCGCCGGGTGTCTGTCTAAAAATACTCTTGCCGCCATCCCTGGTCGCGCATTCTTATGGGAAAGCTTGTTCCCGGTTTTATTTGTTTTTCCCCCAAGATAACTCATCCCAGCCTGGTATAGGTTTCATCCAGTATGGCTAAAAAATCCTCAGCACGAGTCTGTTGGAGTATTTTCGTGCGCGTTGCACGCGGCAGGCGCTGGAGAGATAAATACCGCACGGCATGTTTGCGGAATATCATCATCCCTTTTCGTTCACCATAAAAGGCCATATGCCGTTCCAGATGCTGGTGCACCATCTGGCGCATAAGCTCGGGAGACACCTGGTCCCGGTCGAGACGGGAAAAGATCCAGGGGTTGCCAACTGCCGCCCGGCCAATCATGACCGCTTCACAGCCCGTGTAGGCTTTCATACGATCAATATCTGCGGCAGTTTTAACATCTCCATTGCCGATGACCGGTATTTTTACTACTGCCTTCACTTCTGCAATGACATCCCAGTCCGCTTCGCCTTCATAGCCCTGCTCCTTTGTCCGCGCATGGACGGTAATTGCCGCACCACCGTTCTCTTCCACTATATGGGCGATCAGTTTGTAATTGCGACAGTCTTCCCAGCCAATGCGGATTTTTCCTGTTACAGGACAAGCCAGCGTGCTGCTCAGTCTGTTAAATATATGTGCCACTTTCAGCGGTGTTCGCATCAATCCAACCCCGGCACCACTATGGACGACGGTTTTTGCCGGGCAACCCATGTTGATATCAATGATATCCGGTCCCAGTTCCTGTACCCGTAAAGCTGCTTTAAGCAGTTCATCCGGGTCGTTCCCGTAGATTTGGAAAGCAACCGGACGCTCCGCTTCTTCATAGGTGAAACGGGCAGCAATATGCTCGAGGGCATGGATTATGTACTTATCTTTGACGAATTCGGTAAAACTCATTGCCGAACCAAGAGCGCGGCAGATGGAACGGAAAGGCCAGTCTGAAAATCCGTCCATCGGGGAGAGAATGGCATCCCCGTATACAGGTACACTACCCACCCGGAAGGTTGGGAGAGTCGTCGGTTGGTTATTTTGAGAAAATTGCCCGGTGAGGATCATAATGGTAGGGCATCATTTTTTATGAGCTGATCATCCATCCAGTGAATCCGCGAATTGGGATGACGGGGAGACTTTTTTTACTTTTTCAGCATGTCCACATACATCTGCCGGAACTTGGTCACCTTGGGAGTGATCACGGCCTGACAATAGCCCAGGAATGGGTTCTTCTTGAAATACTCTTGATGGTACTCTTCGGCAATATAGAATTTATCGAAGGGAACTACCTCAGTTACGATGGGGTCGACCCACTGACTGGCATCAGCGACCTCCTTGATGACCTGCGCGGCAATGCCTTTCTGCTCATCATTATAAAAGAAGATGACCGAACGGTATTGCGTACCTATATCCGCCCCCTGACGGTTAAGGGTGGTTGGGTCGTGGATGGTGAAGAAAACATTCAGCAAATCATGGTAAGTGATGATGGATGGATCAAACGTGATTCGTATTGCTTCTGCATGGCCGGTATTCCCTTCACAGACCTGGGTATATCCCGGATTATCTGCATGGCCTCCAGAATAGCCGGATTCGACCGATTCCACACCCTTCAGTTCATCGTATACTGCCTGCAGACACCAGAAACAGCCACCAGCTAGCGTTGCAACCTGTAAATCTATACCCATAAAAATCTCCTTATTTTATCTCGTTGAGAGTGGCTGAGCGAAACGATTGAAAAGGGGTGGGATGGTATCCACCCCTGCCAACAATTATGCGCCCGGCTCGGCAACCTTTTTGGCCTCCGACTCTTTTTTTTGCTTCGTCAACACAATTTCGCCTTCTACCACATCTACCAGGATGGTATCTCCCTCCTGGAAAGTCCCCGCCAGCAGGTCATCCGAGAGCGGGTCTTCCACTCTTAGTTGAATAATACGTCGCAGAGGGCGGGCACCCATATCCGGATCGTAGCCTTGCTCCGCTAACAGGTCCAATGCTGCTGCGGTAGCCGTCAGCCTGACCTGATGCTCGGCCAGACGTTCCGTCACTTTGTCCAATTCCAGGGCCACGATTTGGCGGATATCGCCCTTATTAAGTGAGCGGAAGACAATGACGCTGTCAAGCCGGTTGATGAACTCTGGACGGAAGACCTTTTTGAGCGACTCGGTCAGTTTTTTGCGCATCTCTTCATAGGATTGTCGTTCCTCCATCTTTTCGTCACGCTTCAACTGGAAACCGAGCGAGGTCTGCTTCTTGATCTCATCCGCCCCGACGTTGGTAGTCATGACGATGATGGCGTTGCGGAAGTCCACCGTGCGGCCCTTGGCATCGGAGAGGTGACCTTCTTCCATGATTTGCAGCAGCATATTATGAACTTCGGGGTGCGCTTTCTCAAACTCATCGAAGACCACGATAGAGTAAGGACGGCGGCGCAGGGCTTCGGTCAGTTGACCGGCCTCCTCGTAGCCGATATAACCTGGCGGTGCACCAACCAGACGGGAAGCAGTATGACGTTCCATGAACTCGGACATGTCGAGTTGGATGAGCGCTTCCTCACTGCCGAACATAAACTTAGCCAAGGCTTTGGTCAGCTCGGTCTTGCCAACGCCCGTCGGCCCGAGGAACATGAACGAGCCAATCGGCCGCTTTGGGTCTTTGAGGCCGGCGCGGGCGCGCCGCACAGCCTTGGCAATGGATTGGATGGCTTCCCCCTGTCCGACGATAGACTTGCGAAGTTCTTCTTCCATCTTGAGCAGGCGCTGCGACTCTTCCTCAGCCATCTGCATCACTGGTACGCCGGTCCACATGGCAACCACTTCGGCAATATCTTCGCTGGTAACAACCGGGCTTTTGGCACGCTCCCAACTGGATTTCATCTGTTTAAGTTTCTCATTCAGGTCGGCTTCTTGGGCCAGCCAGGTTTGCACTTCCTCAGCCCTGCCTTCTTCCTGGGCCAGGACGCGATTGGACCGCACCTGTTTCAATTGTTTGTAGATATCCTTGGCTGAGGTGGCCGCGCCGGACTTGTACATGCGTACGCGCGAAGCCGACTCGTCCACCAGGTCAATCGCCTTGTCAGGCAGGAAGCGATCCGACACATATCTCGCGGATAAACGAGCCGCCGCTTCAAGTGCTTCATCAGATATGACAAGGTGGTGATGCTCCTCATACATCTTACGGATGCCAATGAGGATATCGATGGTTTCCTCCACGGTCGGTTCATCCACCACGATCGGCTGAAAGCGGCGTTCCAGCGCCGCGTCGGTCTCGATGTGCTTGCGATATTCGTCCAAGGTGGTCGCACCGATAACCTGCAACTCACCGCGCGAAAGCGCCGGTTTGAGAATATTAGCTGCATCCACAGCCGACCCGGCAGAGCCAGCTCCCACCAGCATGTGGAATTCGTCAATGAACAGGATCGAGCCGGTGGATTTTAGTTCGTCTATGACACGCTTGAGGCGTTCCTCGAACTGGCCACGATACATTGTTCCGGCCACAAGGGAGCCCACGTCCAGTTTCATCACGCGCTTGTTCAACAGCGGCGCAGGGACATCGCCCTCGGTAATCCGTTGGGCCAGCCCCTCGACGATGGCGGTTTTACCGACACCCGGTTCGCCAATCAACGCCGGGTTGTTCTTGGTGCGCCGCGCCAGGATCTGTATGACACGCTCGATCTCCATCTGGCGGCCAATGACCGGGTCCAGTTTGCCTTCTTCGGCCAGAGTGGTCAGGTCAGTTGCAAGCTGGTCCACAAGGGGCGTCTTGGGTTCCTGTTTGCCGCCCTGCTTGGCCGTTTCGGGGACAGCTGAGGTTTGCGTGCCGCTGCTTTCTTGCAATACCCGGCGCGTCTGGCGGCGAACCTGGTCGGGGGTCACACCCAGTTTCTTCAGCACTTCCATCGCCGCACCTTCCGAGCGGACCAGACCCAGTAACAAGTGCTCAGTGCCAACGTAGTGGTGTCCCATCTTACGGGCTTCTTCAAGAGCATATTCAAGAACGAGTTGGGTGTCAGGGGCGAGTTCAATTTTACCGCTTTCAAAGTGACCCTCACCGTTGACCCGCTGGATCATCTCGCGCACGCGTTCCAGCTCCAGACCAAGTTCGCGCAAGACACGTCCTGCCACCCCGCCGTCTTCTTCCAACAATCCGAGGAGCAGGTGCTCCGTGCCAATTAATCCCTGATGCGCGCGTTCAGCTTCCTGGTGAGCCAGGGAGAGCACACGCCGTGCCCGCTGGGTGAACTTTTCCATGCTAGCCATAGGAATGCTCCTGAGTAACTCATTAAAAACGATCACCACGGATGCCACAAGGAACACAAGGAGTTATCCTTTGTGTTTCCTGCAGCCCATCGTGGTCGGTCTCTTAATTCGACCGTAACTGTCTGGAATGATTCTACCAAAAACCGAGGGGTTTTTTATATGAGGATGGTTAGAGTTTAGATAAGCAGCCTATCTGCCATCTGGAGCGGATGTGCTAGCGGTTGTCCCCATCTCCACTGATCCTACCGCGCTCGAGGCGGGAAAATAGTTTTTCGATGTTGGCCTGAGCCACATCATCCAGAGACAGGTCCAATTCGGTGCAGACTTGAGCCAGGTACCACAACACATCGCCCAACTCAGATTTAAGGGCTTCGCGCTCAGATTCGCCGATGAGGCCACCCTTATCCCTAAAGATCTTCTTGATTTTCCCGGCTACTTCTCCGGCTTCACTGGTCAGACCTAGTGTGGGATAAATGACGCTGTGCCCGATGGGCGGGTACTTGGCGGTTTTGCGGGATTTCTTCTGATATTCCCAAAGTTCCATCTTTAGCCCTCCAATTTTGGATTACCAAACGTATTATGTTCTGCCCGCCCCGTGAAGTCCCCGGTTCCATCGTGGGTTCTTCAGGGGTTGTGCGCATCCTATTTATTTTACTCTTCCAGCAAATATGCCACCAGCCATTTTGTCGTCGCTACCAACGCCTCGGTGTGCGTGCGCTCGTAACTGTGTGAGGCATCCACGCCGGGACCGATGAGCGCCACCGCCACATCCCCTCCTGCTGTCCAGAAGGCCTCACCGTCCGAGCCATAATGCGGGTAGATGTCCACCTTGAAGGGGATGTGGTTCTTCTCGGCCAACCGGCGCAGTTTATTCGACAACCCGTGGTGGTACGGTCCGCCGCTGTCCTTGACACACAGGGAGGCGTGGAATTCATCCGAGGTCTGCCCCTCGCCGACGGCAGCCATATCCACCACTAGTAGTTCCTCCACATCTGCCGGGATGCCCGTTGCAGCACCGTGACCAACCTCCTCGTAGTTGCTGAAGAGAAGGGTCATCGTGTGGGCGGGTTTAAGGCCAGCATCCACCAAAGCCCTAACCGCTGCCACCAGTGCAGCTACACAAGCCTTGTCATCCAAATGCCGTGAGCGGATAAACCCACCGGTTATTTCCACCCGCGGATCGAAGACAACAAAGTCACCGACCTCAATACCCAGGTCACGTGTCTCTTTCTCCGACAAAGTGCGGGCGTCCAACCGGACCTCGATATTGCTATCTTCGCGCTTCAGTTGGTTCTCCTCATCACCGAAGACATGGCTGGAGACCTTGGTGAACAGGATCGTACCGCGGATCTGGCGTCCCCCGGAACTGAATACACTGACACCTTCCCCCTCCACCGTGTTCCATGCAAACCCGCCGATCCTGGTCAATCTTAAGCGCCCATTGGACTTGACTTCCTTGACCATGGCGCCAAGAGTATCCACATGGGCAGTCAGGGCTCGCGGACCGTCATCCCGCTCGCCAGTCCAGGTGGCAACCAAAGCCCCTTTGCGAGTGCGGGAGAGTTTTAGCCCGGGGATGGCAGCCAGCGTTCGTTCCGTGAGCGCGATAGCCGGTTCAGTCAACCCGCTGGGGCTGGGTGTGTTCAGTAATTCGGTCAAAAAGTCGAGCAGCGACTGGGTGTTGATTTCTGGAAGATTGGACATATTAACCTCGATAACTTGATTGACTTATTCCAGAGCAATTAGTGAAGCAAAAGGAAAGGAACACAAGGAAGGTGAACAGGGTCTCGGCATTACCAATGGTCTTTGCGCCATAATAGAGCGGATTCGGATGTTTGAAGGTGTTTTAGTAAATGTCCACAGTGAGTTCTGGCGTTGAGTATCGTGCCAACACCGATCAATCCGTCGTTCAGCGGGAATGTCTACATTCAACGGACTCCAGCGAATATCTAATTGATGTGATTTATGGATCAGAGAATAAAATTATAAACCATTTCGGTTTTATAAACCAATTGCCTCTTTTTCCGCTGCGCCACCTTTTCCCAATGCCGCATTGCATTTCAATACTTTTACCCTTGGATTTTACTGGAAGCTACGAGCGACTGCTGAAATCGTGATAACCTCCCTTAATGTTGCCAAAAATCTGTTAGAATAAATGTGCTATGCGCCCCATCCGTGCTTCAGAGGTTGGCTTGTATTTGTTTTGCACACGTGCCTGGTGGTATCACAAGCAAGGGATCGAATTCACCAACCAGGCCGAAATGACCGCGGGGACGGAAATCCATCGCTCCCATGGGCGGCAGGTTCTTGTTTCTGGCCTGATTCGTACCTTGGCTTTGATCCTCCTGCTGGTGGCGCTGGTACTGCTGGTCACTTATTGCACGTTGCAGGTCATTTGATTATTATGGGTCACCTACCTGTTTAATCAGAATCTTGATGACACTTCTTTACATTAGTCTAGTCATTCTCGTACTTGCCTTTGCCCTTCTTTTCATCTCGGGGCGCCAGCGCCACACCGCCGGTCTCCCCGGAGGAAGGGTTATCTATAATGATACGCGGGCTTGGGGAGTGGTCGAGAAACCGCTATACGATACGAACCTGGGCCTTACTGGCAAGCCGGATTATCTTGTTGAACAGAACAAATCCATCATCCCGATTGAAGTAAAAACCGGTCGGACACCACCGGCTCCCTATGACTCGCATATATTCCAAGTGGCAGCCTATTGCTTTCTAGTCGAAAAAACGTATGGCAGTCGTCCACCATACGGTATCATCCATTACCCCGGCCGTGATTTTGCTGTGGATTACACAGCGAATCTTGAAAACACCCTGCTTGACCTGTTGGCCAATATCCGCCGCGACGAACGCCGCTCCGAGGTCGGTCGCTCCCACGATGACAGGCACCGCTGTCGCAATTGCGGGTTCTGCAGTGTGTGCGACCAGAAATTGACATAAGGGTTCAGCCTGCTGCCTCCCTACACGGTATAATTACCTCGATGTCCGATACCCCTTCCATCCCTAAGCGTTTTGTAATCGCCATGTATTCCACAATGCAGGAAGCCGTAACCACGGCTGCCGTCATTGCTGAATATCTGCAAGGCAGGGGCCTGACTGCGGTGCACAGCACCCTCGATGATTCTTCCCTTCGCGAAAGAATTAAAAATGGTGATTTTGATCTCTTCGTGGCCGTTGGCGGGGATGGAACGATGCTTCGCTCAGCCCACTTATGCGCCCCGATTGGCCTCCCCATTCTGGGAGTTAACCTGGGACGCTTGGGTTTTCTCATCCAGATTGGACGTGAGGAGTGGCAGGCGGCTTTTGACAATCTGCTGAAGGGCGAATTCTGGATTGAGAACCGCATGATGATCCGGGCAGAGCATAAAAGATCAGACGAATCCTTGGGCAATTGGCATGCCCTCAATGAGGTTGTGGTATCGCGTGGAGCATCCGTCCATCCGGTGCACCTGTCTGCCAGTGTGGATGGGATGCTGCTGACATATTATGTGGCCGATGGTTTAATCGCTGCCACACCTACCGGTTCCACCGCCTATGCCCTGGCCGCGGGGGGACCAATCCTTCCCCCGGAACTGCGCAACATCCTGCTGGTTCCAATTGCCCCACACCTATCCGTGGACCGGGCGGTTGTCCTGTCTGAAGGGAGTTCCGTAAGAATCGATTTATGCGATGGCAGCGACGCGGTCTTAAGTGTGGATGGACAGATCCCGATTGGCCTGACGGGTAACGACCAGGTGGAGATTCGAGCCGGGGATTACACTGCCCGGTTTGTTCGCTTCGGTGACCCCGGCTATTTTTACCGCAACCTGACCGGCCACATGAACCAGAATCCTTCCATAGGATTACCCCGATGATTGATAATTCCACTCCTATGTACTGTGCCAACCACCCCGGTGTGGAAACTACTTTGCGCTGCAATAAGTGCGGGAAACCTATTTGTGCCCGGTGTGCTGTCCGCACGCCCACCGGTTACCGCTGCAAGGAATGTGTGCGCAGTCAGCAGGGCATCTTCAATACCGCCGTATGGTATGACTATGTCCTGGGGGCTGCCACAGCAGGCCTTTTGGGATTCCTGGCCAGCCTGCTGGTTTGGCTCATCAGCGGAGTGGCTGGCATCTTTGGATGGATCCTGATTATTATCGGGGCACCTACTGTCGGAATGGTCATCGCTGAAGCTACGCGCTTTGTCACGCACAGGCATCGATCGAGAGCCCTGTTCATTACTGTCGCTGCGACGCTGGTCCTGGGAACTCTACCGGTTATCATTTTCAACCTGCTCACGGCAGGTTTCTTTGGTCTCATCTTCCAGGGTATTTTCCTCTTTATTAGTACACCGGTCGTTTATACCCGCCTCTCAGGCATTCAGGTCTTCCGGTAAACCATGCTCACCGAACTCAGCATCCAAAATTTTGCTATCATAGACCGTCTCGAACTGGACTTTGGGCCAGGATTGGTTATCTTTACCGGTGAAACCGGTGCGGGTAAATCCATCATCATGGATGCCCTCGACATGCTGCTGGGCGGGCGTGCTGATGCCACCACCATACGCAGCGATGCAGACATGGCACGCGTTGAGGGTACGTTCAAGTTATCTGGCCTCGAACGACCCGTTGCCCACGCGATCTTGGAACGGGAAGAATTGCTGGACGATCAGAACTATGTCACCCTCACACGGGAGATCCGCCGCGAAGGGCGTAGCGTACCCCGCATCAATGGCCGCACCGTCAGCCTGTCTTTACTAAAGGAATTAGGGGAAGTACTGGTGGATATTCATGGCCAGTCAGAGCATCTCTCGCTGCTAAACATCCATGCCCACCTTGGCCTACTTGACCGATATGCAGATGCTGGTGCCATGCTGCCGGCCTATCGAAAAACATACCAGGATTTGCTCAGTATCCGTCGCGAATTGGACAGTCTGCATGAGACTCAGGCCGATGCCGAGCGAAGGACCGAAATGCTTACGTTCCAGGCTGAAGAGATCGAAGCCGCCCGGCTCAAACTTGGGGAGGACGAAGTCCTGCGCAAAGAGCGCGATCGGCTGGCCAATGCCGAGTCACTTGCCAGCCTGGCCCAGCAGGCTCTCACTGCCTTGGATGAAAGTATGTCGGAATCTCCAACCGCGACTGACCTGATAGGTCAGGCAGTTCAATCATTGGCAAAACTGGCTCAGATTGATGCCACGCAGAAGGCCCTCGCAGATCAGTCCGGTGTCCTGGAAGAAACCCTAGCCGATCTGGCTCGCGATCTGCGCTCTTACATTGAAGGGATTGAGTACAACCCCAAGCGGCTGGAAGAAGTTGAGGAGCGGCTTGATCTGATCCATCGCTTGGAACGCAAGTACGGTGGCACCATTTCTTCCGCGCTTGCCTTCGCCGTCGATGCCTGTAAACAACTGGAAACCATCACCACAGCCGTCGATCGCATTGGCGAACTGGAAACTGCAGAGTCTGCCTCATTGGCAAAATTATCCGAGCAGGGTCTGGCTCTCTCTCAAAAGCGAAGGGAAGCTGCCGATCGGATGAGCAAATCAGTTGAAACCGAACTGGATGACTTGAAAATGGCTGCTGCCCATTTCGCCGTGGACTTTCAGATGAAGTCTGATTCAAACGGGATCCCCCTACCAGATGGCACTCGTGTTGCTTTTGATGGGAATGGCCTCGACAAAGTCGAATTCCTGATCGCTCCGAATCCGGGTGAAGGTCTGAAACCTCTCGCTAGGATTGCCTCCGGAGGCGAGACTTCCCGCCTGATGCTGGCTTTAAAAAATGTCCTAGCACAGGCTGATCAGATTCCCACCCTCATCTTCGACGAAATTGACCAAGGCATCGGTGGTCGTGTTGGCGGGACAGTTGGTGAAAAACTATGGAGCCTGGGTCGTCAACACCAGGTGATGGTCATTACCCATCTGCCACAATTGGCTGTATATGGCGACCAACATTTCCAGGTACAGAAATCCATTGAGAAAAAACGAACCTTGACCAAAGTCACTAAATTGGCTGGGGAACCGAGAACTCTCGAACTGGCCCAGATGCTTGGTGAAGTGACTGAGGGTACCATACGCTCGGCTCACGAGCTCCTACAAAATGCTCAAATTTATAAAAAGGGACAAAGTCCAGCACAAATTAGATAACTCACCTCTTGTCATTTTTCCATAATGGCGTATACTCCGCAACGCAAAAAAATTTAATGAGGTGAGAAGAAATGGCTACTCCACTGCAAGAAAAGGATAACGAAAAACCTCCCAGTTCGGTCCCGCGCCTGGCGCGTCCGTGGCGGGTGGCTGTGCTTGCAAATATTAAGGAGCACGACAAGCCTCTCCCCCCGGATGTTCCTCCTGACGCCGGGGCGGACTACGATTATTTCGAAACCATAAGCCACATTCGGGCAGCGATTGAGACCGATGGACATTGGACTATGTTTGTCCCGTCCGACAGTAATCTGCCCTATGCCTTGAAAGCGACCAAACCCGATATCTGTGTCAACATCGCCGAAGGTTTGGGGGGTGATGCCCGTGAAGCCCAGACACCAGCTTTGCTGGAAATGCTCAAAATCCCATATACAGGGTCGCGTGTTCTTGCCAACGCAATTGCTCTGGATAAGACCCTGACCAAACGCATCTGGCGTGATCGTCGCCTGCCAGTGGCTCCATTCCAGGAATTCTATACTGGTGAAGAGCCATTACGTCCGGAGATGCGCTTCCCGCTTTTTGTCAAACCCGCTCGCGAGGGAACCGGTATGGGTGTGGATGAAAAAGCGATAGTTAACAACGAAGCCGAGCTTCGTGAGCGTGCAAAATATGTCATTATGATGTATAAACAGCCTGCCCTGGTGGAGACTTTCCTCAGCGGGCGCGAATTTACTGTTGCCGTCATGGGTAGGCCGGATGCAACGCTGTATTCCAAACACCCTGAATGGTATGACACCGATGGTTACCATCGTTTTCCCATTCTGGAATTGGATAGCAGCAGATCCATTACACCCGGTGTGTATGGGCTTGAAGCCAAGGCTCAGTCCGTCGGATCCGAAGGCGCTCCCGGCTATATCTGTCCCAGCAAAATTGAACCGGAACTGGCTAAGAAATTGCAGCACTATGCCTGGCGTGCACATAATATTATTGGAGCTCTGGACATATCCCGTATAGATATTCGGCTTGATGCGGAAGGCCAACCCTGCCTGATGGAGATAAACCCACTTCCCGGTCTCACGCCTGGTTACAGTGACCTGTGCCTGATTGCGAATGCTGATGGTATTTCATATACAGATCTGATCCTGGAAATCCTATACCTGGGTGCATCACGTTGGGGTATGGTTGAACCGAACGAATTACCGTATCTACAGAAGAAACGTGCTTCACTTTCCAGCTCTAAAACCAACGGAAAGTGATTAGTAAAGTGAGCAGAGAATTTCTCTTGCCACTTTTATTTTCTGGTATAATTCGCCCGCCTTACGGAGAGGTCGCGTAGCTGGCTTAGCGCGCACGCTTGGAAAGCGTGTAACCCACAAAGGTTCGCGGGTTCGAATCCCGCCCTCTCCGCTATACAACACCCCTCGTTATAGGGGTGTTTTCCATAGATAGGGGGGAGAAGGTTCAATAAAACCATATTATTCCTTAAAATGGAAAATACCATCCTAACGAAATGAGAATTTCCGTGGTATAAAAAAAATAACTAAAAGGAAACGACTCAGAACATTGGTTAAATTGGGGAGTACTCCCTTGGAGATAGAATGTCCATTCCCGCGGGTTCGATCATTTCACATCTCAGGTCGCTTATAATACATATAATGGATGTTGCCTTAAGGGCTTCTCTATCTCAGGAAATATCATGAAGTTACACATAAAAGAGTTCAGTGATAAGCTGGTTCATACCTGGACCCCGAAACGAACCTTGCTGCTTATTCTCCTGGTCGGCCTGGTACATGGAATCATTTATGTTTTTACTATTCCTCCCTGGTGGCACTATGATGAAGCCGGGCATTTCGAATATTCATGGCTGATAGCCAATCGCCCTGGCTGGCCACAAGTGAATACTTATGATGAAGCCATGCGCCGCCAGGTTGCAGAATCGATGCTCAAGTCCGGCTTCTATAGTGTCCAGAACTATACCCCTGACCTGGCCAGCAGCGCGCCCGTCTGGATTGGCGGGAACTCCCAGGTTGGAGACCCCCCCGCATACTACCTGCTCACCTCTCTACCGTTACGACTGCTGAGCCATGCGGATATAAATGTCCAGCTCTATTCAATGCGGCTGGTATCACTAGTTCTGCTTCTGCTTACCTTATTCCTTACTTGGAAAATCATCGGGGAACTATTCGGGCAGAACCATCCACTCCAATGGATCGTGCCGGTTTTCATGGCCCTTTTGCCTGGTTTTTTGGATACCATGACGGCTGCCAGTAATGACGTGGGAGCTGTGGCAGCCTTTACCCTTTTCCTATGGGTCAGTCTGCGCTTGATGAAACACAGATTCTCCTTGCTGAGACTAGTTTGGGTGGTCCTGATGACAGGGCTGTGTTATCTGACCCAAAAAACGGTCTGGATTGCTGTTGTTATCCTGCCACTTGTGGCCCTATTTGCAATTTTCCGCGGGCGCACACGTCGGTTTCTTTGGGCGGCGATCGGTCTTGGAAGCATGGTGGGTCTCTTCCTGGCGTTTAACTGGGGGGATGCCGCTGATTGGTATCAAATTTCAAACCAGCCCTTACCTACTCGTGTCCGGTCTGAAAATGCCCCTTCGGGCAGTTATATATTTCAGGTCAATGCGGATACCAGCAGCATGGGTCAATTCATTACTCCTGGCATGAGTACCTCGTTACGGGGAGAACGGGTTACATTGGGCGTCTGGATGTGGGCCAACCACCCGATCGAAGTGAGCCTGCCGGTGGTTCGTTTCACTCCTGGTGATGGGGATAACCCTTATCAGGACAGCCCCGGTCAAACAATCCAGATAGGCACTCAGCCGGTATTCTTTTGCGTTCCGATGACCGTACCTCAAAATGCAACCCGGGGCTGGATTATGGTAGCACCGGTTGACCAAGTCAAACCAGGAGTAACGATATATTACGATGGCTTTTCGCTGGCAAAAGGTGAGTTTGGTTTGACACCCCCCCATTATAAAAATACCTCTTACGGGGATGGAACCTGGGATGGACAGCCGTTTAATAACCTGATCCGCAATGGTTCGGGAGAACAGGGGTGGCTCAACGTTCACCCTTGGGTGGCGACCCTCACCAATCATGTACCCATTTTAAAAGGGCAGGTTTCGTTAATCCTTGCCTCGCTCCAGGATTGGCAAGGGATAGGCTGGTATTATCAACGTACCGCGGCCCAATTATCTAATACTTTCTGGTCTCAGGTTGCGACCAATAAAGTTCACCTTCCGGGGCGTTATACCCAATATCTCCTGCGTATTATTTCCCTACTTGGGCTGATAGGTGTGTTTATCTGGTCATGGCGAAAACACCGACAACTACCCTGGGATATTGTTTTTGTCCTAGGCCTGGTGGTAGTTGTTATTTGGGGATTTTCCTTCCTGCGCGGCGCACCAGAACTCCTCAATTCCAGTTCAACCATTCCCTGGGCGCGCTATGCAATGCCTGCCATCGTTCCCACTGCGTTACTGTTATGCATTGGGTGGTTGGAAGTTGGCCGCCTCCTGCAAAAATGGGCGGGCTTTTCCCAATTAACCTGTCATTCCATACTGCTGGCTATTATGGTAGGGCTTGACTTGTTTACTTTTTGGGGCCTGGTCATGTACTTCTACCCAAACCTGATGGATATAAGTTACCTTTTTATATTTG
>Ga0209777_10003358_pt1 | contig 19906 bp, 17 predicted proteins | sample FrelakmetHBP12HB_FD_187147 | JGI IMG/M metagenome (GOLD analysis project Ga0209777, IMG submission 187147) | Freshwater lake sediment microbial communities from the University of Notre Dame, USA, for methane emissions studies -HBP12 HB (SPAdes)... | ecosystem: Environmental > Aquatic >...
GGTGTTGCAGTTACTGTCAATATGGTCGTTACTTTCAGCGAACCAATGAACACTGGCACAGTGACTCATACCTCTATAGCAAATCCAGGTGGCTGGCTAGCAGTGTGGTCAGGTGGCAATAAGGTGGTAACATATTCACATACAATATTTTTTAACAACACTCTTTATACCCAGAGAATTACAGCTGGCCAGGATACTGTCGGCAATGCTTTAGTGGCAGGTCCAGTGCCTAATCCTTGGGCATTTACTACTATTGCTGGTGGTGGTGGCGGCGGCGGTGGTGCGCCTAGTGATACGACCCCCCCAGGCGATACCTCTATTGCCATTGCTGGTGGCGTAGCTGAAACCACTAGTCAAACTGTGGACTTAACGCTTGGCGCTACAGATGTAGCTGATATGATGATTTCCAATTCATCTGATTTTACAGGGTCGGCTTGGGAAGCATTTAGTGCTGCCAAAACCTGGACATTAACAACTGACTATGGTATCAAGACTGTTTATGCTAAATTCCGCGATTCTATAGGTAATGCATCCTTGCCTATTTTTGACACCATTAACTATGTTGCTACTCCTAGCGAGACTCCCCCTCCAACGACTCCTGCAGCACAATTGTCAGGCCAAGTAAGCTCAACTGATCCTAAAACTGGCGCTATAATCAACTACTATGATCCAACAGATAAAGCAGCCTCCTTGCTAGCTAAAGGTATAGGCGAGAATAAGTCCTGTGAAGATACTTATAGGCCATTGCTTTCGGCTGATGCTAAAGCCTTTGGGGTTGTTGTCAGTTCTGGACAACTGGAAGAAGCAGTAACCTTTGTTTGCTACGGAATTACTACGGCGACTGATAACTTGGGAACAGGTGAACGTCGCGCTATGGTGCGCGATTATTGGCAAACCACCGGCTATGCGGATGTTTCTTGGGATGATGTGGCTCGCAACGCAGTGGGACAAAAATATGTGCATCGTAATCTCACCCTTGAACAGTTGCAAGTCAGTACAGCTTTACGCGTCTTCCGCAAGATTTTCGGGCATGATCCCAACTTTAAAGTTCTTAAGGAAGATATGACTTGGAATACTATTTTGTATCGTTTGCGCTTTGTCCGCGATCTGACCTTGGAAAAGGCAGGTATTGTCAAATTCCGCAGTATTTTCGGCCATACGCCGTCCACGCCTCTTGATTGGGCAGTAGTTCGTGCCTTGGCCTATATTCAATAATTTCTAGCCAAAGAAAACCCCGCACTCTAAAGGTGCGGGGTTTTATAATTAAAGAGACGCGAATTCAGCCCTGATTTTTTGCGGGTAAGGACTTGTTCGCAGGGTTTAAGAGTTATATACTTAGAGTAGTTAATTATTTAATAAAATTTTAATGCAATTTTATGGCTCAAAAAATTAAAAAACGATTTTTCAAAATTTTACCATGGTCAGGAGTCGGATTAATGCTATTGGTTTTAGTTGTTAGTGGCTGGCAGATTTTACCTGCTGTGGCAAAAGCAAATGGAGTTCCGCCGACAATGGTCGCGGAATCAAGTTACACGGAAGACACTGATGCTGATGGTACAGTTGATAAGATTACAATCGCCTTTAGTGAAGCAGTGGTGATTGTGGATGGCAATGCTGGTGATGGCTTAGGCAGTTTAGCGCTGGGCAATGGTTGTACCCTACCCAATGCTGATTATGCCAGCGCCGAAACTACAACTTTGGTTATTAATGACTTAACGGGTTGTACCGCTAGCGATACTAGTATTACGCCCAGTATTACTTATACTGCGGTTGCTAATTGCGCAGCAGCTGGCGCAATATGCTCCGCTACTCAAATGGCTAATGGCAGTAATATTAATGCCATAGATGGCGCAGCTCCGGTTATTAAAGATTTTGCTTATCAGGATGCAGATTATAATGGCAAAATAGATCGTTTTGTGCTTACTTATTCGGAACCTGTAGTGGCGGCGAGCACTTTAAGCGCTGCCAATTTGGATTTATCTGCTGATGGCGGTTTTACTGGCGCTAGCTTTGGCTCTGATTCAACTGATCTGATAACTGGGACCACCACAGAAACTACGGTTGACTTAGGGACTGAAGCTACGGCCATTTTAACGCACAATAGCAGCCCGATTAGTATATTTACTCAAGGTGCAAGGCCAGTCGGTGTTTTGAAACCCAATAGCAACCTAGTTAGGATAGCTTTTGTGCTACCTTTCTTTTTCTTGCAGGATGGGAGTGGCAATATAAACGATGCCACTGTTGAACAAACGCAGGCCAGCTACACAGATGAAGCAGCCCCGGTTATTGTCAGTACATCGCCAGTTGACGGAGCCATAGACGTGGCTACAGCAGCGAGTATAGTTGTTAATTTCAGTGAGCCCATGGATACTAGTACAGTGACTCATACCTCTGTAGCAAATCTAGATGGTAAGTTAACAGTGTTGTCAGATGTTAATAATAAAGTGGTTCATATCGCTGGAGCAAGTCCAGATGGCTGGACAGCGTGGTGGACTGGCTTTGATAGCATAGTAACTTATACCCATATAAGTTTTCTCAATGATACCTCGTATACTCAGCAAATTACTGCTGGTCAGGATAAAGCTGGTAATGTTTTGGTCGGCTTAAGGAGGCCTGGGTTTGCTAATAATACCTTGAATACTGTGAGAATTGCTGTGGATGATGGTGATGGTATTGATTATTTAGTGCCAAATCCTTGGAGCTTTACTACTGTTGCTGCTAGCAGTGGCGGAAATCCAATTGATTCAACTCCACCGACAAATAGGTCCATATTAATTGATAATGGAGCAACTGAAACTACTAGCCAGACAGTAAATTTGACATTAAGCGCTAATGATGCGTCTGAAATGATGATTTCCAATTTAGCTGATTTTACAGGCTCGGCTTGGGAAGCATTTAATACGGTAAAAGCCTGGACATTAACAACTGACTATGGCACAAAGACTGTTTACGCCAAATTCCGCGATGCAAGCGGTAATGTTTCGACTCCAGTCTCTGATACAATTAATTATGTTGCGGTAGCTATTGTGCCAGATTATCTGACTGCCAATGATCCAGCCCCTGCAGAAGCATTACCTGAAGAAGTAACTGTTGGTTCTTTGGTTAAAATAGCAGATTCAAGCTCAGTATATTTTATTGACCAGGACAACCGCCGTCATGCTTTTCCCAATGCAACAGTGTTTTTCAGTTGGTTTGAGGATTTTTCCAATGTCAAGACTATTTCAGCTGAGACTTTGGCTGAAATTCCTTTGGGGAGCAATGTGACTGTTAGACCAGGAACTTATTTGGTAAAAATCACAACAGACCCCAAAGTTTATGCTATAGAAGCATATGGTGTGCTGCATTGGTTACAAACAGAAAAGATAGCCCAAGATTTATATGGTCTGGAATGGAATACAAAAGTAATTGATATTGACCCAGGCTTTTTCGCTAGTTATCAGGCGGGTTCTGATATTAGCAGTTCTGTTCATCCGACTGGCTCAGTTATTCAATATGCTGGCGCAAGCGATAAATATTACATAGAAGATGGCGTCAAGAGGCTGCTTACTCCGGCAGTATTTGATCAGGATTTCTTCCAGGAAAAATTTGTTAATACTAACATTGCAGACTCATTAAGCTATGCCACAGGTGCTGATTTCCCTCAGTTGCCAATTGAAACTCTGATGTCTTTGCGGTAATTTTATAGAGTTATATAAAACCCTGCCCTTTGAAAGGGTGGGGTTTTTAAATTTAAAAAGGCGCGAAGTTAGCTTCGTGCCTTTGGTTTAGTGATGTACTTTAATGGTACCTTGTTTCCCCTGTGACTTCGTCAATGAAATCCAGGATAATGTTCCGGTGCCGGGGAAAGACGCCGGATAGAACCATTCGGCGCGCATACCCCTTTTTGGGTTGGTGTCGGAGCTTAGCCCTCAAGTTGCCATTGGCCGCCAGCGCGCCCTTGAGCAGATCATGGACATGCCCATCGCCCTTTGCTGCCGCTATCTCCGCATCTTGGATGGCTACCAGCACATCGCACTCAAAACTCTCCCGCCAGGTAAACTTTGGTTTACCCTTTCCCGATTCTGATTCCATTTCCAGCATCAGCTTCCTCCTTTGAGATTTTTTGCGTAACTAGTTCAAAAGTATCATAAAAGAGGGGGAATGTCAAGATTCAGCTAAAAGATGTTATAATTATTTCATGGCCCAGAAAAAACTTTTTAAAATATTCGGCAGTTTGTTATTGCTAGTTTTTTTGCTGATAGGTTTTAATGTTAAATCACAACAGCAAAGGACTAAATTGGAAGTTGATGTTTTAGATGTGGGGCAAGGCGATGCCATTTTAATTAAAACTCCTTATGAACAAAACATTTTAATTGATGGCGGCCCTGATAATACTGTTTTAGCGCAGTTGGGTAAAAATTTAGCCTTTTTTGATAAAAATATCGATTTAATGATTTTAACGCATCCGCATTCTGACCATGTGACCGGTTTAGTTGAAGTTTTACGGCGTTATAAGGTTAAGAAAGTAATGATGACTGGCGTTTTGCATACAGCGCCTTATTATTTGGCCTTTTTAGATGAGATAAAAAAGCAAAATATACCCGTTGAAATTGTAAAATCGCCCGAGGATATTGTTTTAAGCGCTGATTTAGACTTGAAAATTTTATACCCATTAACTGATTTGAGCAACCAAAAATTTGATAATTTAAATAATACTTCTATTGTCAGCAAATTAATTTATAAAAATACTTCTTTTTTATTTACTGGCGACGCTCAAAGCGAAGTTGAGGACCAGTTGCTGAAAAATAAAACAGATTTGACTGCTAATGTCCTGAAAGTTGGGCATCATGGCAGTAAATACAGTACAACTTCGGAATTTTTAGAGGCAGTCAAGCCGCAATATGCAGTTATTTCAGCGGGTAAAGATAATGATTTTGGCCATCCGCATATGCAAACATTAGATCGTTTGGAGCAAGATAAAATAGGTATTTGGCGCACTGACTTGTTAGGCACAATTTCAGTAATTTCTGATGGCCAGCAAATAACAATAAAAAATCGGAGTTAGGTTTCAATTTTACAGGTTTAAGCGGGCCGGGCCCGGGCTTGAAAAGTTTTATTTTTTTTGCTAAAATGATTTATATCTAATTATAAATTTATTATTATGGAAAATCTAAGGAAAGAAAGAACTCTTTTTTTAATTAAACCCGACGGGGTTAAAAAGGGGTTAATTGGAGAAGTGATTAAGAGGATTGAACAAACCGGTTTAAGAGTCGTCGCTCTAAAAGTTATAAAGCCTAGTAAAGTATTAGTTGATGGGCATTTACCAAGTTCTAAGGAATGGATGATTGGTATGGGTAAAAAAACGTTAGGGGATTATCAAGCTAAAAATATAGATCCGATTAAAGAAATGGGAACAGATGATCCATTAGAACTTGGGAAAACTATTAAAGAATGGCTGGTTGAATATTATACTTCAGGAATTATTGTTGCTGGTGTAGCTGAGGGCAATAGAGCCATTGAAATTGTTAGAAAAATAATGGGCAACACTATCCCTGTAAATGCAGCGGCTGGTACCATTAGAGGCGACTTTTCTATTGATTCACCTAGTTTGGCAAATATGGAAAAAAGAGCAATTGCCAATATGACCCATGCTTCTGGCGATGAAAAAGAAGCTGATCAAGAAATTAAAAATTGGTTTAAGCCAGAAGAATTAGTTGAATACAAAGATTAAAATTTGACTTTTAGGAAAAATTTTTGTTTTTTTAAATAAAGTGGCAAAACTGCACTTTTGGTGCAGTTTTTTATTATCTGAAAAACCGCCCGCGTAAGCGGGCGAGTGCGTTTAGATCGAAGCTCTTGGCAAGGAAATAATAATACGGCGTAATAGTATAGCAGATGAAAATAAATAAAAAGTTAGAATTGAATTGTCCTGAGCAAGGAATTTCCGATTGGCTAAAAAATTGTTTGTATTGGATATCAGGTACTTTTTGGCAGCAAAAAGTACCACAAAAACTGCTGGGGTGCTCAATGCGCTAGTGCAAATGGTTAGTTCGTGGTTTTGATAATGACGCTTAGTTCGCACCCCAGACCCCCTGGAGCAATAAACACGATCTTAGCAATAAAATTAAAATAAAGCGCTATTGCGGGCGTAGCCCGCAAGATAAATACCGCTAGCGCTTTTGCCGGCGGTAGATTATTTTGGCTAATTTAAGCCATTTTTTAAGGGGAAATGATTTAGCCTAGCTTGACACATTTTCGACTTTATTTTAAGATGCGGCTGTATGAATTTACTAGTCAGAGAAACAAATTTTATCCGCAAAACTAATATTTTATTGTTAGTTTTGGCACTAGCCCTGGCCACTTTAGCAGCGGTTAGATATTTTAATTTAGTCTAAAATCAATAATCATATACACAAAAAGCTGTTGCCCGCGGTTTTTAAATTTGTTCCTTAGGGTGGGGGCGTAGCTCAGTTGGCAGAGCGTCTGGCTTACATTCAGAAGGTCATAGGTTCCTGCCTGCCGGCAGGCAGGCGATTCCTATCGTCCCCACTTCAAAAATTAACTCCATGTCCAATGGGGTTTTTTCTTTCTTAATTTTTTGCTATAATATAAGTGAACTGGCAATTAGTTTATGTTCTAGGACAACCTTATTTAATTGGGAGGCTAATATTTTCTGCTGCCGTGGCAGCAGATTGCAGCTACCCACTTGACTTTCAGCTGGAAACATACTAATTGTCAGCTCATAAGAGGTCACTTTATTAAGTGATTTTTTATATTAGCGAGTGTTTTTTCCCAAAATTTAAGATTTGTGGTAAAATTAAGATAAGATTAATTTATATTAATTCTTGCTTTTTTTATGTTATCCGACCAAAAATTAAGAGAAATTTTGGTTAAGCCGGGCTATATTAAAGAAAAAGACTTTGACGATGCGCTCAAATCAGCCAATGAAAGAAAATTGAGTTTAGAGCAAGTATTGGTTGAAGATGGTTTAGTCACTGATGAGAATTTAGGCAAATTAATTGCCGAGACTTTAAAATTTCGCTATGTAAATTTAGGTCCAAAGGTAATTGAGCTGGAAATTTTGAAGATAATACCAGAAATTGTAGCCAAAAAGCAATTAATTATTGCTTTTGATAAAGATAAAAATGGTCTATCAGTGGCCATGAATGAACCGGATAATTTACAGCTCATACATTTTTTAGCCAAAAAAACTGGTGAAAAAATTATCCCCTTTTACGCCATGCAGAGCGATATTCTCAAAGCGGCTAGATTATACCGCAAAGAGTTAAAAGAGGAATTTTCTGATTTAATTTTAAAACACCTAAGCCAAGTAAAGAAAGGTACTGACGAGCAAGCGCCGATCATAAAAATAGTAGAAACAATTATAAGATATGGCTATGAAAATCGTGCCTCCGACATCCATATTGAACCTCATGAAGAGGATACCTTGATTCGTTTCCGCATTGACGGAGTTTTGCATGATGTGCTAGCTATTCCCAAAGAAAGTCATGACTTAATTGTGGCCAGAATCAAAATTATGGCTAACTTGCGCACTGATGAGCATTTAAGCAGTCAGGATGGCAGTTTGAGATTTAATCTGCCAGAAGAAAAGCTGGATATTAGAGTTTCTATTTTACCAATAATGGAAGGTGAAAAAATCGTCATGCGTTTACTTTCTAAAAAACTGAGAGAGTTGAATTTAACTAATTTGGGCATGAGCGATGCCGAGATTAAGAAAGTTAAAACAGCAATGGATAGCCCCTATGGCATGATTTTATCTACTGGACCAACTGGTTCTGGTAAAACAACAACTTTATATTCAGTTTTAAAAATTTTAAATACGCGGGAAATTAATATTTCCACCATTGAAGACCCTGTGGAATATGATATTGAGGGTATTAACCAAATCCAGGTTAATCCAGAAACAAATTTAACTTTTGCTAAGGGCTTGAGATCAATTTTGAGGCAAGATCCAGATATAATCATGGTCGGTGAAATTAGAGACGAAGAGACAGCCAGTATCGCAGTCAATTCAGCCCTGACTGGCCACTTAGTGCTTTCAACTCTGCACACGAACGATGCCTCAACCACCCTGCCGAGATTATTGGACATGAAAGTAAAGCCCTATCTGATCGCTTCCACGGTTCTGATCGCGATTGGTCAAAGACTGGTCAGGAAAATTTGTCCAAATTGCATCAAAAGCTTTACCATGCCGGCAGATGAATTTTTAAAATTGGTGCCTAAAGATATCGGCGAAAAATTTGTCAAAAGAAAAAGTAAAATAATTTTATATAATGGCGTAGGCTGTAATCTCTGCCATAAAAGTGGTTATTTAGACAGATTGGGTATTTTTGAAGTTCTGGTCGTAAGTCCAGCGATTCGCGATTTAATTGTCGCCAAAGCAACCAGCCAACAGATTAAAGAACAGGCCGTAGCCGAAGGCATGGTTACTATGCTGGAAAATGGCGTTGAAAAAGCCATTCTGGGGTTGACTACGATTGATGAAATTTTGAGAGTTACTAAGGGTTAATTTATATGGCAAATAATAACACGGAGATAAAAAAACAAATCCCTGTTTTAATCGAAAATGGGGCCAGAAAATCTAAACATTTTAATTGGCACATTGATTTTGGCATCAGAATGGAGAAGGTTTTATTTGCCAAGACCCTTTCTACGATTTTAAATTCCGGCATTAATATTGTAGATGCTTTAAGAATTATTGAAGCTCAATCAATTGGCCAATTCAAGAGTATAGTTTGTAAAATCAGAAAAGATGTGGAAGGCGGTTCAACTCTAGCTTCAACCATAGCTAAATATCCAAGGTATTTTAACAAGGTCTATGTTGGCTTGGTCAATGTCGGTGAGCAAAGCGGGAGTTTGGCTGAGTGTTTAAATTACATAGCAGAACAGCAGGAAAAAGACATGGAGCTAACAAGAAAAGTCCAGTCAGCTTCTTTGTATCCCATCATAATTTTTAGCTGTCTAGCTATTTTGGGGGCTTTATTAAGCTATTATGTTTTGCCGCAATTGATGACGGTTTTTAGTTCTTTTAATGTACAATTGCCCTGGACGACAAAATTATTTTTGGCAGGGGCCACAATTATCGTTAAGCATGGATTACTAATTTTGCTTTCAGTTATCGCTGCAATTGTCGCGGTGGTGTATATTGTTAAATCAAAAATAGTCAGGCCTTTTTATTGGCAAGCAGCTTTTTTGTCCCTGCCCTTTTTTGGCAAGATAATCGAGGAATTGAATTTGGCGCGTCTCTGCCGAATTTTGGGGACCTTTTTAAAAAGCGGCATTCCCATTAGCGAGGCAGTGAATATAACGCTTGATAGCTTAAGCAACGAGGTCTATGAAAATCAGCTTAAAAAAATTCAGATCCGTGTGGTCGCCGGCCTTTCTTTGGGGGAGGCAATTGAAAATTTGCATAAGCCCTCTCTCTTTCCCAAGGTGGTTTCCCAGATGATTAGCGTGGGCGAAAGAACCGGCACGCTGGAAAAAAATCTTATTTATCTGGCAGAGTTTTATGAAAAGGAGGTTGATAACATTACCAAAGATTTGGCCAGCGTTATTGAACCCGTGCTGTTAATTTTCGTGGGTTTAATCGTGGCCTTGGTGGCCATAGCTGTAATTTCGCCAATCTATGAATTTGTTTCTACTCTAAGCCACAGCTTATGAAATCAGGCTTCACTTTAATAGAGTTAATAATCGTGATAGCAATCTCCATTTTTTTAGTAGCGATTTTTTTCCCCATTGGTTTCAATTTTTTCCAAATTCAGGTTCTAAACGGAGCCACGGATTCTATTGTCTGGCTTTTGAAACAGGCAGAGAGCAGCGCCATTAGCCAAAAGAACAATTCCGCCTTTGGTCTTTATCTTGCTCAAAACCAAGCGATTTTATTCCAGGGCGATAATTATCAGGGCAGGGTGGCGAGCCAGGATATAAACGTCTCAATTCCCATGAGTATAAGAATCACAGGACTTCAGGAAATTGATTTTGCCAAGAAAACAGGTCTGCCTAGCCAAGCGGGTTCAATTTTTCTCAGTCTTGACGGCAGAAGCCAGGAAATACAAATTAATTCAATCGGTTTAATTAGTTATTAAATAAATATGAAAAACAAAAGTTTACCAAAAGGATTTAGTTTTATTGAGATATTAATTACAATTTTTATTTTTCTGGTTATCTTTTTGGGCATTAGTTATCTGACATTGGATAATCTAAATTTTGGCTTTGAAGGCGGTCAGCGAGCCAAGGCTGAATTTTTGGCTCAAGAAGGCCAAGAGGCAGTCAAGACAATTGCTGGAAATAGCTGGAGCGATTTGTCCAATGGCACTTTCGGCCTGATTTTAAATAATAATCTTTGGCAATTGGTAAGCGGCACGGAAAATTTGAGCCAGTCATTAAAAAATGGCCAGCGTGAAATTATCATTGAAGATGCGGGCGCAAATTTAAAAAAGGTGACAACTAAAGTAGCTTGGCAGGACTTTTTAAATAATCAAAAAGAAACAGAATTAGTTACATATTTAGGCGATTGGCACCGGACTATTTCAGTAACAGGCCTCAGTCTCAACGAAAGCAGTCATACGCTGATAGTCAGTGGCACAGACCAGCTGGTGGCCACAATTGACCCACCCAATGCTAACCAAAATGTAACTTGGGCTTCAAGCGATCCAAGCGTCGCGACTGTAAATAGCAGCGGCCTTGTCACTGCTGTTGCCCCTGGCTCTGCCACAATCACAGTAACCGCCGCAGACACCACCAATGGCACCAAAACAGCCACAGATACCATAACAGTCATAATCCCGGTAACCGGAGTCAGCCTCAATGAAAGCAGCCACACGTTAATAGTTAGCGGCACGGATCAGCTTACAGCCACCATTGCCCCGGCCAATGCTACTAACAAAAACGTAACTTGGGCTTCATCTAATCCAAGCGTCGCGACTGTAAATAGCAGCGGCCTTGTTACTGCCGTTGCCCTTGGCTCTGCCACCATCACAGTAACCGCCGCAGACACCACCAATGGCACCAAAACAGCCATAGATACCATAACAGTCATAATCCCGGTAACCGGCGTCAGTCTCAATGAAAGCAGCCACACGTTAATAGTTAGCGGCATGGATCAGCTTACAGCCACCATTGCTCCGGCCAATGCTACTAACAAAAATGTAACCTGGGCTTCATCTAATCCAAGCGTCGCGACGGTCAACAGCAGCGGCCTTGTTAAGGCCATTGCCCCTGGTTATGCCACCATTACAGTAACTGCCGTAGACACCACCAACGGCACCAAAACAGCCACAGATGCCATAACAGTTACAACATCTGGAGTAGGCAGTAATTGCCTTGATACTGATCACGATGGCTATTATGTGCCGGTATCAAGCTGTAATCCTATAATTACAGTGCAAAGCAGCGGCAATATCAAGGCGCCAAAGGGAAGTCTGAATTTAAAAGTAATTGCTTCACAAATTACTTATGGTGCAGGCGGTCCTGAAGTTTCTGTTAAAGTTGGCTTAAAGCTTAACGGGCAATTATCCTGGCTGTTTAATAGTCAAGATGTTGACGGCGGTGAAGAATATAATACTCTGATTGCTGACAATTCCAGCGTGGCAGTCAGGGGCTATGCTTGGTACCAAAATGTTTTTTCGCGCTATCGCGACTCAGACTCATCTTCTGCCTTTGTCTACGGATTATTAAAAGGAGCCAGCTTGCCTAATGTGCCTACATTTGGCAGTCAAAAGCCATTATCGGAAATTATTGCGCCTTTTGTTGATTCAAACCGCAAAATTAATATTGATGTTAACCAGGCATTATTACTTTTTGAATTAGGCGCTGATGATATAAATTCATCTTCTGCGGATTTTCAGGATTTAGTTATTTTGTTGACTTTTACGCCAGACGCTCTAACTGCTTGCAATTGCGGAGCTTTTGATTGCAATGACAATAATGCTGCGATAAATCCGGGCGCGACCGAAATTTGCAACAATAGCAAAGATGATAACTGTAATTTTATTATTGATGAAAATTGTCCGTAATAAATTTATGAAATGTAAGCCACCAAGAGGGTTTAGCTTAATTGAGGCAATTCTTTATATTGGCATAATCTCAATCATTTTGTCAGCCTTGGGTGTTCTTTTTCGCGAAGAGATTTTTTTAAATAGCAAGATTAATGATCAGATTGAGATGGCCAATAACGGTCAATTTGCCTTGAATAAAATAGTTTGGTATTTGCAAAATGCCGAAAGCATAAATTACCCCTTGGCAGGCAATAACGGAAGCGAGCTATCAGTCGACATGGCTGATGCGTCAGTTAATCCAGTGATTTTTTCAATTGAGAACGATGTCTTAAAGATTAAGCAGGACGCTGGCGCGGCAATCCCCCTGACAAATGCCAGAATAAAAGCCAAGCAAATAGTTTTTTCTAATTTTGCTTTTCCGTCTCAAGCGGGAACGATTCAGATAGTTTTAACCCTGGAAAGTACTTCTACACTTTGGAAAAATCAGCCCATTGTTTTGCAAACCTCGGCCAAAATAGGAGAATAATTATGTCCAAGATAAAATCCATAAAAAATGGCTATATTGCCCTAATGACAATAATTATTATTGGCGCCATTATTTTAATATTAGCCCTGAGCATTACTTTTATTTCCCTAAGCCAAAAAACCATCATGATAGATCAGGCCCAAGAATTGGGAAGTTATTATCTGGCCAATGCTTGCGCGAATTACGCCTTAATCAAATTGCAGGACGATGCCAGCTATACGGGCAATGAAACTGTGAGTATAGATAATTATGATTGCCAGGTTGGACAAATTTTAGGCAGTGGCAATTCTAATAGGACGATAAGTACAAGCAGCAGTGTGGCAGGCCATGCGACCAGCATCCAAGTCGTGATATCTCAAATCAAGCCCAAAACTCTTATCACCTCATGGCAGGAAATTTATTGATCCAGCCCCTTGAGAGCAGCTGGGTTATTATGGATAAATCGTATTTGTCAAATCTATAAATTTTTGCTATAATAAGCGTATATTTAAACTTTGCCATGTCAAAACTTGGCGAGGAATTTATTGATTAAAGTGATGTCATTTTTAAGCAAAATCAAAGAAAAACTGTTTAACGCTAAATTTCCCATGGTCGGAGTTGATATTTCCGACAATTCAATTGAACTCTTACAGTTAAAATCAGGTGGCGGTATACCACGAATTAAATCGTCTTTCCGCCAAGACATAGAAGCAGGTTTAATTAAAAATGGAGAAATTATTGAGCTGGAAAAATTAGCGGCAATTTTAAAGCAAACTTTTAGTTCGGCTCAGCCAAGATTATCCTCCACTCATTGCCTGCTGTCTCTGCCTGACAAAAACACTTATTTTTTATCTTTGCAGCTAAAAATTAATGGCAGTAGCTTGGAAACAAAAATTCAGAGTTTGGCGCAGGAGAAATTACCCGTTGATCTGGCTTGTTGCTATTTTAATTATTTATTAACAGAAGTTGATAAGCAAAATAGGGAAGTTTTTTTTGCCGCCGCTGAAAAGAAAACAATAGCGCAATTTGAGGAATTATTTGCCAAAGCTGGTTTAAATTTGGCAGTAATAGAATTTGAATCAGCTAGTTTGGCTCGAGCTTTGCTTGATGACAATGATTCCAAGAAGCCAGCCTTTATCGTTGATTTGGGAGCTGTCTCCACTGATATTGTTTTGCACGATGAGCATGGCTTCCGCGATCAAATAAATTTGCCATTTGGCGGCTACAAATTAGCGAAAACGATAGCAGAAACTTTAAAGCTCGAATTTGGGAAAGCCGAAGAACTGAAGAAAAAAGAAGGCTTGCTCTTGAAACAAGATGGTTTGGGCAAAATATTGTCAGCGGATTTTAATGGGTTATTTGAGGAAATAAAACAGATAAGAGTTAATTATGAGAGTAGAACAGGCAATAAAGTTGAGAAATTAATCTTAGCCGGCGGCACAAGCTTGCTGCCGGGCTTGCTTGAATTATTCAGCCAAAGTCTGCCGGATTTGAAGATTGAAAAGGGTGACCCGACCAAGAAAATAAAGTTTTCCACAGAGGTTTCCAATAGGTTATTAAAAAATGATATAATATTATATAGCAATGTTATTGGTCTTGCCTTAAGGGGGTTAAAAAGAGAAAGCATAGATCAGGGTATTAATTTAGTTATTAATAATTATTAATAAATAAATCAAAGCTATGAAAAAACAAAAGGGGTTTACGCTTATCGAGCTTTTGGTGGTAATTGGCATCATTGCCATTTTGGCTGCCATTGTCATCGTCGCCATTAATCCGGCGCGTCAGTTTGCTTTAGCGCGCAATGCTCAACGCTGGAGCAATGTCAACACGATTTTAAATGCCGCTTGGCAGTATGGCGTTGACAACAAAGGTACGTTGCCAGCAGCTATTCCGGCGACTTCCACTGAAATTTGCAAAACAGGGGCTACTAGTTGTACTGATCTAGTTGACTTGTCTGTGTTAACAGCCAATGGTCTTTATATCGTCTCGATTCCCACTGATCCAAAAGGTGCTTCAACCAATGGAACTGGTTATTTTATCATGACGACCAATGGTAGGGTTGAAGTCACTGCCCCAAGCGCTGAGTTGAGTGAAACAATCGCAGCCACTAGATAAAAATAAATTTAAAAACCGCTCCTCTGATCTGGGGCGGTTTTTTGTTTGGAGAAAAAAATTTAGCGCAGAAAAATTAAGTAAGCCTTGCCGTCGGTGAAAAATTGATCGCCGGCTTGATTTTTACCCAAAGTAGGCTCAACAATTTGCAATTCCGTGACTTGGTTTACTAGCCCTGAATTAATTAAGTCATTTTTAACTTTTGCCCTCTCTTTATCAACAGCAGGATCAATTTTATGGATTGGGAAAAGGGAAGTCTTAATAGATACAGTTTGGTCATAATGAGCTGTGCCAAGCCAGACGCTGGCTTGATGATCAAGCGTAAATTGCGTCTGCCAAAAATGGATATGATGCCGTTCCCTGACTGTGTCAGTAGGTTGTTCAAAGGCAAAATCATTAGGTCTGGCGTTCCAAAAAGAAGGAGTCCCCGGCGCTTGATCATAGCGAAGGTTCAAAATAGAAGCATAGAAAAAATGCCAAATTGTACTGGGCTTAATAGGATCTACTGGCAACCAGTTTGCCTTAGTAAAGGCTTGCTTCAAATCAGCTTCACTGCCAATAATTATAATGTTGATCGGTTCCATGGGCTTGCCGGTAATTTCTTCGCTTGTCCTCGGTAAACTTGCAAATAAAGTTTGGGCTACATTTTGTTCGGATATAATTTGAGGTGTTTCAAGAACAGCTGTTGGCTGTTTGAGGGGATTCATTTTGCAATATAATACCCAGAAAACTACCCAAGCTATAAACAGGGTTAGACCAAGAGAAATTAAAAGATTACTTTTTATGTGCGGCTGTTCTTCTTTCTGTCGCTTGGGGTAAAATTTTTTTCTAATCTCTATGGCTGTAATAATAAAAGTGATCCAAGCTGCGCCAGAAGCATAGCTGGCCAAGACATCAGAAGGCCAATGGACACCCAGGTAAATTCTGGAAAAGCCAATGGCCAAAATAACGATTAGGCCCGAGATAACTGTAATAATTTTCAGCGCTTTATTTTTTAAACTGCGGAAAATAAAATAGGTCGCTAGGCCATAAAAAGAAAAAGCTATAAAAGCATGGCCGCTGGGGAAACTGAATCCTGTTTCTGGTAATAAAGCATTGGTTAAGGGCGGTCTTGGCCTTTCTATTAAATTTTTTATCAACCAGACTAAACCTTCACTGCCGACAGCAGATACTATAAGGGCCGCTAGATAAGCCCAGCGTCTGGCCAAAACAAGAATAATACTTATAAAAAATAGCCCCACAAAGACAATTTGCCATTCGCCCAAGTAAGTAATGAAAAGCATCAGGTGATTAAAGAATGGGCTGCGGAAAATCTGGACTAAATTAATTAAACGCAAATCCGACTGGACCAGGGGATCTTGGCCAATTAAATCTTGCAGCACGCCAAAAAAGAGAAAAATAAAAATTAAAGTAATAATTGTGCCGAGTGTCAGGTAAAGCCCAAATTTTTCATTGGAAGAAAGTCTTTGGCGCAAAAAATGAAAAAGTTTAGGGTGCTTTTCTCTAAATTTTTTAACATGTGGATCGCTAGCTATACCTTGGCCGGCTGATCTGATGATGGATTTGAGTATTTTAAACATATTGTAAATTAAGCTAATAAAGAGGTATTCTTACAAATGTCTGTTATTATTTTATCATATGAAGACGCAATAGTATATAAGTTACTTTTATATTAGCCTAGTTTTGAGTATCTGTCATTGACAAGGTTGTTGAAATATGCTATTATAAAAGCACTTATAAATAATAGATTGTTTTTTTGAAATCCGCGCCTGACGGAATCAGGCATCTGGCGAGTTCCGCATAGCGGAAAGAGCCACTAGCCGTCCGCCAAAGGCGGACAAAAAGGAGGACCAGAAATGGGACTACTTAGTGAAACCCCGCATTCTGAAATCACGGCAACAATGGAAGTCTTAGGCAACCATGGAGTAACACGCGAAGGTTTGACATCTTTGCGTAAAAACCCTGATCTCGCCGCGAAAGTCGTCTTGCTCATCATGGTCAGCGTACGCACGATCTATCATGTCATGATGCGCACCATGACGCTGGCCGAGATGATCAAGGCCTGCAACTGCGGCTACAACCATCCTGATATCAACGCCAAAAATTTCCCGATTCAAAACACAGGGAAGCAGAGCGTTGACCTGGTGCTGGTCAAAGCAAGAGACATCATTGAATGGCTAATTGCGCAGGGGCAAGCCGCTGCGGGTCAGGGTTGGGTAACCACGAAGCAGGTGGTTGACTATATGGTCAGTCACGGACTCTTAGAGGCTTTGATTGAACATTTGTTGGCTTTCGGTGCCGCTAACCCTGATGCCCAAAGGGAATCGCCCATCATCGCTCTCGGCTCTTCTTTCGTCAGTGGCGATGGCCTTCGCGGCTGTCCGTGTCTGCGCAGCCTTGGCAACGAGCGCGGGCTCGACCTCGATTGGGATGTTGGTGACGGTCATTGGCTTGACGATTGCCGCTTCCTCGCCTTGCGCAAGTAAGGCGCTAGGACTCTTGGCACCTTGGCATTTTTGGATCTTTGGATTCTTGGCCGCGCATGGTAGAAATACTGTGCGCGGCTTTTAAATTTATGCTATAATTTTTATGGATAGTAAACGCTTCAGTCCATGGTTACGGCTATGGGCGGTTGAAATCTGATACGCCAAGAAAGCCGGATTAAGTTATGGCAAGCCTTAGCTTAGAGCGCGCTTGGCGCGATCTAAAAATAAAAATACTTGGTACAGAATATCAGGGGAGAAATGCTCCCGCATAAAATACAGCCCAGAGAGCATTCAATGGGCAGTGGTATGGCCGGTATTCTGTATATTCTCGGCTCTTCTTTCGTCAATGACAATGGCAATCGCAACTATCCGTATCTGAACAGCAATGGCAACAAGCGCAAGCTCAACCTCAATTGGAATGATGATGACAATCATTGGAATGACAATTGCCGCTTCCTCGCCTTGCGCAAGTCTTTTTATTCTCTTCCCGCAACGCGGGAAGAGTTTTCTTTTTTATATAAATTTATCCAGCCGCCGATCATTTTGCCGATTTCAGACAGAGGCTGGGATAATGCCGCATACTTTTTATTGTCCAAGGCTTTTAATTCCCATAAAAGCTTTAAGAAAAATTTTAAAGCATCAAATTTAACGCTTAGCTTTTGGATAATGGGCAATTTAGTTTCTTTGGCTGAGTAACCGGCAAAAAGCGACAGCTCCAAACATTCGGTAAAAATATTATCTATTTTGGCGCCGAGAGTGTAGCGTGTCAGCCTGGGAATATGAATTAAAAAGCCATGCCACAACTTGTAGCTTTCGTTAAATTTAATGATAATCGGCGTTTCGTCAGCGTTTGGCTTTGACGATGAATTATGAAAATCCAATTGGCTCATAAATTTGCAGAAATTATTTCATTAGATAATTTGCTTTTGGCTTGGCAGGAATTTATCAAAGGCAAAAAGTATAAGCCTGATGTGCAAGAGGTTAGCTTGAAGTTATTTGATAATATCTTAGAACTTCATAATAACCTGGCCGATAAAAGTTATAGGCATGGCGGCTATAAAAGTTTTTATATTAATGATCCTAAACGCCGGCACATTCATAAGGCGTGCGTGCGAGACCGGCTTTTGCATCATGCGGTTTATCGCATACTTTATCCGTTTTTTGAGCGGACTTTTATTTCTGATTCTTATTCCTGCCGTTTAAATAAAGGCACTCATAAGGCGCTTGATAGATTTAGAGAATTTGCGTTTATTGAAAGTAAAAATCACACCCGCACTGGCTGGGTTTTAAAGATTGACATCAGAAAATTCTTTGCCAGCATTGACCATAACATTCTCTTGCGGATTTTAGGCGAAGATATCCAAGATAAAGAGGTGATTTTGTTGCTTGAACAAATTATCAGGAGTTTTTCTTCAGTGCCCGATAGGGATATCGGTTTGCCCTTGGGCAATTTAACATCACAATTATTCGCTAATATTTATTTGAATCCTTTTGATCATTGGGTAAAGCATAATCTAAAAGTTAAAAATTATCTTCGCTATGCCGATGATATGGTTTTTCTGTCAGCTGATAAGCAATTTTTAATCTATATTTTGCCAAAGATTGAGAATTTCTTGCAAGATAAGTTAAAGCTGAATTTGCATCCCGATAAAATAATAATCAAAACTCTTGCTTCTGGCTTAAATTTTTTAGGCTGGCTGCATTTCCCAGATCATCGCATTTTGCGCAAAAGCACCAGGCGGCGCATGTTTAGCAGAATTAAAATAAGCCCCAACAATCAAACTTTGCAGTCATATTTGGGGCTTTTGGCTCATGGGAATACTTTAAAGTTAAAAAATAGATTGTTAAATAACTATTGGCTGGGATAAAAGCAAATTTACACTTATCGGGCTGGGCGGATTTGAACCGCCGGTCTCCCCGATGTCCGTCGGGGCGCGATATTTATTGGGGATGTGGGATTTGAACCCACGACCTGTCCGACGTCCGTCGGACCGCGCTATAATTATCGGGGTACCGAGATTCGAACTCGGGATCTCACGGTCCCGAACCGTGCGCGATACCACTTCGCTATACCCCGGCTTTTATCTTGATATATCCGTCGTGAATAATTCTTTCAAGATAATCCCTCCTCTTTAACTTTTTTAATCTATATTCAACTTGTTTTGCTTCTCTTAAAGAATCATATTCTTGAGTAAACATTAAAATCCATGGGCCTTTCTTATTTGTTGATTTTACCATGCCTTGATTGTGTTCGGATAGACGTTTAATAGGATCCTCACTTGATCCTATATAATAATTTTTTGAGGTTTCACTTCGGATAATATAGACAAAACCTTTTTTCATAGATTATTAAAGCTTAAGCAACTTGCGATCTCCCCGACGTCCGTCGGGGCGCGATACCACTTCGCTATACCCCGGCTTTTATCTTGATATATCCGTCGTGAATAATTCTTTCAAGATAATCTCTCCTCTTTAACTTTTTTAATCTATATTCAACTTGTTTAGCTTCTCTTAAAGAATCATATTCTTGAGTAAACATTAAAATCCATGGGCCTTTCTTATTTGTTGATTTGGTTTTACCTTGATTGTGTTCGGATAAACGTTTAATGGGATTCTTGCTTGATCCGGCATAATAATGTTTTGAGATTTCACTTTGAATAATATAAACAAATCCTTTTTCCATAGATTATTAAAGCTTAAGCAACTTGCGATCTCCCCGACGTCCGTCGGGGCGCGATACCACTTCGCTATACCCCGGCTTTTATCTTGATATATCCGTCGTGAATAATTCTTTCAAGATAATCTCT
>Ga0209777_10003359_pt1 | contig 19904 bp, 4 predicted proteins | sample FrelakmetHBP12HB_FD_187147 | JGI IMG/M metagenome (GOLD analysis project Ga0209777, IMG submission 187147) | Freshwater lake sediment microbial communities from the University of Notre Dame, USA, for methane emissions studies -HBP12 HB (SPAdes)... | ecosystem: Environmental > Aquatic >...
ATCGCCTCGTGCAGAACGCCGTCCGAGTGCCGCCGGCGCCGTACCAGTCGTTGACAAAGCACGTGAGAGGACGCAAACCCCGGAACCACAACCCATAGGGGGTTGTGGAGTCAAGGGGATACCCCTCATAGGGAATCCAGAGGCCGCGCCAGTTCGTGCCGTCGCCGCTGACGAAGACGTAGGGCGTCGTGATGCTGTTGGAGTTCGTGTTGTCGAGGTGCCAGAAGCGGAGCTTCGCGCCGGCGGCGCCCGTCAGGTCGACGGTCCATGTGGCGCTCCCGTTGGCGCCGTTCACGTAGAGCGCGCCGGCGCCGAGCGGGGTCCCATAGTCGGTGGTGGCCTTGGCGACGGCGCCGGCGGCGGCCACGTTGACCGTCCAGCCGGCGCCGAGGCGCCCGGCCTCGAAATCCTCGATGGCGATAGTGCCGATCGCCCCCGTGGCGGCCAGACGGTCGATGCCGCCGCCGAGGTCGACGGCACTCGGGCCGAGAGGGACGGCGCCGGCCAGGTCGCCGTCGCCGGGGCCGCGGTGGGCCTCCGGCTCGACGGCCGCATTGAGCGTCGCGCGGACGGTGTAGGCGCCGAAGGTGCCGCCCGCGCCGCGGATGCGAAGGTACCACGTGCCAGCCTGGTCGATGGCTGCCGCCTGGAGGACCACGGGCTGGCCGCCCAGGGCCGCCACGGCGCCGGATGCCGTGACGTTGTCCGGCCCGACGAGGACGACGTCGACCCGCAGGGAGGCGTCGGCGTCGACCGTGACGGCGAGGGACTGGTTGGCCTCGAGCGGGATCTCGTAGACGTCCTCGTCGCCGGGGACCCCGATGTCGGCGGCCACGAGCGAGGCGAAGACGAGGCCGCCCATCGGCTCGACGGCCGTGAAGGCGGGCATCGCCGCGATCGCGCCGTCGGTGCGGAAGGTGACGACGAAGTTCCCGCCCTCCACGCCGTTGCCGCTCACGTTCGTCGGGATCGGCCAGGCGAGGGCCTCGCCGTCGAGGTTGTGTCCGACCAGGTCCTCGAAGGCCTTGTCGGCGCTCGTGAGCGTGAGGGTGTACGTCCCCTCGGGCAGGTTCGCGTAATCGAGGGTCAGCGTGAAGGCGGCGGCGTCGTAGGCCCAGGTTGCCGGCTGGATGGAGACATGATACTGATTAAGGAGCGAGAAGTCGGCCGCGTCGAGGTTCGTGGTCAGCATCGCCTCGTTGAAGCGGATCGTCGCGACGACGTGGCCGGCGGCAACGGTCGAGCCGTCCTGGATCGAGGACGAGACGACGCGCGGCGACCGGGCGTCCATCGTGAAACGCGAGCTGAACACCTGGAGCGGCGTGCCGTGGAGGTCCGTGGCCGCGCCCGCCGCCAGGGCGATCGTGTGCGTCCCGTCGGCGAGGCCCGCCGGCAGGTCGAACCGCACGCTGTCGGCGTCGACGACCGTCAGGCCGGTAGCCGGCAGGCCGTCGACCGTCAGCGACCCGGGCGTGATCGAGGACATCAGGGCCGCGCCGTCGAAGTTCACCGTGACCCGCGTGGGAAGCGTCGCCAGCATCGTGCCGTCGGCCAGGTCGGTGCTTGCCACGTGGAACGGCGCGGGCGCGCCCGAGTAGCCCGTGACGCTGAGGACGTACTGGCCGCTGCCGGAGACGTTGGTGACGCGGACGGCGTACGTGCCGTCGGTTGCCGCCGTCCAGGTGAGGCGCGCGTTGCGGCCGTCGGCGGCGCCGTTGTCGTTGGAGGCAACGAGTGCGCCGCTCGGGTCGTAAAGCTCGATGACGGGGTCCAGCGTGTTGGCGAAGGCATAAGGGCCGTCGGCGGGCGTGCTCGTGGCGAGGGAGAGCGTGTCGCCGGCGCGGGCCTGCACAGAATAGTAGTCCTGGCCGGCCAGGCCGCCGTCGGCGCCGATCGCCGAGAGGTACCCCGCGCCCGGCTTGAGCGTGCGCTTGAACGCCAGCGTCGCGAGGTCGAAGACCTCCACCTGGTAGAATGAGTCGGCGACGAAGAGTTCATTGCCGAGGACGCCCAGGCCGTTCGAACCCGAGCCGGCCTGGAGACTGAGGGTCCCGAGCAGCGTGGCGGCGCCGGTCATCGGGTCGATGTTATAGAGTTTCGTGCCGGACATGCCGAGGAGGCTCGTACCGGTGGACCCGAGGGCGTTCGAATAGGCCATCTGCGGGACCACGAGGCTCCGCTTAAGCGCCCCGGTGACGTAATCGTATACCCGGATGGGATCGTTACTGGAGTTCGAGAGGCCGAAGATCTCGTTGTTCATGAAGGCCGCGCCGGAGGCTATCATGCCGATGTTGGTGATCGAGCGGAGCGCCGTGCCGGTGTTGGGGTCCACTTCGACCCACAGGACGTCGTTCCCGCCCTCGATGAGCGTCGACCGGGTGGCCGCCATGCCGAAGTAATTGTACTCGTAGGTTGCGGCCGAGTAGCTGAGGAGGATCGCCCCGGTGAGCGGGTCGAGTTCAAGGACCTTGCCGCTGTCGAGGTCCTTGACGAACAGGCGGTCCATCTTCCGCTGGAGGTAGCCGAGCACGGCGCCGCTGGGCGTGATGTCCTGGGCGGTGGCGGGGGCGTCGAGGTTGTCGTTCCCCTTCGGCTCGGACTCGAGGCTCGCGCCGCGGGCGACGATCAGGCGGTAGTCGGCGGCATCCTGGCCCGAGACGCGGACGAAGTACGTGCCGGCCGCCGGGGCGACGAAGTCGGCAATCGCCTCGTCAGCGGTGGTGGCATACGGGCCGCCGAGCGCCAGGAGCCGGCCCCCGGCGTCGAAGAGGGCCAGGTCGGTATTGGCCCCCGCGATGTTGTCGAGCGTGACGGTGGCCGCCTCGCCGGCCGCCAGGGAGAACCGGTACCAGTCCTCGCCGCTCTCGATGGCGATCTTGTCCCAGAGGATCTCGGCACCGGCCGTCGTGCCGGCCGACTCGACCCCCTCGAAGCGGATGCGGAAGCTTGGCCCGAGGAGCATGTTCTGGGCGGCCGCGGCGGCCGACAGGTCGAAGACGTACTCCGTCCAGCCGCCCGTGCCGAAGGACGTGTAGAGGGGGCTCGAGATCTGGACCCAGCGCACGCCGTCGTCGCTGATATAGATATACTGTGATGCGCTGGACCCGACGGTCTTCTGCCAATACCGGAGGCGCGCCTGGGTCGCCCCCGCCAGCCCCGGCTGCCAGACGGCCTGGATGTGATCGTCGGCCGTTGTGACGCGCCCGTCCATGACGAGGGCGTAGGACCCGTCGCCGGCGCCGAACTGGCCGCTGACGTAGGCCTGGCCGGCGGGGCTGGATAGGGTCGTGGTCCAGGCGGGTCCGAGGCTCCCGCTCTCGAAGCCTTCGTCCGCCAGGTGCCGCGCCGAGACCATGTCCAGGAGGCGGATGTTGCTCACCGTCCGGGTGCCGATCTGCTGGGAGAACTCGTAGCTCTGGAACTTGATCTGGACGCCTGCCCCGAGGCTGAAGCCGCTCGCCTGGGCGAAGGCCGCCAGGTCGAAGCACACCGTCGTGCCGTTATAGCTATACGGGCCGCTATAGAGCGGGTACCAGGTGAACCCGTCGGGGCTGACCGCCACACCGTCGGCCAAGACGCGGCCCGTGAACGGGCCCGTGAACGCGTCGGCGATGCCGTAGGAGGCGGCCCAGGAGAACGTCAGCACCGGCCGCGCGGCAGCCGAGAGGTCGACCGACCAGACCGCTTCGGCATAGGTCGGAACCGACGCCGCCGGCATGGACAGCGTGACCGTCCGCGCGCCGGCCGTGGCGCTGACCGTCGCCGTCACGTTCGGGCCGAAGGCGTACGTGGTCCACTCGCCGTCGATCACGGTGCCCTCGTCGGCCGTCGGGGCGATGACGGACCCGTCGCGGACGGGCAGCGCCCCCACGACGGCCGCCACGTCGGCGCCCGCGCCGAGGCCGACGAAGCTCGTGTCGAGGTCCTGGGCGGAGGCCGGCGTATTGCTGGCGGGCCCGTTGTGCTCGTCGGCCTCGAAGACCGCGTTCAGGAGCACCTTCAGGTCGTACGCGCCGACCGTCGCGTCGGCCCCCGAGACCACGATCGTCCAAGTGCCGCCGGACCCGACCGGGACCGCCTGGAGGAGCGCATCGCGGCCCGGCGCGGCCGCCACGACCGAGGCCACCAGGGCCGCGTCGGGCCCGTAGACGGCAACGGAGGGCCGCAGGCCCGCGCGGCCACTGACCGACACGCTCAGGAGTTGCCCGGCGTCGAGGGCCGCCGTGTAGGCGTCGGTGTCGGCGGTTGTCCCGATCGCCGCCGCGAGGCCCGTCGAGTAGACCAGCGACCCGATGCCCGCCACCGGCGCGAAAGCCGGGAGCGGCGCGGCCGCCGAGGGATCGACCGAGAAGGGAACCGTGAAGTCGCCGCCCGGCACGCCGTTGCCGGAGCCCTGCGGCGGAAGCGGCCCGGCCATCTCGCCGTCGAGGTCGTTGCCGAACAGGTCCTCCAGCCGCGTGTCGCCGGAAAGCAGTGTGAGCGTGTAGAGGTCGTCGGCGAGGGCGGGGAACGTAATCGCGAGCGTAGACGTCACGGCGTCGTACGTGAACGACGTTGCATCGATCTTGCCTCGCGTCCGCCCGGTGAGGACGAAGTCCGTCTTGTCGAGGTTTGCCGCGATGAGCGGCTCACTGAAACGGGCCGTGTAGACGAGGACCCCCGGGGCGACGACGTCGCCCGGGGCGACCGAGGTCGCCACCACCCGCGGCGGCGTCAGGTCGAGCGTGAACTGGCTCGTGAAGACGCCGACCGATGCGCCGGACACGCTCCGGACCGCCCCGGCGCCGATCACGAACGAGTGGACGCCGTCCGAGAGCCCCGGCGCCGGAAGGAACTGGACGGTGTCGGCATCCACGGCCGCCCACCCGACGACCGGCACGCCGTCGACCGTGACGGCGGCCAGGTTGATCGACGGGAACTGCACCGGACTGGAGAAATCGACCTGCACCTGGCCGGGCACGGCCGTCAGCTTGGCCAGGTTGGCCGGGGTCACGGCCGCCACGGTCAAGGCCGCCGCCGCGCCCGTGTAGCCGCGCGCCGTGAGGATGTACTCCCCCGAGCCGGACGTCGGCAGGACGTGGACCGTGTACGTGCCGGTCGCGAGGGCCGTGTAGGCCAGGCTGGCGTTGCGGCCGTCGCCCGCCCCGTTGTCGTTCGCGGCCACGCGGGCGCCCGACGGGTCATAGAGCTCGAGGTACGGATCGAGGTTGCTGCGCGGCGTCGCGCCGGCGGCGAAGGGCGTGGAGGTCGAGACCTGGAGGCGGTCGCCGGCTTGGACTGGAATGGTGTAGAAAGCGTCATGATTCGGAATGTAGGGCAGCGGGGCCGTCAGGTTGACGGTGAGAGTGTAGTTCCCGCCCTGGTTATATTGGGCCGACGTGTAGATGTAGTACGTGCCCGCGGCGGCAAAGCTGCCGTAGCTGATCGTCATGCTCGAACCCGAGGTGTAGTTGTAGGCCAACTGCTGCCCGGCGCTGTCGTAGAGGCCCACGATCGGGCCGTTGCCCGCCATCGTGATGGAGACGCTGTCGCCGGGACGGGCGCAGAACTTGAAGAAGTCGTCCTGGTAGGAGGCCGTCGAGGTGACGTAGCCGCTGACGACGGCCCTCCAGGCATTGGCCCCGGCGGAGACGAAGCTGCCCGACAGGTCGTCCGCGAACGGGAAGTCGTTCACATACGCCGCGCTCAGGCCGTCGTCGTTCGGCTCGCTCTCAGCCGTGATGGCCGGAGGCGCCGCCATCGCCGACCCGAGGACCGCGCCCGTGGGGCCGATGTCCCGGGCCTTGGAGGCGAGGCCCAGGTCCTCTCCCATGTCGAAGGCCGCGCCCCGTGTCACCACGAGGGCGTAGTCGCCGTCGCCCGTGACGCGGGCATAGTACGTCCCGCCGGCCGTCACGGCGAGGTTCTCGATCTCCGCCACCGCCGGGCCCGACCCGGGTGCGCCGATGGCCACGATCCGGCCGTCGGGGCCGTGGAGCTCCACGCCCGCGTGGAGGCCGTTGCCGGCGACCGCCACGGCCGCCTTGTCCCCGGCCTGGAGCTGGAACTGGTACCAGTCTTCGGCGCGGGCGGTCACGCGAAGGTCGTCGTACATGTGGCCATACATATACTGGCCAATCTGCTGGAACCGGACGTAAAGCGTCGCGCCCGGCGCGAGGCCGGCCGCCGCCAGGGCCGCGCCCAGGTCGATCTCGTAGTACGCCCACTTCCCGTCCGGCGTATTGGCGGTGTCGAACACCGGGAGCCACGTCGCGCCGTCCACGCTGACGGCGATGCCGTCGGCCTGATAATGGCCCGTGAAGATCCCCGAGAAGGGGTTGTAGTCGTCCAGGCGCCGGCGGTCCCAGAAGCTAAGCGTGCCGGGCGCCGCTCCGTGGAGATCCAGGGCCCAGGTGGCTTCGCTGAGCGCCGCGGGGGAACTGCCGTTGAGCGACAAGGCATAGATGCCCCCGTGGCTCGTCCAGTTCATGACCTGGGCCGTGGCGCCGCCCTCGGCGTACGTCGTCCAGCCCGCCCCGAGGACGCCCGCCTCGAAATTCTCGCTCCCGAGGACCGGCTGCGAGCCGCGCGCGGCCGCGCGGGTCACGCCGCCGCCGAGGTCGATGAACGAGCCGGTCAGGTCCTGGGCCGAGGCCGCGCTGTCGTTGGCCGGCCCGCCGCGCGCCTCCACTTCCTCCGCGGCATTCACCGTGACCCGCAACGTGTACCCGCCGGCCGTCCCGTCGGCCCCGCGAACGGTGACGAACCACATCCCGGGGACGCCGACCTGCACGGTGTTGACGACGGCCGCCCCGCCCGCCGCGGCCGTGGCCGTGCCGCGCAGGGTGTTCGATGGGTCGCTCACGAGCGCCGTGGCCTTAAGGCCCGCGCCGCCCTGGACGGCAGCCGTCAGGGTCTCGCCCGCGGCGAGGCGGACCCAGTAGGTGTCCTCGTCGGCGCCATCGCCGACCTGGCCCGTGACGGTCCGGTCGTAGATGCCCGACCCGAGCGGCGCGACGGGCTGGAGCGTCCCGAGGGCCGTTGCGTACCCGTCGGTCGCGAAGTGAAGGACGAAGTTGCCGCCGGGGACGCCGTCGCCCGAGACGTTGGGCGGCATGGGCCCGGCCGGCTCACCGTCGAGGTCCAGGCCGCCGCGGTCCTCGAATCGCTTATCGCCGCTGAGTAATGTCAGCGTGTAGAAGTCATCCGGCAGGCCGGCGTAGGCGAGCGTAAGCGTGAACGTGGCGGGGTCGTAGGTCCACGAGGCCGGGGCCTGGGCGCCCGCCAGCGCTCCGACGAGCGAGAAGTCCGTCGCATCGAGGTTGGCGGCGTTGATCGCCTTGCTGAACCGGGCCACATAAGTGAGGTCCCCCGCCGGCACAACGTCGCCTTCCTGGACGGAGGAACTGACGACCTTGGGCGGAATGGAGTTGACCGTGAACCGGGCCGACCAGGCCTGGAGCAGCGTGCCCTGGACGTCGCGGAGGGCGCCGGCGGCGATCGCGACCTGGTGCGGCCCTTCGCCGAGCGGGACCGCAAAGTTCAGGTCGACCGTGTCGCCATCGACCAGGCGGCATCCCGACACCGGGCTTCCGTCGACCAGGAAATCCGCCGCCGACAGGGACGATGCGTCGAGCAGGTCCGAGAAGTCGAGGGTGATGCGGCTGACGGGGGTGGCCGGCTCGGCCTGGTCCGCCGGGGTCGAGGCCGTCACGCGGAAGGCCGGGAGCGCCGCCGTCGACCCGGTCACCCGCAGGACGTAGAAGCCGCCGTGATACGTCGCCTCGCGAACCCGCACCTCGTACGTCCCCGTAACCGGCACGGCGTACGTCAGGAAGACGTTGAGGTCCGAGGAGTTGGCATTGTCGTTCTCGGCCACCTTCGTCCCGGCGGGGCCCCAAAGCTCGACCTTCGGATCGAGGGCGTTGGCATAGTCGTAAGGGCCGTCGTCGGGAAGGGTGGTCGTGATCGTGAGCGTGTCCCCGGCGTTGGCCGACATCATGAAATGGTCGGGCGTGCCGGCGTCGGTCGTGTGGCATCCGAACACCATCCCCGAGACGGGCAGGCGCATCGACACACCGGGGTCGGTCCCCTGGACGTGGGGCAGAATGTCAAAGCCGGCGTTGCGGGTCACCAGAAGCGTACATCCCGCGAGCGAGGAAACCTCGACGTAGTAGGTCCCCGTGGCGGGCGCGATGAAGTCCTCAATCATGCCGGAATAGTAGTTGCTGCTGAAGTAGCCGGCCACGGGTCGGCCCGCCGCCAGGAGCGTGCCATCGCTGCCGTAGAGCGCGAGGCGCGCCGCCTGGTTGCCAGCACCCGTCAGGAGCAGTTCGGCCGAGTCGCCGGCGCTGAGCTGGAAACGGTACCAGTCCTGGACCTTGCCGTAGACGCGCACGTCGTCCCAGGCGCGGTAGTCGCCCCCATCGGTGGTGGCGTCGAGGTCCTGGAACTTGATGCGGAAGTTGGGGCCCAGCTTCATCCCGGCGTCGGCCGCCGCCGCGGCCAGATCGACGACGCCGTTGGTCCAGTAGTTGCTCGTCGTGTACCCGCCGGTCCAGATCGGATGCCAGTGCACGCCGTCGTCGCTGATCGCGATGCCGTCGGCATTGGCGTGGCCGACGAAGTCGCCGTTGAATGCCTGCGGCGTATCGTAGTACCCTTCCGTCCTGAAACTGAGCCAAGCCTCGGTCAGCCCGGAGAGGTCGGCGGTCCAGACGGCCTCGTTGAGGGTCGGCGTCGCCGGATTGGCGGTTCGCGACATCTTGAGGACGCCGAAGGGCGTCTGGCCGTACATCTCCGAGATCTTCGTCGCCGCCACCACGCCGTTCGGGTCGGACGAGTAAGTCGTCCAGGCGGGTCCCAGGGCGCCGCCCTCGAAGTCCTCGGCCAGGACGGGCGGCAGGCTGGCGGCCGCGCCCGCCCCATTGACGATCCCCCGCTCGGCCCCGCCGCCGAGCGGGATAAAGCTGGGCGTCATGTCGATGGCATGCTCAAGACTGTCGTTGGACCCGCCGGCCGCGTCCTGGGCAAAGTCGTTGAGGGAGATCGAGAGCGTGAACTGGCCGACACTCCCGCGGCTGGTGGCGGCCACCAGGTACCGCCCCGAGACGGTCAGGCCGGGCATCTGGAGCACCTCGGCGGCGCCGGCCCCGCCCTGGTCCGCCACGGCCAAGACCGTCCCGTCGGGGGCCATGACGGCCAGCGCCACGTCGAGCGTCGAGGTCGGATACGCGGCCGTGGCCCGGAGCGTCTGGCCCGGGTCCACCTGGACCGAGTAGACCAGCGTCTCGCCGCCGAAGTGGAGCGTGGAGGCGCCTATCGAGTTGCTGCCGATGACCATCGCGCCCGAGGTCCCCGTGGGCCCCCCGAGGATCACCGCGATGGGCGTCGCGGACCAGTCGAAGTCCGCCGCCGTGGCCGCCAGGAGCGGTGGCTGGGGCGGGTCCCCCGCCGGCTGGACGTCCAGGAGCAGGCGCGGCTCCAGCGCCTCCAGGTCCCGCCACTCGCCCGCCGCGGGCGGGCGCCCGGCCCCGGCCCTGCTACGCCTCTTCGAGTCTCGCTGTGTCACAGTGATGCTCCCCCTGGCTATGAAACCGTCTCACGGCCCCGGCGAGGGGGTCAGGAGCCCTACGCCTTTAAGGCTCCTGACCCCTTATGCAACAAGCTCCACGGCATGCGGATGGGCGATAGGGACCAGAAGGTCCGGAGGATAGGCGCGTCGAATGGGAGAGGCCCGGCAGAAAAGCAACACACGGGACAGGCACGGCTGCACCCCCCTCTCGACGCGTACCAACTACAACCGACGGAGGCATACCCAAAGGCACACTAGCACCGGGCGAGCCGGGCGTCAAGGCGTACAGTCATCGATCCATCGGAACGATGCCCTGCCTTCGTTATTGTTGTCACGTGCCACGGGTTGCTTGCCAACCCGTGATCGTTACTGTGCCGTTGGCCCTGTCTGCACAATCAACGCACATGGTCAACGGCACGACAGGATCACGGGTTGGCAAGCAACCCGTGGCACGCGAAGGCATGTCAAAGGCCAAACGGCCACGGCCGCGCGTCACGCGTGGCCGGACCGACGCCGCGCGAGGCCCAGGGCGACGGCCGCCCCGAGGAGGCCGAGCGTCGCCGGCTCCGGCACGATCGTGATCGTGTGGTCGAGGCCCCCCGCGTAGGCCAGCGTGTGGCCGCCGGTGCCCCAGTCGGCGTTGCTCGTGACCTGGAGCGCCACCGTGTAGCCGCCGCTCGCGGCCGGGATCGGGGCGTACCGGAAATCCATCGCGATCGGCCCGACGTAGCCCGGCTCGACGTCGAACGTGCCGACCTTGACGTCGTTGATCAGCACCTGCCAGGACACCGGCTGCGAGGTTAGCGTGTTCGAGGGCACGTCCAGCCGCAGTTGCGCCAGGCCCGACACCGTCTCCAGGTCCGTGAAGAACTCGCGGACCTCGTGGTGCAGCGCCGAGCTGAAGAACCAGCCGACCTGCGTGCCGTCGACCGTGGGCACGGTGGCCGTCACGGTCGAGTCCGGCGAGGGGAAGTCGTGGCCCCCGCCCCAGGCCGCCGTCGAACACACCAACAGCACCGCCGTTGCCGACGCCAAGTGCTTCATCCCGGCTGCCCTCCCTGATCTGGACAGGAGGAGCGGCCCCGGCCGCCCTCCGTCGCACCCCTCGTTCGCCGACGTGCCCGTCGGATCCGGCCCGACCTGGCACACTCGCTTCCCCACCGGCTGCCGAAAAAAAGGGGGACGCCGGCACTTGTGCCGACATCCCCCGTTGCGACCTTCGCACACCGAATTGCCGGCGGCCCGTTCTTCGAGCCGCCATTCGCGACCGGCTGCCGCCCGGTCCCCAGTGCCCCCGCACCCGGACCCGAGACGGCCCGACATCACCGCCGCGTGCCACCCTCCTTGCCCAACTTATGCTGGTTCAACAGGTTACAGGCCTGTCCCGGCAGCCAAGCCGGGCGACTCCGGTCGTCCCGACCAACAAAAAACGGGGCTCGGCCGCCTGCGCGGCCAAGCCCCGGGTGCATTTTCCACCAACTCCCTATATCATATAGCACGGATTCGCGGGTGTGTCAAATGCTAATAGGCGCCTGTCGACAGAGGAAACATGAACCTGACCCCATTCACCGGAACCAGCGCCTTTGGCCGCGCGTACCAGGCCATGCTGGAACAGGATGCCCACGCTCACGGCAGCGTCGACCGTGTGCTGGCATCGCGTATGGTTCGCCTGTGCCATCCGACAGCCGATTATCTCTATACGGCGTTCACCCCCTTGGACGTGCGATATGCCCGAGGGACCCGGCCGAAACTGGAGGCGATCCTGGATTCGATCTGCCCCCGTGCCGGCGGCCCTGAAGAACGTCTGGCCGCGATCATCGAGTTCACCCGAAAACTTGGCGACGGCGCGGAGCCAGACTTTCAAGAGATGCGCCTGGGCGGGACGGAAGAGGAGATCATCGAACGGGGATCGGACTGGTGCACCGACGTGGCCAGGGTCGCGTGCGTGATGGGCCAGGTGGCGGGATTCCCGTGCCGCCTCGTCAATCTTTTTGACCTCGGCCACGCCTACAGCGGGCACGTGATCGTGGAAGCGCACCGCCGAGGGCGCTGGGGCGCCTTGGACTCAAGCACCGGTATCGTCTACACGGCCGCCGATGGCCTGCCGGCCTGCGTCTGGGACCTGATGAACGATCCAGGGTTAGTCGGGGAGCACCGGAAGAATCCGGGGGCGTTCTACACCACACCGGGGCAGTTCCGGGCTGCCGGAATCGCCAACTATTCCGTCTGGGAAAGCCACCGTTACGACTACACAGTCTCCGAGATCAATGATTACACCCTTTCCATCCTTTCCATGTCGGGGAAAGGATGGCCGGGCGGCCTCCGGTGGCTGCACGGTGAGAACGCAGACGGAGGCGAACCCGCCGATGCCGGCGGCGCTTGATGGCGCGCCTCTATCCGTCCTTGGCTACTCGAACTTGACCTCGTAGTACGCCGCCTTGTTCTCGCCCGTCATGGGGATCGTGATCTTTCCGGCCTCGACCTGCGGCGTCACGTCGGCCGTCTTGTAGCCGTAGGGCGTAAGCGCCGTGACGGTGCACTTGCCGGTGCGCGAGAGCGCGACCGTGCCTCTGACGCCCTCGAGAAGGACGGGCGACTTGCCGATGGCGATCAGCCGCTGGCCGCCGCGGCTGTAGGCCATGTCGGTGTTGCGCGACCGGCCGACCGCCGTGATCAGGATGTGCTTGCTCTCCTTCAGGGGCTTGCCGTCCCATGCGGTCACGAGGACCGAGGCGATGCGGTTCGACGTGCGGATCTCACAGTCGCCGAGCTTCACCGGGACATTCGCCAGGAACCCGACGGCCGCCTGGGTGCGCGGCGTGTCGGCCGTGACGTAGCCCGTGCCATAGTTCCAGTAGAGCTCGCCCGTGGCCGCGCGAATCTCCTTCTTCTGCATGTCGAGGTATTTCGTGAGGTCGATGGACACATCCGGCTTGTCCTCCTTCGGGAACTGGACGCCGGTCTTGCCGACGGCCGCGGCGTAGAAGGCCGCGAGGCTCCGGGCATTCACGCCTTGCGCCGACGACATCTCATAGGGGCCGGAGATGTCGACCTTGATGGCCACGTCCTTCAGCGGCTCGGCCGAGAAGAGCTTCGTTTCCGGGAGGTTCCGCACGAAGGCCTCCGGCCCTTCCTTCACGTCGCCGCGCCGGATCACCTGCGACAGGGCCGGGTACTGGCAGAGCGTCGAGGGCTCGCCGATAGGCCACATCCACTTGAGGAACCGCGAGAAGCCCCCGCCGCCGCCTTCGCAGGCGAAGTGGATCGGGGCGTCCCAGCCGTTCAGGCAGCTGCCGTAGAAGGCCATGAGCGGCACCGCCTCGAGGCGCCACTGGTTCGGCAGGACATTCGCCCACTCGCTGATGGTGTACGGCAGGCCGAGGACGCGCTCCTGGCTGAGCTTCAGGATGCACTCGGGCTTCGTGAGGGCCGACTCGTCGTTGAACGGCATCCCCTGGAGGATCTGCCAGCCGCCCGGCCCGCCGCCGTAGTAGTGGTGCCGGTCGATGTAGTCCATGCCGGGGACGTTCGAGTAGAGCTCCGGATAGAAGCCGGCGCCGATGCCGAACCAGCCCGTGCCGCAAATCGGCTGCTTCGCCCCGGCGGCGCGGAGGGCGTCCTTGGTCTTATTGAAATAGCCGCTCTCGATGTCGGCGTAGAACCGGAGCTGGTCCCGGGCGCGCGGGAACTTCTCCTTCGGCACGTGGCCGTCGAAGTGCCAGATGAGGAGGCGCTTCACCGTCCCGTCGGCGAGTTTCTCCTCGGCCGCGAGGTCCTTGGCCCACGCCTCGCGGAGCTTCTCCTCGGCGCCGTACTTCTTGAGGAGCCAGTCGGCCCATGCCCGGTCGAGCCGCTTCTGGTAGAACGGCGGCATCCCGTCGATCGTCCAGAAGAAGACGCCGTCCTCGTTCGTGACCTCGATCTGGCAGATGGCCGGGTCCTCGCCATACATCTTGTTGTCGCGATACGGATTCTTGTGCGTCATGATGGCCTTCTCGAGCTCGATATTGAGCTCCATGACCTTCGGGTCGAAGAAGGTCGAGCCGACGGTGTCGAAGGTCGCTTCCTCGCCGGGCTTGCGGGTCCGCTTGGCCTTCTGGTCGGCGTACGCGACGGACTCGTCGAAGCCGTCGAGGCCGTCGCCCTTCTTCGCCTTGCGGTACCAGAGCATCGTCAGGCGGCTGTAGATGCCGCGCTTCGCCAGCTCGGCCACCAGGTAATCGAGCTGGTCCATCGTCTTCGCGTTGAGGTGGCGGCTGTCGGCCTCGTGCCAGTCGACGGCGGAGCCATCCTCGGGCCCCGTGACGAGGTGCCCGATGCGGACCATGTTGAAGCCGTACTTGGCGAGCCAGCGGGCCTGATACTCGGACTCCTTCTTGTCGCGCGGCGTGCCCTGCATGGTGGCGACGAGGCGGGCAGGCGTCCCGTCCTCGAAGGCCCAGCGGCCTGCGGCCGTCTTCATGAAGCCGTGCTTGCCGGCGGGCGCGTCCAGCGCGGCCGCCTGGTCGATCGGCGAGTCCTCGAACTTGTCCGGCACGACTTCGACCGGGAACCACTGGCCCTTGTCGAGCGTGTCGAGATCGCTCTTCAGGTAGTCCGCCTCGGGGATGTCCTTCGGGTCGGGCAGGCTGACGGGCTTGTCGGAGGCCGTGGCGGCCGCCACGAGGACGATGCCGTCGGCCATCTCGCTCTTGAATTCAATGCTCTTGATGAGTTTATCCGGGTTCGGGTTGTCCCAGCCGAAGACGAGCATGCCGACGTCGTCGGTCTTCGCGTTCGGCACGTGGAACGCCACGCGGTACTTCGCCCCGTGGGCGGGGCCCCACCAGTCGCAGATCTCCTCCTTGGCACGGATCGGGATCTCGGCGCTCGTCCCGTCATCATAGTGGACGATGTACGTGGCCATGTGGCCGCCGGTCCAGGCCGAGGCGTGGAGAAAATAGAGGCTCCGGGCCTTGAGGCCCGCCGCGGCGGTGGCCGTGACCGGGCCGGGAGCGAACTTCTTCGACTTGAGCGTGAGGACAGCCTTGCCGCCGTTCTTCGCCGGGTCGATCACCTCGAACGGGATGCCGCAGAACGTCTTCGTGCCGACCTCGATGTTCCGCATGTCGGTGTCGCCCTGGTCGGTCCAGCCGCCCTTTCCGTCGCCCCAGACCTCGTCGCGCCAGTCCATGTTGACGATGGGCTTCAGGTCGATCACCTTGCAGCCGGACTCCGCGGCAACCGCGGGGACCGGGGCCGCCAGGAGCATTGCGGCAAAGAAAGTGGTCAGCCCCGCCAGGATGCGAGTCATCATGAGAATCCCCTTTCGTAAGTGTTCGGCGGACCCTCGATTCGCCGGGTGGCATGGCCACGCGCCGTTGCGTGGCCATGCTCTCCGCCTGCCGAACGCCCATGGCCACGCAACGGCGCGTGGCCATGCCACCCAAATTCGCAGCACGCTAAACACATTATCCTCAGTGTGCCGCCTCAAACACATACAGGAAGATCGATCCCGCCGGCATGCCGCCCTTGGCGCCGCCGGACTGCTCATTGACGAGGAGCGTGCCCTTGTCGAGCGCCGACGCGGGAACGTCCTGCGATTGGACCGCGATGTTCATCTTGTCGTTGTTCGTCAGGCGCGGATCGCCCGTCAGCTTGTGGAGCGTGATCTTCCCGGCCTTCTGGAACGGGAGCGTGAGTTTCACCAGCGCCGTCCCGTCGCCGAAGTCGGCGCCGTCGTGGTTGCCGTCGAGCTTCCGCGAGACGACGAAGACCGCCCAGCGGTCCTTGTCGCGCATGGCGTAGCCGCCGATGAGCGGATACGTCTCCTTCTTGTGCTGGAGCGTGGGGACCGACTTTTCTTCCACGACCATCATGTCGCCCGAGGAATACCGGTTCCGCATCGTGAGCGCGAGCCAGGCGGCCGACGGGCGGAAGCCCTCCGAGAAGACCGTGTGGCTCGACCACAGGCGGCCTTGGCCATAGGTCAGGTAGCACTGGTCAGTCCATCCGTAGAGGTAGCTCCGCATCCAGGCGTCCAGGGCCCCGACCGCCTGGGCGAGGGATTTCCCGTACTTCTCGTTCGTGTCGACCTGCTGAGGCGAGGCCGAACCGGGCAGCGCAAAGCCGCCGGGGCCGCCCTCGTAGGCCGCGATGTCGTAGTCGTGGTGCGACTTCGCGAGCATCTCGCGGGCCTTCCCCATCCGGATCTGCCCCGGCTCCGGGTCGCGGAGGAAGCTCAAGAGGCACTCCTGGATGCCGTGATCGTCGTACTGACGGGCCGAGTAGTCGCCCGTCTCCCATTTCGGGCCGACGTAGTTGGCGTGGCCCAGGACCGTCGCGCCCGGGCAGGCCTGCATCGCCTCTTCGCCGTAACCATGCACGGAGCCGTCCTTGTCGATGCGGCAATCGTAGTTGGCCCCGAGGGCGAACCGGATCTTCCCGTCGAGCTTCTGCGGCTTCCAGTACGGGCTCTTCTTGATGTTATCTATAAGATAGGTCGTGAAGAGGCCGTACTCGCGTCCGCCCTGGTGGATGGCGCCCCGCGTGCTGAACCCCAGCCAGTCCTCGAAGTGGCCGTTGTGCCACGTTTCGTTGCCGAACTCGATCGTGATCGTCTCAAACTCGTCGGTCCACGGCGCGGCGGTGCCGCGCTGCTGGAAACGCTTGAACGCCCAGGGCTTCGACTCCGGTGTGTCGGCCTTGGGATCGTACGGGGCCGCCAGGTACTCGACGAGCGCCTGCCAGTCCGCCTCGGTGTGCAGGATGTGCTGGAGGACGAGCCACGGCCGCATGCGCGACTTCGGATCGGGGCCGGTCGCGAGGTCGAACGCCAGGCCCATCGGCAGGGTCATCTGCATCGTTCCGTCGACGCCCGTGCGCCAATCGGGCCGCACCTCGGACCCGGCGTGCCACGAGAGGATCGACGCCATCGTCGCGTCGCGCGCGAGGTACCAGGTGCGGTGCGTGCCCTTGCGGCCGGTCTCGGGCTGGCTCTTCAGCATCTCCTCCAGCACCGTCGCGTTCGGGACGTACAGCTTGTCGGCGTCCTCGGGCCGGTCGACGCGGAAGACGCGGGCGTTGTCCATCCAGAGCGTCCCCGGGCCGGTGAACGCGAACTGGTGGCCGAAGTGCCACGTGTCGGCCGGCCGCTCCGAGCCGGTGAAATCGTACGTATACTTCTTCCACTCGCCGGTGACCTGGAACGCCTGGTGAATCTCGGGGTAGCCTTTGCCATAGGAAAACAGGACGGCGCCGTCGCCCCCAAGCCCTTCCTGCCGGAGCCACACCTCGAGGCGGTATTTCTTGCCCGGCTCGAACTGGCCATACCAGAGCGACTCGCCGCCGTGCTTCGTCCCGATGAGCACAATCTGCCTGATGGTCTGCTCGCCCGGCCCGGCCTTCACCTGCATGCACGCCTGGCCGGGATCGACCATCGCGGCGGGCACCGGCTTGGGGTGCGGCACCAGCGAGAACGAGAGCTTCGCGAGGTCGCCGCCCCAGTACCAGGCCGGGGCGTTCACGGGGTTGCCGATGCCGCGGATCCGCGGATTGGCGTATTTCATGTCGAAGTTGTCGAACCGCCTCTCGACGACCACGTAGTCCCACGGCTCGAGCTTGGGCGTGTCGGCGGTCACGAAGACGCGCTGCATCTGCTTCGCCTTGGGAGCGCTGGAGCGTTTCAGGCGATAGAGGACGTTCGGCGTGGGGCTGGGCTTCCAGATGAGCGTCACGCAGTCCTTGCCCGCGACGGCCTTGAGGTCCGACGGCGCCTCGGGCTTCGGCCCCTTGGGCGCCTTGGCGTCGGCGGCCGCCTTGGCCTTGGACTTGGGCGGTTCGCCCGTGCCGAGAACGTACTGGCGGGCGTAGCTACGGCCCTTCGCGTCGGTCACCTTGAGGCGCACCGTGAGGGCCTCGATCGCATCGGTCGTCGAGCCGCTCAGCTTGCCCGTCGCGGCATCGAGCGCGAGGCCCTTCGGCAGTTCGCCCTCGGCCTCCCAGCGATAGGGCGGCGCGCCGCCGAAGACCTTCGGCGTGAATTCGAACTTCGCCCCCGGCAGAAGCGGCGGCACCTTGTCATCGGCGCCCGCCACGACCAGGTGCGGCCCGTCGTCGGCCACGACCTCGGGGGTGATGCTCACCTCGTTCGAGAGGTCCGACTCCTGGTCGTCGGCACTCACGGCCACGATGGCGTACCAGTAGGTCTTCCCGACCTCGATGGCGAGGGTGTCGGTGACCGCGAGGTTCCCGTGGCGGATCCAGGCGTTCGGCGTGGGCGAGACGTAGGTGTTGGCGATCCAACCGCCGTCGGGGAAATCCTTCGTTCCCTCCGGGATGACCTGCCCCTTGCCGACGAAGATCGCATGGTCGGCGGCCGCCAGCTCCAGGTTCTTCCCGTCGGCCCGCGGGGGCAGGACCTTGCCGTCCTTATCGACGAGGCGGTAGATCCGCAAGCTCGCGCCGCTAAGGAACCCCGAATTCCAGAGGTCCCACCACGACGCGCCGGGGCCGTCGATCTCGAACCACCCCGGGCCGCACTGCGCGACGCGGTGGAGGTTCCGCCAGTTGATGGGCTCGTTGCCCGCATTGCGGACGAAGTTGTTGGCGGCCCATGTGACGGCGCCCACGTTTCCCCAATCGTTCAGGCCCAGGGGCGGGACCTTCTCGGCCGGGCGCGCGACGGTGGTCGTCACGACCAGCTCGGCCGGGGCGTTAGGGTCGGCCGCCAAGGCGGGGGCGGCGGCCGCCAGGACCAGCAGCGCCGCCAGGGACAGGTTCCACGAAGCGTTCATTCCGGGCATGAGCTCTCCCTCCGGTTGGCGCTGGGTTCGGAAGCGTCCTCTCCATGGTACTGACCGGCCGGCGCCGAACCTTAGCATGGAAACCATTATATCGGCTGCGTGGCATACCGGAAGATGCTAACGACAGGTTGTTCGTGCCCTTGACAACTCAAGAGTGGGGGGCAATAATACGACTATTGATAACAACCCCCTCCCCGATCCTGCTGACAGGTATCACCGGTTCTCTTGGCGGTTGGCTGGCCAAGGAGGCCTTGTCTCGCGGAATCCCCGTCCTCGCGCTCGTCCGGGACGCCTCGGCCGATGGTGCGCGCCGCCGCGTGGCGGCGGCACTCGAGACGGCCGGCGCGGCAGACTTCAGCCGCGGCGTCGAGATTGTCCTTGGCGACATCTGCCAGGAAGGCCTTGGCCTCGCGCCGTCGTCGCGCCGCGCGGTCGCGGCGGCCGGAGCGGTCGTCCACTGTGCCGCCTCCACGGAGTTCGATGACAGCGCCCGAGAGGCGACCGCGGAGGTCAACGTCGCCGGCACCCGTCATGTGCTGGCCCTTGCGGCCCAATTGCGCGTGCCGCTGGCCCATGTCAGCACCGCCTACGTCGCCGGCCGGCGCACCGGGATTGCGCTGGAAGGCGAGACGGACGTCGGGCAAGCCTTCAACAACGTCTACGAGCAGACCAAGTGCCAGGCCGAAGTGTTGGTGCACCGCTGGGCGGCGGAGACCGGCCTGCCGGCCATCGTCCTGAGGCCGAGCATCGTGACGGGCGACCGGCAGGGCGGCCGCATGGTCCGCCTCAACACCCTGCACCGGCTGCTGAGGGCGTTTCACGTCATCGCGCCGCACGTCGGCTCCGGCGAGTTCCGCGTGATGGCCGATCCCGGCGCGACGAAGAACATCGTCCCCGTCGACACCTTCGCCGACCTTGCCTGGCGGCTGATCGAGCGGGGCGTGCCGGGCGCCTACCACGTGACGCACCCGGCGCCCTTGCGGCTGGGGGAACTGCGCGACATCTTCGCCGCTCTCTTCAACATGCCGGGCCTGCGGTTGGTCGGCCGCGAGGATTTTGCACGGCGCCCGCCGACGGAGGCGGAGCAGTTCTACCAGGCGGCCGCCGCCACGTACGATCCGTATATGGCGGCCGAGCCATGCTTCGACCGCGCGCGGACCGACGCCGCGCTCGCCGGGGCATGTCCCGCGGCGCCGGAGCTGGATGCGGCTTTTTTCGGGCGTCTCCTCGCGTACGGCCGGGCGACACGCTGGCGGTCGCACCTGGTTCCGCCGAAGGAAGGCCGTGCCCCGGCGGCCGGCGGCATTGAGCGGTATTTTTCCGAGTTCCTTGCGGCCAAGATGAACCGGCCCCTTCTGCCGGACCTGAGGCGGCTGACGGCGGCGTTCCGCATTGCCGTTCGCGGCGTCGCGGGCCGGCCGTGGTTCCTCTCGGTCGAGCGTGGCGTGCTCGTGGCGATGGCGCGAAACGGCGAAGCGGCCGCCTGCACCTTCGTGACGGATCCGCCGACCTTCCGGGAAGTCGTCGCCGGCCGATTGCCGCCGCAGAAGGCGTTCTTCGACCGGCGG